>Ga0187858_10002307_pt1 | contig 19668 bp, 18 predicted proteins | sample June2016WEW_8_15_FD_133015 | JGI IMG/M metagenome (GOLD analysis project Ga0187858, IMG submission 133015) | Peatland microbial communities from SPRUCE experiment site at the Marcell Experimental Forest, Minnesota, USA - June2016WEW_8_150 | ecosystem: Environmental > Terrestrial > Soil >...
CTGATCCGCAATTCCCCGGATGTGGAGACAGCCCGCACCCGGTTGATGAAACGCTTCAAGCTGTCAGAGCTCCAGGCCAATGCCATTCTTGAAATGCAATTGCGCCGCCTGGCCGCGCTGGAGCGCAAGAAGATCGAAACAGAGTATAAAGAAACAGTTGTTCTCATCAAGGACCTGGAAGGCCTGCTCAAATCCCCCAAAAAGATGCGCGGGGTGGCCTCCGAGGAACTGCTTAAGGTCAAGGCTGCTTATGGAGACCGCCGGCGCACGCAAATTGTCAGCATGAAAGGCCGCAAAACCAAAAAAGCGCCCCTGACAGCTGCGGAACTGGTTGAGGAGCAGGTGGTCTGGATCGGCATGACCGCGGATGGCACGATTGCCCGCACCCATGACGATAAGCCGCCACGTCTATCCGGTTCGGATGCGCCCCGTCTGCTGGTCAAGGCCAATGCCACAGACACGCTCTACCTGGTTTGTGGGCGCGGCCTGGCTGCGGCCGTGGCTGTCCATACCCTGCCGGAAGCTGAGAAGATGTCAGATGGCAACCCGTTCAATAAACAGTCACCGCTCCAGGCGGATGAGATGCCAGTGGCGGCCTTTAGCCTGCCGGCCCGTAAATCTGCGCTAACCGAAGACACCTGTGTACTGACGGTCACGCGTGGAGGGATGGTAAAGAAGTCGGCGGTTAGCGAACTGCCGGGCCCGTCGGCCCAGACATTCCGGTTGGCAAATGTCAACGATGGCGACAGCCTGGGCTGGGCCGTTCTGACGGATGGAAAGAAGGAGGTCCTGCTGGCGACGGCGCAGGGTATGGCGATCCGCTTCAGCGAAGAGGAAGTCCGACCAATGGGGCTGGCTGCTACGGGGGTCAACGGTATCAAACTGGGGGTCGGGGATGAGGTGGTCGGCGCGCAAATCCTACCGGTGGCGGGCGAGATCTTCCTGGTTGCATCCGATGGCAAGGCCAAGCGGGTGGAGCAAAAAGACTTCCCTGCGCAGGGGCGCTATGGCAAGGGCGTGATCGGTTGGGAATTGCCGGCTCGTGTCACCCTGGCGGGCCTGGCAGCCGGCAGGAAAAATGATATCCTGACACTGCACCTGGCCAAAGCCGCTCCCAAAATGACCCGCCTGGATGCTGCTCCGCTGCGAAAGCGTTCGGCGTTACGCGGGGATGTGGTGGTGGAAGTGAAGCCCGGAGATGCCGTACTGGGTATTACGGAAGAATGGGCTCTGGAGAGGTATTTGCCAGCAGGCAAGGAGGAGGAAGGAAGCAAAAAGAAAAAGGGGAAGAGTAAGAAGATTCCTGTTAAGAAGAAATAGAATAAAAAAACATAAAACGTAAAACGGTAAACGAAAGAAACGCTCCGCGTCGGAAAAATTCATCCAAGGCGCGGAGCGTTGTCAAATCTTTCTATCCGCATGACAATCGTTATTTGGCGGCTACTCTGTTTTGCGTGTAGATAGCACCAGACTGACGCCGAAGTAAAGGAACGCAGCATCTTCTAGCAGGTCAGAGATTACGGTAAACCAGACCCCGCCGGCGCCCACCAGGGAACCAGGCAGGAATAATTCGACCAGCCAAAGTACAATGTAGACAGCTATTGCCACCAATAGGGTCAATCCCATTAAGCGGATTTGCTGGCGATCCTTTCCGGAGGAACTGTGCTGGTACCGGTAACTTTGCAGGCCCATCCCGATTGCGATGATGATCATCCAGACCAGATCGATCCACGAACTCGGCATGAAGGCCGGGTTGATCAAGGCGATGGCGTACAAGATGCCCCAGACGCCCACGACTATCATGCCCCAGCGGATCCATTTCGGGACAAATTGTGCGTCCGGGAAAATGTACACCAGCAGGCTGGCCAGGCCGAGACCGGCAACGCGTAGCAGGTTGTATAACAATCCAAGGTTGAGGCGGGTTGCTCCTTGAACCATGACGCTATCCGCGCTTAAACTGTTCAGGCTATAAGGCATAAGCACCAGAACGCAGGCGGTCAGGATGAACATTCCATGCGCAGGACGGCGCAGCAGCAGAAATGCCCCCAGGGCCGCGAATCCCAACCCGACCAGCAGGGACAGGCTGAGCAGATATCCGGTCAGGAAGCCGATGGAAAGCCCTGCCTGATCAAGCACAGCCTGGGCGGCTGAAGAACGGACGAGCTTGTATGTTTTTTCACTGCCATTTGATTTACGGACGGTGATAGTCAATGATTCGCCCACCCGGCCGTTCAATTGCTTCTTGATATCCGTGATCTGGCTGATTGGCTGGCCATTGATCTCCAGCAGGATATCGAAGTTCTGCAACCCGGCTTTTTCTGCATCATAGCCAGGCATTGGGTAGAGTACAACCTGCCCGGCTGAGTCGGTTTCCATGGAGATTCCGATGTTGCCAACCATGTGGCTGTCAATTTCTGGAGAAATCCCAAAGGACAGGAAAAATAAGGTCAATATCAGCAGTAGGCCGATCAGGATGCCGGTAACGATTGGCCAGGGATGTTTCAGGATAGGCTTTACAATGGGTTTTGGCTTGGTGGCGCGAGGTGACATAAAATCTCCTTCATGATTAATGGGTTTGTCGCGGAAGGTCTTAATGACTCAGCCTGTCGTGACGGTCGATAAATCATTTAATGGAAAAAATTCTTATCAAATTAGAATAATTAGCTTTACTCGGCTAACTCAACTCAATAGGGAATGTATTCGCGCTGGGGAAAATATACACTTCACCGTTTATTTTTGGACGGGACAAAATAAACCGCAGCCAACCAATTAAAAAATAAATGTGTAATCCAGGATGATTTTCCCGTTTTGCATAGTTAGGATTGTTTCGCCGGTAAGTGACCCGACTTTCCATGCAAATGTATACAAATCGTCATTCACTTGTGCAGTGGGGCTGGTAAAAACACACCCAGCGGGAAGGCTGCTGAAAAAAGCGGTAAAACCAGCCTGAATGGAAATGACGCCGCGCAAGATCTTGTCAGCCCAAACCTGGACGGCGGACGGATCATAAAGTGTGCTTACCTTGGCTGCGTCATGGCTATTGAAAGCGGCCAGAAACCGCGACAAGAATGAATCTACCGGAGTAATGGGGGGCATACTTGTGGCGGAGTTTTTAGACTGGACCGGACGGTTTCCCTGGGATGGAAGAGACCAGATAAAGTCGGCAATCGCTTTCCATGAGAGCGGCAGGCTGGCGTGGCATGTATCCCAGTCGAAGAAATTGACCGCCAGCAGGCCAAGGACTTCAGCGGTATTCATGAAATCGATAATATCCTGGGCAGACGGGCTCCAACCAGAAGTGAGGTAGGCTGCACCGGTCGGGATAAAAGGCCTGGCATTGGGCAAGGCATCACATTGACGCTTGGTTTCAATTAACTGTTCACCAGCATTGTGGGCAAGTTCCCAAAATACCTGTGGCATATGGAGATCGCAAGACAAAAGGAAGTCGGACCAGGGAAAATTGGGGTGGTAATTGGGAAATCGGAAGGAACTTAAGGCAATGGGAACCGTCAGCCCAGCCCGTACGGTTGTCATGTAAAGATGAGCGGCGCTGGACCTGCCAGGTTGTTCATATTCTTCTCCAGCACTCACTACAAGCCCGTCCAGACCGAGCGCTTGCGTGCGCGTTATCGCGAGGGTTGCTTCGGTAGATGGGTTGTCGCCGCAGACATAGTGCCAGCCCCACACGGCCATCCCGGCCTGGTGCAAAGCCTGTACCACCGGAGCGGTGAAATCCCGTCCGGAGGCATCGATCCCGGCTGCCTGCGTGCCATCGGCGATCTTGACTATTATGTGGCTCAAGCCGGCGGCTTGTGCCGCGACCAGGATGGAGCTGGGATCCCCATCTTCGCATTCGGGAAGGTTGAAAGTAAAGAAGCCTTTACCTTGGAGAGTCATTATTCCTCCAACCGTGAAACCTTACGGATTAATATTCCCAACCAATCCCAAATCCGGAGCGATTTTTCGCATGGCCAGGATGACATTGCCGACATGCTCCCAAAGTTCAATGCCGAACTCACCGGCAGATTTTTCGATCTCGGCGCGATTGGCTCCAGCAGCGAAGGTCTTGTCTTTCCATTTCTTTTTAACGGAACTGACCTCCAGGTCCAACAGGGAGCGGGATGGGCGGACGAGTGCGACTGCAGTTATCAGACCGGTGACTTCGTCGCAGGCATACAGGGCTTTTTCCATGAGCGTCTGACGCGGGATGCCGGTATGGTCAGCATGGGAGAGCACGGCGCGGATGACCTCTTCCGGTACCGAACGGGCGCGCAGGATGGGGGCACCCGCGGTTGGATGCTCTGCGAGCGTTGGGTGGATTTCCCAATCGAAGTCGTGCAGCAGGCCGGTGATGCTCCATTTCTCTGCGTCTTCGCCGAACTTCCCGGCGTAGAATAGCATGGCCGCTTCGACTGAAAGCATGTGTTTGACCAGATTCTCGTTTTTTACGTATTCACGGACAAGGGCAAGCGCTTCGTTGCGAGTCATTTTCACCTCTTGTTATTATACATCATGGAAAAATTGGTTCCTGTTTGCCCAGAACGGGGAGGGGATGGCCGATATTCACTTCCCACATTGCTGCGACCGTGGCGAACAGTTCGCGAATATTCCAGAACAACAAGGACGATTTCGGATAAGTGCGCAGGTCGGATTCGACACCGATTGAGTCCAACCCAAGACGATTGCAAAGATAAATGGCGCGTGGCATATGGAAAGCCTGTGTCACCAGGATGGCCTGATCAACCATAAATATGGCTTTAGCCCGGTAGCAGGTATCGTATGTCCGCCTGCCGGCATAATCTAGGACAATTGCATCATTGGGTACGCCGAGCGAAATGGCCAGCTTCCGCATGGCTTCCGGCTCGTTATAATCCACATAACGGTTGTCACCACTCATCAGCAGCTTTTCGACTTTGCCGGCAAAGTACAGGTTTGCGGCAGCGGTGACACGGTCTGCCAGCACCGGGGTGGGGGAACCATTCCGCCACAGTCCCGCGCCAAAGACGATGGCAACCCTCCGGACCGGGACATCCAGGGCGGAATAAACCTTGCCGCGTGCGTAGGCCGCCGTGACGAAACGCGGGACAATTAAAACCAGCAGACCAAGCAGGACGCAAACCAGCAGGAGGACAGAAAACAATTTTAAGCTTCCTTTGAACATGCACGGGATTTTACCATGCTAAAAAGAAACCTGTTTTCTTGAATAACAGGGTTCAGCATGCAAAACGAATGAATTGGCAGGCTTTTTGTTCGAGCTTTAGATCAAGGCTTGCCTGATCCTTGCACTGGCGAAGTCCATAACCGCAACTACGATCACGATACACGCCACTACGGTTCCCGCTTTATGATATTGTAAAGAGCCAAAGTAGGTAGTCAGGGTCAACCCAATGCCGCCGCCGCCTGCAAATCCAATGATCGTTGCCATGCGGATATTGATATCCCATTGGTAGATCAAGTAAGAGATAAAGGGCGGTGCAATCTGCGGAAGAACGGCGTAAACGATGGCCTGAAAACGGTTGGCGCCGGTGGCAGTGACAGCCTCGATCGGGCCAGGGTCAATGTTTTCGATCGCTTCCGAGAATAATTTCCCGATCAATCCAAAGGAAGTCACTGCTAGCGCAAGCATCCCAGCGAACGGACCGATGCCGACCCAGAAAATAAAAATTACCACATACAAAAGCGCTTCAATCGAGCGCAGGAGATTGAAGATCGCCCTGGTTATGTAATACAACCAGATGGACAGCCGGCTCCTACCTGTCAGGTTCTTGGCGGCCAGGAAACTGAAGGGCGAGGCAATTAAAGCGCCCAAAGTGGTCGCAAGAAACGCCTGGAATATCGTGACAATCATCTGCTGGATCACGGGTGCTAATACAATCGAAGAGAGATCAATCGTCACAAAATCCTTGATCAATCGACCAAAGTTTGAACCGGGGCTAAATAAATCCCGCAGGTTGATCCCGCTTAGATTCCAGCAATAGACGAAAACCAGAAATCCCAGGATCACGTAGAAGGCGATCTTAAGGGCATGTCCGGTACGGTGTTCCTGTTTATCTCTTTGAGGTTGGTCTTTCAGTATGCCTTCACGCCATTTCTCGCTGATGTAATCCACGATGATAATGACAACCACGACTGCCCAGAGCGCAGTGGCATATTGCTGGTAACCGCCCATGCGGACTGTTTCAACTACAAAAAAACCGATGCCACCGCCGGCCACAAACCCGATCACCGTCGCGGAACGCATATTGATATCCCAGCGCAGTAGGGAGTAGGCCAGGAATGAAGGGACGATCTGGGGGATGACCGCATGCCGGATGATCTGGATCCAATTAGCGCCGGTGGCAGTGACAGCCTCGACCGGACCTGGGTCGATGTGCTCGATTTCTTCGGAGAATAATTTTCCAAGCGCTGCAACCGAGTGGATGGTCAGGGCGATAACCCCCGCGAAACTCCCTAGACCGACCCAAACTATGACGATCAGGCCCCATACAATCGTATCGATGGCGCGCACCACGTTCAGGATGGTGCGCGTGACATAATAGACAACCATTCCTCCCGGGAGGCGCGCCATAATATTTTGGGCGGCCAGAAAGCTGATCGGGATGGCCAGAATGGTTGAGAATAGGGTGGCCATCAATCCCATGGCTATGGTCTGGACCATGGAACCGGCTACAAATGTCTCGACATTGCTGCCCGCAGGTGCCAGGCCTAGGCTGACCTGCCACTTAGGAGCCGAGACGAGTTTCATCTGACCGATGATCTGCACCAGGTTGTCGCTTGCCCGGATTGGGCCGGTGACCGGTCGGCCTGCCAGCTTGTTGCCAATGTAGGTGTACATGCAACTCCAGGCGCAAATCTTGTCATTGCCACGGACGGACATGGTGATCATGTCGGGGTTGAGCAAATTCGTCGCTACGGTACGGGCATCATTAAATCTCTGCACCAGCCGATCCAGTCTGACGTCAGTGACGTTCCAGGCGATTACATAAAGGACAATCGCCGCAAATAAGAATCCAAAAATTGGTCTGGAAGGCATTTTAACTGCCAGTGCGCGCACATCCAGTACATTCCAGACCCAAAACAGGATCAATGGCAGCCAGAGCCAGCTGGTTACCAGACCGCCAGGACTGACCTTTCCGATGTTTTGGTGAACCAGCGACCAGTCAATCAGGTAAACCTGAATCACGGTCATTATGAAAATAATAAAGCCGCGTCCTCTCTTTCTTAACAGGAATTGGCCAAGCCCTGGCAGAATCAGGGAAGATAAAACAATTGCTGTGGAGTTTAAGGCTTTGGTAGTCTGTTCTGGTTTAGTCATGGATGATTTTTTAACAAGAATGGGGGAGTCGTCCAATAAAAACGGAGCAGAAATCCAGCCCCGGTTTATTCTTCAAATGATGGAGATACGTTCGGCTTCCTGCCCATAGATGGCTTTAAATTGCGCATCATCAATTTGTTTTGGCAGTCCCTGGAAGACCAGTTCACCATCCTTGAGGGCAATGGCACTGGTGGCGTAGCGATGCACCAGATCAAGGAAATGCAGACTGCAAAGCACGGTAATCCCGCGTTCTTTATTGAGTTGCTCAAGATATTTAAGGATGGAATGCGCCAGCACCGGATCCAGCGAAGCCACCGGTTCATCAGCCAGAATCAGCTTGGGCTCCTGCATCAGGGCCCGGGCGATCCCCACACGTTGCTGCTGGCCTCCTGAGAGCGAGTCGGCGCGGACATGCGCTTTATTGACCAGGCCTACCTGCTCTAGACTGGCAATGGCACGTTTATTATCTTCCGCGGAAAATAGCTGCAGGGAACTGGAAAATGTGTTGACATAACCCAGACGTCCCGACATTACATTGGCCATCACCGATGAGCGTTTGACCAGGTTGAATTGCTGGAAAACCATGCCAATCTGCCGGCGGATCCTGCGTATCTCGGTGCTGGATGCGGCGGTGACATCCTGATCGTTCCAGATGATCTTTCCGGAGGTCGGCTCGATCAGACGGTTAATGCAGCGTAACAGGGTGGATTTCCCTGATCCGCTCAGTCCGATGACCGCCAGAAACTCACCATCCTTGACTTCGAAGCTGACGTTCTTCAACGCCTGGGTGCCATTGGGATAGACTTTTGTGAGGTTTTCGACTTTTAACATGGCAAAATAGGGATGTCCTGGTCGTGAGGGGAAAAAAGAAAAGCCTGGCAGGTCTGTTATCCCTGCCAGGCTAATGTTGAAACTCTATTTGATCAGAGAAGCAGGATCGACGCCAGCCTTCTTGAGAACTGCCAGGAAGTCAGCATACATAGTGAAGGATGAGTCGATTTTTTGGAAGGCATTGACGGCATAAAGCTTGGCAAGCACCGCTTTGCCTCCCGGATCCTGCGCCATTGCCAGAAGGCCTTCGGTAGTAATGGCCTGCAGGTTGGCGGGGAAGGTCTTAATGTATTGGACGCCATCATTGGGGATGCGGTCCGTGTCAGCAAAGACGGTGACCTTGGTGGCGATATCGGGATACGTGCCAACCAGGTTGGTGGCCGCATCGGTCAGAACATTGATATAGGTCACACCTGCATCGCAGTCGCCTTTGTAAACGGCGATGGCGACATTCGGGTGGGACCCGGCGTTCTGGGTGGCCTTGAAGTCGGTATCCGGATTGATGCCGTTGGCCATGAGCACAATGCGCGGGACGATATAACCCGAGGTGGACAGCGGATCAACAAAGCAGAAAGTCTTGCCCTTCAAATCAGCGAAAGTCTTAATGCCCGAAGCTACATTGGCAATGAACTGGCCGCGGTAGAACGGTTCCAACTGGCCTCCCAATGCCTTATCAGGATCAAGGTCATTGGTGGAATAGTTGCGCAGATTGATCAGGGCTGGAATGATCCCGTATTTTGCCTGAGCAGCCAGGATGGAGAAGGTGTTGAGGAAACCAACCTGTGCTTTGCCTGCCCCCATCGCTTCGATGGCTGCAGCATAGCTGGTGCCAGTCTGGATGGTATATGACAACCCGGTCATTTTGTTCAAGCAATCGGCAATGGCTTGGCTGGCGGTGGCGATGACGCCGGATTCACCAGATGGTACGAAAGCCATCGTAATAGGGGTATCCGAAGCCCCGAGCTGGCCGGAAGCAGGAGCTGGCATGGCATCCGGCAGTGGGTTGCAGATCGGCGGGATGGGTGTCGGAACGACCGTGGGTGCCTGGGTCGCTGTTGGTGGAACCGCGGTAGGTGGGACAGCGGTCGGTAAAGCGAGCGGGGCTGCAGTCGCGACCGTGGCAGGTGGCTGTGCGGCGGTTGGTAGCGCAGTTGCAGCGGTACCGCAAGCGGTTAGCAGCATAGCTGTTGCAACCAAAATTGAGACAAACAGGTACATCTTCTTCATGACTTTCTCTCCTCTCTAGAAATGAAAGAATTGGCGGGGATTTTTCTCCCCATTGACTATTTTATATTATCTCGGATTATTGAATAACACAAGTACAGGCATCTTAAAAAATCCAATTCATTAAGGTTGGGCAAGGCTATTTGGCGGTTCCTCGTTCGGATTAAACCGTTTCTGGCGGGGAGATTAGGTTTCGGATCGGAAAACCAAGCATAGGCGGCTGTCAAACCGACGGCTTGATCGCCAAGAACATCGTGAGCAACTTTGAGAACCAGTGTGCTGTCGGTACCGCCGGAAAAAGCCACCAGGATACTGCCCATACCGCTTTCAGCAGAATAAAAAACATAAATTTCACAAATCCGGTATAATTATCCTGTGAAAAGAAAAACGGTTATTTTTATCATCCTGTTCTTACTGGCAGGTGCCGCCATCTGGGTAATAGCGGCGGCTGTTAATCGCAGCATTAACAATACCTTAAATCCACTGCAACGCACCAACAACCAGCTTGGCACACAGGTCTCCGAGTTACTCCATCCCACCGCCACCATCATCCAGGATCCGGTCACGATCATTAATCAGGTACAAGCGCTCGCCAGACTGGAAACGATCCGTTATACGGTTGAGAAAGTGATCACTGCACAAACAAATCAGGGTGTTCTGGCCCCACTCTTCGGTGACCGCCTGCTCTTTGTGGCGCATGGCTATGTGATTGCCGGGATTGATATGAGCAAGATCAAACCGGAAGATCTTTGGCTGGATGGTACCGTTTTGAATGTCCGCCTGCCTGCGGCTGAAGTTCTTGTGTCGACTGTTGACAATGATAAATCCTATGTTTACGACCGTCAGACTGGGCTCTTCGCCAAGGGCGATTCCAATTTGGAAACCCAGGCGCGCCAAGTGGCCGAGCAGGAGATAAGTCAAAGCGCGTTGGACGATGGGATTATTGATCAGGCGATGGCAAACGCACAGACCTATCTGCGCTGGTTCTTTGAAACCTTGGGATATAAGCAGATTAATTTTGTCCCACCCACACCGTAAAGCGGTGGTACAGTCGTTTTACAACCGGCTATCTCTCCGTTTAGGACGGATGCCCATACTTGACCCGCACCAGTTCTTCGGTGCGTTTTATTTCATCAGCGGTCAGGGAGCCTTGCTGGAGTTCCAGCGCGAGCACGGATTTAAAAGCTGAAATATATGCCCGGGCTGCTTCGTCCCAGGTAACTTTGCGTCCAAGTGCGGTTTCAACCGTCGTCGCCCGCTCCAGCAAGCGTTCAGCCGCACGGTTGCGGGAGACCTCGTCAGGAAAGGCCAGAACCTGAATGATGCGTGTCAGGTCTCCGGTCAGCGGCAAGGAACCATGCTGGAGAACGCCTTCTTTCCGACGAGCCTGTGCCGAACCGACCAATTTCTTTCCATCTACGGTGATCTCATAGGTTGAAGGAACCTCAAAGCAGACCGGGTTGGGGAAGGTAGCATGCGCTATAGAAGAATTTTCACTTACTTGGACCGGCAAGCTGAGCAGGTTTAGCGCCTGCATCAATGCCTGTGCCAGACGGCGATAAGATTCAAGCACCGTCCCAGCCACACGCGGTTCATCAAGCGGTGCTATCACTGAATATGTCAACTCATCGGTATGGAGAACGGCTCGGCCCCCGGTGGGACGGCGCACCATTCCCCAGCCACGCGCTTGCAGGCGGGGCTTATCCACGTCGGTGACCGGCTGTGCATAGCCGAGAGAAAGGCATGGCGGTTCCCAGGCATACAGCCGCAGGGTCGGCAATGCCTTGCCACTTCCCATGGTCTTCAGGATGGATTCATCAACAGCCATATTCCATGCACCAGTAGCCTGAGGGGTGATCAGTAAACGCCAGATATCCATGATGTACCTAATTATCAAGCAATGGATTAAGCAAAATCATTGCCCTGACAGATTCTTATAGGTGGATAACTACTAAATCTCGATAATACGATAAGGATAAACGTTGATGACAGAGGTCGTTCCCACATTTGTTACTGGTGACACGATGTTGCCCTTATACACCATGGTATGGCCGTGCAGGAAATAGCGCGGTTTGAAAGTTCGAATAAAATCTATATAGGCCGAAAAACCAACATGCGCTTGATCATCGTCATCGTGTATTCCACGCGGTGGTGAATGCGCTATCATAATGTCAAGGACATTCCCATGAAGTGGAAGGTACCATAGCAATTTGGGGACAAAAGTAGATATGCGGGAATACATTTGAGATTGTGTGTACTGGTTGGGAGAGCCTGGTCTGTAACGAATACTGCCGCCGAATCCGGCAATATTCAGTCCTTTGACCGTCCGTATCTCCCGGTCAAGGTTTTCGCCACCTTCCGCGTGTGTAGCTTCTTTTTTCCGGTCATAGGCCGGGTCATGATTACCGGGCACGTAGAGCAGTGGTTTGTTCAATGAAGTAACCAGAAATTCCAGATACTCGTAAGGTAAGTCGCCACAGCCGAGAATCAGCTCAATGTTGCGGAAGCGTTCAGCAACCTGCGTTGAGTAGAGATGGTCAACTACCATATCGCTGACGGCCAATATTTTCAAGGAAAAACTCCTTAGTGTATTGTGCCCCAAAGTGATGATACACGCAAGGTCAGATAGATTGTCCTTAGCGGATCGCCGGGGTGAGCAGATAAACGGGAGTATTGCGAGGTTTGGGAATAATATTCGGAAAGGACGAGCTATGCCCATCCCCTCCTTATTTTCCCTTTGTTGCAGGAAACCTCTATAAACCTTATAGGTTGCAATTACTGCCCGGGGTGGCTATAATTCGTATAGTTCGAAAATATTCAGGAGGCAACTCTGGAAAAACATAAGATTACAGCCCCGATCGGAAATGGATCGGAAGAAGATAATGTTCAGTTAATTTCCGGAACAATACTGGTTAATCGTTATGTAATCCAGGATGTTATTGGAGTGGGTGGAATGGGATCGGTTTACCTGGCCCGCGACCAGCATTTCCCCAATGTGGTTAAATTGGTCGCGGTAAAGGAAATGATAAACCGGGCTCCCGATTCGTTGGTACGGAAGACCATCGTCCAGAATTTTGAGCGGGAAGCCAATATTCTGGCTGCCATCAACCACCCATCCATCCCGCGCATTTATGACTATTTCAGTTCAGGAAATCGTTCCTACCTGACATTGGAATTCATCAATGGAAAAGACCTTGAGGCCACAATTAATGAAACCCCCGGTTTCTTAACCGAGGAACGCGTCTTGGGCTGGGCAATTGAGTTATGCGATGTTCTTCAATTCCTGCATAGCCATAAACCGGACCCGATCATTTTTCGGGACATGAAGCCTTCCAACGTGATGATCAATTTGCAGGATCACATTGTGCTGGTGGATTTCGGTATTGCCAAGCCTTTCCAGGTCGGGCAAAAAGGGACGATGATCGGAACCGAAGGGTATTCTCCACCGGAACAATATCGAGGCGAGGCTGGCCCGCTGGCCGACATTTATGCATTGGGGGCGACATTGCACCACGCCCTAACCCGCCGCGATCCACGCCTAGAGCCGCCCTTCTCTTTCGGAGAACGCCCTATACGCAAGATCAACCCGGCTGTCTCGACCGAATTGGAAGCGGTTATTGGTACGGCTCTGCAATATAATCCTGAAGAACGTTTCCCCAATGCTGAAGCGATGAAAGAAGCACTGGTGGCGGCAGGACATAAGACCGGTATCTTGAACCGGGTTGGTACTAACACAGCCTCCATTCAAACCCAAAGTGGGATTAAACCGCTCTGGTCGTTTCAGTGTGAGGACGAAGTACGCGGCACGCCATTGTATTATTCCGGAAATATTTATGTTGGGTCTTACGACCACAACCTTTATTCCATAAATGCTGCCGATGGAACATTGAAATGGAAATTTGCCACCGATGGAGGTGTTGTTACCCGGCCGGCAGTGTTTGAGGATAATATCTTTATTGGCTCAGAAGATAAACGCCTGCACGTTGTCAGCGGCCGTACGGGAAAAATTGTATGGACGTACTATACGGAAGGGAGGGTCCACTCGTCGCCGCGGATCGCCGAGGGGCATGTCTTCTTTGGTTCGGACGACCAGCGCCTCCATGCGGTGAATCTGCTGAGTGGACGTGCAGCCTGGCAATTCGATACAGCTGCACCCGTACGCTCGACCCCTTTTGTGACTCAGGATATGGTCTACGCTGGTAGCGAAGATGGGGATTTCTACTGTGTGGATTTCCGCGGGCAACTCAAATGGCACTATAAAGCCAAAATGGCTGTCACTTCTTCGCCATGGGTGGCGGATGGGGTTGTTTACTTTGCTTCTCTTGATGGAACCTTTTACGCGCTGGATGCACATGCTGGTTGGGTCATTTGGCGTTTCCGTATGGGCAAAGGTTCGATCTCCTCGCCATGTTTGATGGATGGGTTGATATTTGTAGGCTCCGCGGATGGGAATATTTATGCCATAGATATTCACACTGCCAAGGAAACTTGGCGTTATAAGACCGATAACCAGGTTAGCGGTTCGCCCGCAATATATAAAGATGCACTTTATTGCGGGTCAGTGGATGGAAATTTATATTGCATTGAGTATCGGACTGGACGATTAAGGTGGAAATTCGCCACCCAAGGTCCCATTACTGGAACTCCGCTGGTTTATGACGATATCGTCTATACTGGTTCAGTCGATCATTTTGTTTATGCTTTGCTAGCCTAAAACGCTGATCCTTCAAGGAGACTATTGTGAAAAAGGACTTCTTTTCCTGGTTGCACATTAAGAAAACCAAACCGGCATCGACAGGGTCTGATATTAACACCGTACCTCTACCAGAAAGTCAAGTTGAAGGATTACTGGCGAATGTACAAAACTTGGAACCGCAACAGTTCATATATGGTTGCGGGCAATCCATTGGCAAACAGCGCGACCACAATGAAGACAGCGTTTTCGCACTTTCGATTGCAATCGGTGGTGAAAAAAGCAGTTACCCGCTTGGTTTATATGTTGTTGCTGATGGAATGGGTGGACATCAATATGGAGAAGTTGCCAGCTCTGCGGCAGCAAGGACATTGGCAGGTTCTTTGCTGAAGCATTTTCTCCCTTATCTGGTCAACCCTTCCTCCGGCATGGATGAATCCCTCCAGGAATTGATGCGGTCTGCCATCAATGATGCCCAAAAGGCAGTTACACAGGCGGCTCCTGGAAGTGGCACCACCCTGACAGCTGCCCTTGTCCTTGGCCAACAAATGACAATCGGCCATGTCGGAGATAGTCGTGCTTATGCTATTCATCAATATGGAGGAGGTGAGATCCTGACGCGCGATCATTCGCTGGTTAAGCGTTTGGAGGAACTCGGTCAGATTTCCCCTGAAGAAGCCGCCGTCCATCCACAACGGAATGTTTTATATCGTGCTCTTGGCCAGGGCGAGGTTCTGGAGCCAGATATTTTCACTGCTCCATTCCCTCAGTCTGGTTATTTGCTCCTGTGTAGTGATGGTTTATGGAGCGTGCTTTCCGATAGTACCATTTTCACACTTGTCAATGCTGAGAAGGATCTTCAACGCACCTGTCAAAGCCTGGTGGATGCAGCCAACGAAGCTGGTGGGCCGGATAATATTAGTGTCATTGTGGTTCAACTTAAAACGTAATCATTGATAATGAATAAGCAGGATTATTACAGTCTTCTTGGATTACGGCGCAATGCTTCACCTGAAGAAATCCGTCAGGCGTATTTTGAAGCTGCGCGTCATCTCCATCCAGATAAGAATATTGCTCCGGGAGAAACGGAATTATTCCTGGGTGTACAGGAAGCATATGAAGTTCTTTCCAACCAAAAAAAGCGCGACAAGTATGATGATTCCCTACCACCTGAAGAAGTCCCAAAGATTTTATTGGAACAGAAGATATTTTTCAGCCGGCAGGGCTTGTTGCGATTGAATGAGCCACAGATAATCTATGTCATAATTGAGTTCTCAGTGCCATCTGACACGGAAAAACGCGCGGAACCTTCTCTCAACCTGTGCTTGGTACTTGACAAGTCAACATCCATGAAGGGCAGTAATATGGATATTGTCAAGGCCACAGCTATTCAGATCATGCACAAATTAAAACCTGAGGATATATTTTCCGTGGTCGCCTTTAGCGATCGGGCGGAAACCCTTATTCCGGCTACGCATATTACGGATTTGAATAAACAGGAAGCCCGTATCCAGATGGTGCAACCATCTGGCGGTACTGAGATCTTCTCGGGTCTTGAACAGGGATACAGTGAAATCATTCAGAATATAAGTCGTTCCCAGGTTAACCACATTATTTTGCTCACGGACGGGCGTACGTATGGTGACGAAAATAATTGTATTAGTCTGGCTAAAAATGCTGCAGCCCGGGGAGTAGGGATCAGTGGTTTGGGAATTGGTTCCGAATGGAATGATAATTTTTTGGACAAGCTGGCATCTCTTACCGGTGGCAGTAGCATGTACGTGCCTCGGCCACAAGATATTCAACATGCCTTGTTGGATAGGTTTAACCAACTTGGAAGGGCGTATGCCGAAGAGACCCGCTTGGAGTTTACTACCCAGGAAGGGGTTGAGTTACGCTACGCTTTTCGTTTACAGCCGGAAGCTGGATTGCTTTCGTTTGAAAGTCCCACGATGATGGGACCGATGATTTGGGATAGCAGCCTCAAGATACTCATGGAATTTCTTATTCATCCGGAAGCGTTACAACAAACGGCAGTCACTGTTCTTAATGGAAAGGTATTTGTGCTCTTATCGAACAAATCGCTCCCCGGGGAACCGATCCTGATTCGCCTCGTTCGTCCTGTACTTGACGGAACGAACCTGGACCCTCCACCCTCTGAGATAGTGGATGCTCTTTCACGGCTAAAGTATTACCGGCTACAAGAACAGGCCCGTTTGGAGGCTAACGCCGGTGATTACGAAAAGGCAGCTGAGCACCTAACCCGCCTGGCGACACATTTGCTGGCGCAAGGCGAGCGTGGGCTGGCGAAAACAGCACTGATGGAAGCAGAAAACCTTCAACGAGAAAAGTCGTTCTCGCAACAAGGCGGGAAAGAGATAAAATATGGGACGAGAGCCCTGTTGAAGTCAGGGAGAATTTCAAGGGATGAAGAATGATTATTTGCCCGAATTGCCAAAATAAAGAAATAAATGGCTCTATCTATTGCAGCAAATGTGGAGCACAATTGTTTGACGAGCATCTCATTACCCACAAGATTAAAACGGCTGAGACTCTGCGGGAGATCGAACGTAATACCGATCTAATCCGGCCCACCCCAGCCATGCCACTTCAATCGTGGATTTCCCTACATATTATTGAAAGCGGTCAAATCCTGCCACTGGCGGAAAGGACCGAGTTTACATTAGGGCGGTCTGCTGAAGGGCAGCCCATTGTTCCAGATGTTGACCTTTCCTCCTATAATGCCTATGCCAATGGGGTTTCGCGCCTACATGCTGCCATCAAGCTGGTTAATGACCGGATTGTTATAGTGGATTTAGGATCCTCGAATGGCACCTATTTGAATGGTGTCCGTTTATCGCCTTATGTTGAGACGCCAGTCTCTCACGGTGACCTTATTTATCTGGGAAAACTCAAGATTCAGGTTTTGATCGAATAACCAAGGTTGTACTTATGGCAAATACTGTTGTTATTCATATCTCTAATGAAGACCCAATCGTGGGAGAACTGGACAACCTTCCCGGTGCAAATGATACGATTATTGTAGTTAATAGTCCCCGGCGCCGCGATGGGAAGGATGTTGCATACCTGTCCAATGATGTTGTAAAGGTCATCTGGCCACTCAATCAAATTTCTTTTATTGAGGTCATGCCCAGCGAAGGTGAAGAACGCATCATTGGCTTCGTGAGAGATTGAACATGGCAGAAGACTCATTGAAACGGCGGAAAATATTAATTGTTGACGATGAAGAACGGATGATCCGCTTCATCCGTCTTAATTTGGAACATGATGGCTTTGTCGTGGCGGAAGCTTTTAATGGCAAACAGGCTCTTCAACGTCTGCGTGATTCCACGCCCGATCTAATCCTGCTGGATGTGATGATGCCGGATTTGGATGGATTTGAAGTGCTGGAGATGATCCGCGAAATCAGCAGCGTGCCGGTGATCATGCTTACAGCCAAAGGTGAGGAGGATGACCGTGTGCATGGCCTGGAAAAAGGGGCTGACGATTACATCACCAAACCTTTCAGCCCGCGTGAACTGGTCAGTCGCGTCAAAGCGGTGCTGCGCCGCACCGAAGGTCCCAGCGGCGGGATGCATGGCTTGATCGAAATCGACGACCGACTGAAGATCGATTTCGACCGGCGGGAGATCTGGCTGGAAGGCAAGATCGTTAAACTCCGCCCGACTGAATACCGCCTGTTATACCACCTGGTGCAGAATGCCGGGTGGGTGACCTCCCACGACCAGTTGCTTGCCAAGGTCTGGGGCTACGAATACCGGGATGAGCCGCATTATGTCCGGCTCTATATCAATTATCTCCGCCAGAAACTGGAGAAGGATCCAGCTAACCCCAAATACATCCTGACCGAGCGCGGTGTTGGTTATCGCTTCGTAGACTTCCGGCGCGAAAAGACCGAGTAATATTTTTTGTCTTGACAGGCGGCTTTTGCCGCCGTATACTGTTCTTGAAAATTGAACGGGGAGCCCGTGTGCCGGGCTGAGAGGAGGCCAGGAGCCTCGACCCGCAGAACCTGATCCGGATCATACCGGCGGAGGGATCGTTTTTTGTGATCAACTATCCTCCCCGGCGGAGGATAGTTTGTTTTTATGCGACGTCTGATTATCTTTGCCAACGGCATCCTACCAGAGCTCGAATCGGCCCGTCGTCTCATTCAAGCTGGGGATGTCCTGATAGCTGCCGATGGCGGTACGCGGCATATCCTGGCGCTCGGGCTGGTCCCCTCCATTGTTATCGGTGATCTGGACTCGCTTAAGCAAGACGACCGGCGGCGGCTGGATGCAAAAGGTGTCGAAATCCAGCAATATTCCCACAATAAAGATGAGACCGATCTGGAATTGGCTTTCCAATACGCGCACAGAGCTGGGTATCGTGAAATACTGGTTGTTGGGGCGCAGGGTGGCCGACTGGATCAGACAGTTGGCAATCTGTCTCTGCTAACCAACCCGGAATTTGCCACGTTGGAGATTCGCTTCGATGATGGAGTGGAGGAAGCCTTCATCACGCGCGGCCGGTGCGAGGTCCATGGAAGACCCAGTGACATCGTATCCCTGATTCCCTGGAGCGGAGAAGTGACCGGAATCTCCACCGAAGGTCTGCGTTGGCCTCTCCGTGATGAGACTCTTTTCCCGGACAAGACGCGCGGCATCAGCAACGAATTGGTGCGTGAAACCGCCTTTATCTCTCATCGATCCGGTTTTCTACTTGTCATCCATCATCGTCAGGCAGAGTCATCTCAATAATCGCAGGCGGGGGATGTACCCCTTGCCTTTTCCCCAGATGAGAAAGACAAGACGAGGATAATTTTCAAGGAGTTCCTATGAAACGCTTCTGTTTTTTCGCAGTCCTTATCACAATTGTCCTGGCAGGATGTGCTCCCAAAGGACCGGTGACCCTGAACGTTATGACACATGATTCCTTTTCCGCCAGCACAACGGTCATCAGCGCCTTTGAAAAGGCCAATAATGTCAAGCTTGTTTTCCTGAAGAGTGGCGATGCCGGGGCGGCGCTCAATAAAGCCATCCTGACCAAGGATGCCCCGCTGGCAGATGTGTTCTACGGCGTGGATAACACCTTTCTCTCACGCGCCCTCGACTCTGGGATCTATGTGCCATATGCCTCGCCGCTGCTGGCGCAGATCCCTGTCCAATTCAAGCTTGATCCGCAGAACCGTGCCTTGCCAGTGGATTACAGCGATGTCTGCATCACTTATGACAAAACCTATTTCTCCACGCATAACCTGCCGGTCCCGGTGACACTCCAAGACCTGATCAAACCTGAATATAAGAATATGCTGGTCATGGAAAATCCGGCCACCTCTTCACCCGGCCTGGCCTTCCTGATGGCTACTATCCAACACTTTGGCACCAATGACTACCTGGGATACTGGAAGTCGCTACGCGCCAATGGGGTGGTGGTGGTGGATGGCTGGGAGACGGCCTATTACACCAATTTCAGCGGTTCATCCGGGCATGGCCCGCAACCGCTGGTGGTTTCGTATGCCACCGATCCGGCCGCTGAAGTGGTCAATGCCACCACGCCGATGACAGATTCCCCGGTCGGTTCTATGCTCGGGGCTGGCACC
>Ga0187858_10002314_pt1 | contig 19642 bp, 15 predicted proteins | sample June2016WEW_8_15_FD_133015 | JGI IMG/M metagenome (GOLD analysis project Ga0187858, IMG submission 133015) | Peatland microbial communities from SPRUCE experiment site at the Marcell Experimental Forest, Minnesota, USA - June2016WEW_8_150 | ecosystem: Environmental > Terrestrial > Soil >...
GGCCGGCGTGCGGATCTTCGGTGGTGATCTCCGCCAGTTCCATAGCCGAGCGCACCATGTGCCGAATGCCGTCATCCGAGAGATCGGAGGTATAAGCTGAACCGGTGTGCTTGCCGGCAAGGATGCGCACTCCAGCGCCGCGGGAGCCCGCTTCCTTGAGCGTTTCGACTTCGCGCAAGCGCACGTTGGCGGAAAACTCGTCACCCTCGGCGATGGTGCACTCGGCATCCGTGGCGCCCGCCGCCAGCGCCTGCTGGACGATATCGGCCGCGAGACCGGCCAAGTGATTCCCGCTCACGCGGTGCCCCCCACCGTCATGCGGTCGATCTTGATGGTCGGGATGCCCACGCCCACAGGCACGCTTTGCCCCTCCTTGCCGCACACCCCTATACCTTCGTCGAGCTGCAGGTCGTTGCCCACCATGCTGACGTACTTCAACGCTTCCGGACCGTTGCCGATCAAGCTGGCGTTGCGCACGGGCCGGGTCACCTTGCCGCCTTCGATGAGATAGCTCTCCGAAGCGGAGAACACGAAATTGCCGCTGGTGATATCCACTTGCCCGCCGCCGAAATCCGGACAATAGAGGCCCTTGGGCACCGAGCGTATGATCTCGGCGGGATCGCTCTCGCCGGCCAGCATGAACGTGTTGGTCATGCGCGGCATGGGAATGTGGGCGTAGCTTTCGCGGCGGCCGCTGCCGGTCTCCGCGGCGCCCGTCAGGCGGCTGGAGAGCTTGTCCTGCAGGTAGCCGCGCAGGATGCCGTTTTCGATGAGCACGTTCGACTGCGTCGGATGCCCTTCATCGTCCACGTTGAGCGATCCGCGCCGGTTGGCCATGGTGCCGTCGTCGATGACGGTACACAAGGGGCTGGCCACCTGCTGCCCCATGCGTCCGCTGAATGCGGAGACTCCTTTGCGGTTGAAATCGGCCTCCAGGCCGTGGCCGACGGCTTCATGCAGGAGGATGCCGGGCCAGCCGGGTCCCAGCACGACAGTCATCTCGCCCGCGGGCGCATCCACGGCATCCAGCATGACGATGGCTTCACGCGCGGCCTCGGCGGCAAAATGCTCGGGCGTTTTCTCGTTGAGGAAAAAGCTGAGTTCGACGCGTCCGCCGCCGCCCGCATGTCCGCGCTGCGGAGTTCCGCCGTCGTCTCGCGCCAGCGCCGCTACGTTCAGGCGGGCGAGCGGCTGCCGGTCCCAGGACAGCACGCCATCGCTGGTGGCGACCATCACCTGGCGCAGGCTGTCGGCGTAGCTGGCCTGCACCTGAAAAACGCGCGGATCGTAGGCGCGGGCTGCGCGGTCGGCGCGCTTGACCAACTCGACGCGCTCTGTGAAGGCTGTCTCGGTGGGCGCCGTTATCACCGGATAGAGGTTGCGGCGCTGGCCTTCATTCAGCGAAACTTTTTCGACAGTGGCAGGACCCGCCGCGATGTGCGCCGCTACGCGTGCGGCTTTGCGAATCTTCTCCGGACTGAGATCGTCGCTGTAGGCGTAGCCCGTGCGCTCCCCGGCAATCACCCGGACTCCGACGCCCAAGGACACGCCTTGCGAGGCGCTTTTGACGATCGATTCGTCGATGCTGATGGCGCTGGTGGAGAGGTATTCGAAATACAGATCGGCGTAGGCGCCACCTTGCGCAAGCGCTTCGGCGAGGTATTTCTCAAGATCCCGCGGGGTGATGCCAAAGCGGCGAGCGAAGAACGACTCGGAGAAGTGCATATAGTTTAAGGCTAGCAGACGCGGGGATGGCGGCTGGGGGCTGCGGGATTTCGTGCATTTGGTGTGAACTCCATTTGCCGGACGCGCTCGATCCGCGCGACGATGCTTTTCACATACCTCGCGCCGCTTCCCGGTTTCCGCGGGACCTTCGATCCTCTGCGTGAACCCGCCTGGTTTGCGCTGGTTCGCGCCGATGCGGACCTGGGCACCGAATCTTGGCCTAACGCTGCGGGCCTGGATGCCGGCGCTTTTACGGACAGATCACCGGGATGCCGATTTTACAGGCGGACGATGTCCGTTTGGCGTCGAACCGAAGTTCGTCTGGCCAGGCGGCACCCCGCGCTGAAGCGTGCGCCACGAGGCGACCAAAGCCCGTGCCGGCCTCACCAGGACGTTGTGGCGCGTTCGCGGCATGATCGCATCCCCGCTCAGCGCGCGGCGGTGAAATGGATTAATGTATCGACGAGGTATCTGCGATGATCGAGACGAAGGACACCACCTCGCGTCGCGCGTTCCTGAGCGACGCCGGCCGCATCGCCGGGGTTTCGACCCTGGCCGGCATGACTCTGCCCTACGTGCACGCGGCGGAGAACAATACGATTCAGCTTGCATTGATAGGATGTGGCGGCCGCGGCACGGGCGCCACCGAGAACGCCCTGGGCATCCAGAACGGACCCATCAAGCTGTTGGCCCTGGCCGACGTCTTCCCGCAGAAGCTGAGCGACAGCCACGGATCTCTGCGCCGCCGCTTCGCTTCCAAGATGGACGTGCCCCAGGAGCGCCAGTTCATCGGCTTCGACGCTTACCGTAAGGCCATGGACTGCCTCAAGCCAGGTGACGTGGCTATCCTGGCGACGCCGCCGGCATTCCGCTGGGTGCATTTCCGCTATGCCATCGATAAGGGCCTGAACGTGTTCATGGAGAAGCCGGTCACGGTGGACGGCCCGACCACGCGGCGCATGATCGCGCTTGGTGAAGAGGCCGGGCGCAAGAACTTGAAGGTCGGAGTCGGTTTGATGATCCGCCACTGCCGGGCGCGTCAGGAACTGCTCAGCCGCATACGCGACGGACAGATCGGCGATATCGTCGCCATGCGCGGCTACCGCATGGGATCCGGCGGCGGCACTGCGCCGGTGAAGCCCGAGGGCGTTACGGAACTGCTGCACCAGATCCGCCTGTTCCACGCGTTCCTGTGGGCCAGCGGCGGTGTGTTCAGCGACTACTACATCCACCAGATCGACGAGCTCTCGTGGATGAAGGGCGCGTGGCCGGTGGAGGCGATGGCTCTGGGCGGGCGACAATATCGCGGCGATTCGGTGGACCAGAACTTCGACGTTTACGCGGTGCAGTACACCTACCCCGACGGCACGCGCCTGTTCTTCGATGGCCGCAACATGGCCGGAGTGCACAACGAATTCGCCAGCTACATTCATGGTTCGAAGGGCTCGGCCGTGGTTTCGACCAACGCGCACACGCCGGGACGCACGCGCATTTACAGCGGGCAGAACATCCCGCGCTGGCAGAACGGCCAGAAGGAACCGGCGCCGGAGAACCTGGTGTGGGCGTTCCCCCAGCCGGAGCGCTCGCCGTACGACTGGGAGTGGGACGACTTGATTGCAGCCATTCGCGACGACAAGCCTTACAACGAGGTCAAGCGCGGGGCGGAAGCCAGCCTGGTCGCGTCGATGGGCCGCTTCGCCGCGCATACCGGCCAGATCGTGACCTTCGACCAGATGATGAATCACGACCACGAGTTTGCGCCCGACGTGGACAAGCTCACGCTGGACGGTCCCGCGCCTCTGCGCGCCGGTCCCGACGGGAAGTACCCGCTGCCGGAGCCGGGTATTAAGACTACGCGGGAGTATTAGCCGGGGCGCAGGCGGCCGTCGGTCAGTCAGATAGTGCGAACGCCCTGGTCGATAGAACGTCCAAGTTCCGCGCGGCGGTGCGGTCAACCGCGCCTGTCGCGGCTTCCATGTTGAGCCTTCGCCCGGGACAGCCTCACGCGCCGGCGGCCAGCGCCGTCTTCGCGCCTTGGCGGCTCTAAGGACTCGGTGTACAGGCCCATGCGCCGCTTCACGAGCTCCACCGTGGCATTGGCGATGGGGCTCACGCGCGCCGCTCCTTCGCGCAAGACGCCGGCGATGTAGCCCGGCTCAGCCATCATTTCGTGATAGCGCTTCTGGAACGGCTCAAGCTGCGCGATCACCATCTCGGCCACCTGTTTCTTCAGATCGCCGTAGCGCATGCCGCTGAAATGCGCGCGCATTTGCTCATCGGTCCAGCCGCCGAAGGCTTGAAAAATGTTGAGCAGGTTGGCAACGCCATCGCCCAGGTTTTCGAAGTCGACGGCCGGATTGGAATCGGTGGTGGCGCGCATGATGGTTTTGCGAATGCGGTCCGGCGGGTCGAGCAGGGCCACGGCATGGTTGGCGCCGGCGGCGGACTTGCTCATCTTGGCGGTGGGATCGTCGAGGCCCATGATCCGCGCGCCGACGGTGGGCAGGCTGGTGGCGGGCATGACGAAGGTATCGCCGTAGAGCGAATTGAAGCGCTGAGCGATGTCGCGGGTCAGCTCCAGATGCTGCGCCTGATCCTCGCCCACAGGCACGGCCGCCGCCTGATAGAGCAGGATATCCGCGGCCATCAGCGCCGGGTATTGCAGCAGCCCGTCGCCCACCGATTCCTGTTTGGCGGCCTTGGCCTTGTACTGCGTCATGCGCTCCAGCCAGCCCACCGGCGTGACGCAGGTGAGCATCCAGGCCAGCTCGGCGTGCGCCGGCACCGCCGATTGCACCATGATGCTCGACACACGCGGATCGATCCCCGCCGCCAGGTACAGCCCCGCGGTCTCGACGATCTTCGACCGCAGCTCGGCGGGATCCTGATATACCGTCACCGCGTGCAGATCCACGATGCAGAAGATGCATTCGTAATCTGCTTGCACCCGCACCCAGTTCTTCAGTGCGCCCAGGTAGTTCCCGATATGTAGATCTCCGGACGGCTGCATGCCGGAAAAAACTCGTGCTCTCATGGTAGGTGGGTCGGAAGGAGTAATTTTTATCCTACGCGATTTCGAGATCACCGTGGAAAAGCTGGTGTACGGCGGCGACGGGCTGGGGCGGCTGGACGGTCGCGCCGTGCTGGCGCCTTTTGTGTTGCCCGGCGAACGCGTGCGCGTCGCGGTGACCTCGGAAAAGCCCGGCCTGCTGCACGCCAGTTTGCTGGAGGTGCGGGAAGCCGCGCCACAACGGATCGCGCCGGCTTGTCCTTATTTCGGGCGCTGCGGCGGCTGCCACTATCAGCACGCGCCCTACGAGCTCCAGCTTGCGCTGAAGCGCGCCATCCTCGAAGATCAACTGCGCCGCATCGGCAAGATCGCGCCTCCGGCGGAGATCGGCGTGGTGGCGGGCGAGCCGTGGGGCTATCGCAATCGCGTGCAACTGCACATCGCGGGGGGTGAACTCGGATACCGCGCGGCGCAATCGCACCGTCTCTGCCCGATCGAGAACTGCCCGATCAGCTCGCCGGCGATCAACGCGACCATCGCCGTGCTGCGGGAGATGCTGCGCGATCCGCGCTGGCCGCGGTCCATTCGCGTGCTGGAAGTATTCACGGATGAAACGCAAGTGCAGCTTAATGTTCTGGAGACGGAGCGGCCGGTGGCACGCCGTTTCTTCGAGTGGTGCGCCGAGCGAGTTCCCGGATTTGTTTCCGGTGCGTTGGATTACAGCGCCGCGGGCCACACTTGGCGCGTGAGCGGCGGCTCGTTCTTCCAGGTGAATCGGTTTCTGATCGACGGGCTGGTGGATACGGCGCTCGCGGACGCCGACGGGGAGACTGCAGTCGACCTCTACGCCGGTGTGGGATTGTTCTCGCTGCCGCTCGCGCAGCGCTTCGCCGCGGTGACGGCGGTCGAATCCGGAGCGCGCGCCGTGGAAGACCTGCGGTTCAATGCGGAGCGCGCCGGGATCGGCATCCGCGCGGAGCGGGGCGATGCGGAGACGTGGCTGGAGGCCCTCGCGACCGCGCCGGATTTCATCTTGCTCGATCCCCCGCGCGCCGGAATCGGCAAGCGCGTCGTAGAGCGCCTGGCCCAACTGCGCGTGCCGCGCCTCGCCATCGTTTCCTGCGATCCGGCTACGCTGGCTCGCGATTTGGCCGGACTGCTCGCAGCCGGATACCGGATTCAGCGCATGACGCTGGTCGACCTGTTCCCGCAAACTTATCATTTGGAGACGGTGGTGCGGTTGGAGTTGTAGAGCTACCAGCTAAGGAGCCGCAGTCCCCTCACGGCGCTGAAATGGCCATCCCGCGCTAGCAGAGCGTAACCATGCTCGCGACTGAGGGCGGCGATCCAAACATCGTTGCTGGGGATGGGATGACACCTGCGCCTTCAACTCGGATGAACACATGCAAATGGGCCTGCCACCAGACGTCATAGCGTGCGCGCAGACGCGAATGACGAATGCCTTAGAGGTACTCGCCGAGGACTATGACCGGTAGCGCGAGATCGGTCTCGATTCGATGGTCCACCGCAGGGCGGGACGCGGTCGGCAGCCGAACGAAACCGCACTGGTATCCAGAATCAGCGCCATTCTTCGTTGTCGATCGTCTCGAATTCAGCCGCAATCAGCCGGTCGATGCGGAGGTTTTCCCGATGAAGATCCTTGAGACCGCCAAACGCGTTCTCCCAAGGGTTGCTCGCGAACGACGCTCTGGAATGCCGCGGCAATTGCTCACAAGTCTCTATAGGGCTGGCCCCTCGCGGCGGCCGCCCTCGTATGGTGGTCTTCACGTGCCCATAATCGCAGATTTTGCCCGATACCGCTCCCGGAGCACGTTCTTTTGCAGCTTGCCGGTGCCGCCCTTCGGCAGCGCGTCAACGAAGTCCACCGAGGTGGGACATTTGAAGTGTGTCATGCGCGCGCGGCAGAAGTCGATCAGCGCCTGTTCGGTGAGCGCGCTGTCCGGACGTCTTACGACCACGGCTTTGACCGCCTCGGTCCACTTCGGGTCGGGCACGCCGATCACGGCCACCTCCAGCACCTCCGGATGCGAGGCGATCGTCGCCTCCACTTCGGGTGAATATACGTTTTCGCCGCCAGGCTTGATCATGTCCTTCTTGCGGTCGAGGATGTAGAGGTAACCCTGGGCGTCGAACGCGCCCATGTCGCCGGTATGCAGCCAGCCGCCGCGCAGCGTATCGGCGGTGATGGCAGGCTGGTTCCAGTAGCCCTTCATGATGTTCGCGCCGCGCGCCACGATCTCGCCCACCTCGCCTGGTGGAAGCTCGCGATCCAGCGGGTCCACCACCTTGACTTCCACGCCCAGGATCGGCTTCCCGCCCGACTTGACCGGGATAAACTGCCCTTCCGCGTTTTCGAAATTGTGGTCTTCCGGCCCCAGATACGTGAGCACGGGGCTGGCCTCCGATAGTCCGTAAGCCTGCGCAAACTGGCAGCGCAGCTTTTCCCGCGCGCGCCGCAACACCTCCAGCGGCATGGGGGAGCCACCGTACAGGATCGTGCGCAAGCTGGAAGTATCGTACCGGTCGATGGCCGGATGGTTCACCAGCATATTCGCCATCGCCGGCACCAGGGCAGTGTGCGTAATGTGGTGCCGCTCGATCGCCCGCAGACACGCTTCAGGGTCGAAGGCCGGCAGAAAACAATTGGCGCCGCCCTGCATCACGATGGAATACACGATGCCGGCGTCGGCCAAGTGGAACATGGGCGCCGCGTGCAGGAAGACCCAATCGGGCGAGATGGCCATTACGACCGTACCGTAGAGCGCATTCGCACAAATGTTCTTGTGCGTGAGCATGACACCCTTGGGGCCGCCCGTGCTGCCGCTGGTATAGAACAAGCCCACGAGGTCGTCATCAGCGGGATCGGGCTCGTTCGGAATCTCGGGAGATGCGGCGGCCAGGCAGGTTTCGTAATTTGCCATTCCGCCGGGACACGGACCGTTGCCGGCGAACAGGTACGCGAGACCGGGCATAGCGGCCCGCAACGCGGATTCCAGGCGCGCAAAGTAGTCGTCCACCACCAGCAGGCGGGCACCGGAATCCGCCAGAGAGAAGACCATGTCTTCCTGGTTCCAGCGGATGTTGACCGGCACGACCACCGCGCCGGCCAGCGGGATGGCATGGTACAACTCCAGGTACCGAGGCGAGTTCAGCATCAGCACCGCAACGCGATCGCCGCGCTGCATGCCCAGATCGCGCAACGCGTTCGCGAGGCATGCGACGCGCTCGGCGAATTGTGTATAGGTGACGGTGCGGTCGCCATCAATCGCCGCGGGTGAATTCGCGTGGAATTGTTTGGCGCGCCGCAGCGCGTAGAGCACGTTCATAGGTCAAACCTTCGCGCCGACAGGGGTGTCGGCGCGGCAGGCAGGAGTGCCTGCGCCACGCGACTACCTTCCTAGGACGATCACGCAGGCAACCGCGCCCGGCCCACCCAGGTTGTGCACCAGTCCCAGTTCGGAGTCGCGGACCTGGCGCGCTCCCGCCTGCCCGCGCAACTGCGTCACGATTTCGTAGATCATGCGCACGCCGCTGGCGCCTATGGGGTGCCCGCAGGATTTCAGCCCGCCGCTGGGGTTCACGGGCAGATCCCCCGCTAGGGTGCTGCGGCCCTCGCCGATAAAGTGCGCGCCTTCGCCCTTACCGCAAAAACCAAGATCTTCGTAGTTGCTGATCTCAGTCCAAGTAAAGCAGTCGTGCACTTCCGCGAGATCGATCTCCTTCACCGGATCGTGAATGCCCGCCATGCGGTAGGCCTCTTCGGAAGCCGCGCGCGTGGCCGCGAAGCCGACATATTCATAGGCTGGATCGTACCAGGGCCGCCCGCTGGTGACGGCCAGTCCGAGTCCCTTCACCAACACGTAATCGTCGCGGAACTGGCGGGCCATATCGGCGCGGCAAATCACGGCTGCGGCGGCGCCGTCGGTGGTGGGGCAGCAGTCGAACAGCCCGAACGGCCAGGCCACGATAGGCGCCTTGAGCACCTGCTCCTCGCTGATTTCCATCTGGAAGTGCGCCTTGGGATTCAGCGCGCCGTTGTGGTGATTCTTCACGGAGACCTTGGCCAGCGCCTCGCGCCCGCCGCCGAACCGATGGAAGTACCGGTTTGCGACCATGGCGAAGACTCCCGGCGCCGTGAGGCCGTCGTGCTGATAGGGATGGCCGCCCTCCCAGCCGAGGCCGCGCATGGGGCGGTCCTTGAGTTTTTCCACGCCGGCCACCAGCGCCACATCGTACATGCCGGATGCCACGGCCATGGCGGCGTTGCGAAAAGCATCCGTGCCGGTGGCGCAGTAGTTCTCGACGCGTGTGATGGGTTTGCCATAAAGCCGCAGCGCATCGGCCAGCGAGACGGAGGCTTTGCCATTGCCGGCGTATGGCGAGAATGTGCCCAGCCACGCAGCATCCACGCGCTCGGGCGCGATGTTCGCGTCGGCGAAGGCCGCGAATCCGGCCTCCGCCAGCAGATCTTCGAAGCTCTGGTCGAAATTATCGCCGAACTTCGTGCAGCCCACTCCGATGATGGCGATTTTGTCTTTGATTGATTCAGGCATGGCATTCCTTACGCGGCCGGTCCAAGCTGGCTCATCGCACACTATTCTAACCACACGTCCGGGGCGTTCGGCAATGGACCACGGCGCTGGCCCGACCGCGATCACGTAGTATTACTTTCCAAACCGGTACCCCAAGATCATCTTCGCCAGCAAATGATCCGTGCCGCGGGTAACTCCCACGCCAACGCCGAAATTGAATTCCCATCGTGGGTTCAGGTTCAAATCGATAGCCGGCAGGATCTGCTGCTGCTGATCGCGTAGCGGATCGAAGCCGGTGATCGGCCCCAGCGCTCCGTAATACTCCAGTCCCGCGGCGACCTTCGGAGTCAAGTCGTAACTGATCTTGAAATTGGGCGAGAATTCAAACCCTCGCGGGGCGTCCGGACCGTGGAACGATTTGTCAATCGTGGGGTTGAACGCGGCGTACCAGCGGCCCTGCTTCTTATCGATGATCGGGCGGATTTCCCAGGTCCAGGTATCCGCGGCAATCTTGGGCCGCTGGTAACCGATCTCATTCGAAAGGCTGATTCCCACGGGAAGGTGATAGCGCTCGGGGATGGCAATGCGAGGCCGAATATGCGTGCCCACCCACATCCAGCCCATGTCGGGCTGGTGGTTGTTGAACAGGTAGAAGCCGGTCTCAAACCACTCGTTGAAGCCATGCGTGATCTCCACCGTCTCGTGCTCCTGGTGTTCGGTAGGCAGCGTCCCATCCGTGGTGGTCTTGCTTCCTTCAAACGTGAAATTGGAATGCAGCTCCACCATGGTCGCGTGTGGGGGAACCAGTTCCCAACCGTAGACCTGGATCTCGTAATTTCCCTGTGCGAAGGCGGCCGGCAGGAACAGCAGTGCGATGACAAAGCGCAAATGCGATTTTACCGTGGCGCACGCTTCAGCGTGCTGCGGCGAGCTTCAGTTCGCCGGTTACAGCGAACTAGAGTTCGCTGTTGGCAGGCGAAAGCGCCTGGCCCACATTCTTGCACAACAGTGCTACCAACGCGCTCTTTGGGAAAATGCAGCAACTAGAGGCGGCGAACTTCAGTTCGCCGGTCACTTGATGACAAGCCCTTTACCCCACCGGAGCGGCTTCCAGTGCCGGTTTCCGCTGGCGCGATCGCCCGCGGCCGCCGAAGAATTTCTCCATATAAATGTAGAACACCGGCGTGATGTAGAGCGTCAGGAGCTGCGAAACCACCAGCCCGCCTTCGACGGCCAGCCCCAGCGGGCGGCGCGCTTCCGAGCCCGCGCCGAATCCCAGAGCGATCGGCAGCGTGCCCATCAGTGCCGCCATGGTGGTCATCATGATCGGGCGAAACCGCACCAGGCATGCGCGGTAAATGGCTTCGGCGGGCGCCAGGCCCTCGAGGCGCTGGGTCTCCACCGCGAAGTCGATCATCATGATGGCATTCTTCTTCACGATGCCGATCAGCATGATGATTCCCACAAACGAGTAGATGTTGAGGTCATTGTGAAACAGCATCAGGGTAACCAGCGCGCCAAAGCCCGCCGAAGGCAGCCCCGAGAGAATGGTGATCGGATGAATGAAGCTCTCGTACAAAATGCCGAGCACCATGTAGATCACCAGAATCGCCGTGACCAGCAGGAATCCCATGCCTTGCAGGGAAGATTGAAACGCCTGCGCGACGCCCTGAAAACTGGTGGTGACGGTGGCCGGCAGATCGCGCGCGATCTCTTCGATACGGTTGACCGCGTCTCCCAGCGCGACGCCGGGCTGCAAATTGAACGAGATGGTCACCGAAGGCAACTGGCCGAGATGATTGACGGTCAGCGGTCCGACACCCTGCGTCAGCTTCGCGACGGCGTTCAGCGGAACCAACTGGCCGGTGGCGTTGCGAATGTACAGCAGCCCGAGGTTGGCCGGGTCGCGCTGGAACTGCGGCTCGAGTTCCATGATGACCCAGTATTCGTTGGTGGGCGTATAAATCGTGGAGACCTGGCGCTGGCTGTAAGCATTGTAGAGGGCGTTCTCCACCTGCCCGGCATTTATGCCAAGCATGGAAGCCTTGTCCCGGTCGATGTCCAGCAATGCCTGCGGACTGGCGATCAGCAGGTCGGTGGTGACGTCCTGCAAGCCCGGTAGTTTTCGCACCCGGCTCTCAAACGCGGCGGACGCGCGGTAGAGCTCGCCGGTGTCGGTGCCCTGCAGCGTGTATTGATAAAGGCTCTTGGTAAGCTGGCCGCCGATGCGTATGAGCGGCGGGTTCTGCAGGAAAACGCGCATACCGGTAATCGCTCTCAGCTTGGGACGCAGCTCCTCGATGACCTGTTCCGGCGTGAGCGTGCGCCGGTCGCGCGGCGTAAGGCGGGCGAATACGCGGCCGGTATTGCCTGCCACGCTCGATCCTCCAGCGCCTACGCTCGACGAGAATGAACTGATATTGGGGTCGTGCCGCAGAACATCCGCCACCTGCAACTGGTGCTGGACCATGGCGTCAAACGAAATATCCTGGGAGGCCTCCGTGAAACCGAAGATCTGGCCAGTGTCCTGGTCGGGGATGAACCCCTTGGGGATCTTGACGAACAGATAGCCGGTGCCTACCAGCACCGCGGCTGAGACCACCATGGTGGCGAGGCGATGGCGCATGACCTTCCGCAAGGTCCAGTCGTAGGTTGCCAGCAGGCCATCGAAGACATGCTCGGAAGCGCGATACAGCGCGCCGTGGCGCGTCTCTTTCACCGGCTTTAGGAAGCGGCTGCAGAGCATGGGCGTCAGGCTGAGCGACACGAAGCCCGAGATCAGAATCGCCACGCCGATAACCACCGCGAATTCATGGAAGAGCCGTCCCAGGATCCCACCCATAAACAGCACCGGAATGAACACCGCGGCCAACGACAGGGTCATCGACAGAATGGTGAAACCGATCTGGCGCGCGCCCTCCACGGCCGCTTCCATGCGGCCCTTGCCCATCTCCTGGTGGCGCACGATGTTTTCCAGGATCACGATGGCATCGTCCACCACGAAGCCGACCGAGAGCGTTAGGGCCATCAGGGAGAGGTTGTCCAAAGTGTATCCGAGCAGATACATGACGGCGAACGTGCCCACAATCGACATCGGCAGCGCCAGGCTGGGGATGATGGTGGCGGAGATGTTGCGCAGGAACAGAAAGATGACCAGCACCACCAGGCAGACGGTTAGGAAGAGTGTGAACTTGACGTCGTTGACCGAATCGCGAATGGATTCGGAACGGTCGTAGAGAATGTCCAGATTCACGGAGGGCGGCATCTGTGCGCGGAACTTCGGCAGCAGCTTCTTGATGGCATCCACGACTTGCACGGTGTTGGTGCCGGGCTGCCGCAGGATGGCCAGCACGATGGAGCGCCGGTCGTTATACCAGCCGGCCACCTTGTCGTTCTGCACGCTATCGACCGCGCGCCCTATATCGTTGAGGCGCACCGGAGCGCCATTGCGCCACGCGACAATCATGGGGCCGTAGGAAGCGGCCCGGTACAACTGGCCGTTCGCCTGCACCGTGAATGCCTGGTGCTGCCCATAAAGCGTGCCCAGCGGGAGGTTGACGTTGTGCGACTCGACCGCCTGCTCCACCTCGTTGATGCCGATGCCGCGGCTGGCCATGGCGTCGGGATCGAGTTGCACGTGCACGGCGAATTTCTGCGACCCGAACACAGACACCTGCGCCACGCCGCTGATCATGGAAATGCGCTCGGACATCATGGTCTCGGCATATTCGTCCACGTCGGAAAGCGGCAGCGTGGGGGAGTTGATGGAGAGATACAGGATGGGCTGGTCGGCCGGGTTGACCTTGAGAAAAGTGGGAGGGCTGGGCAGGTTGGGCGGCAACTGGCGTTGCGCGGCGGTGATGGCCGCCTGCACATCCAGCGCCGCGCCATCCAGGGACCGATCCAGCGCGAACTGTAAAGTGATGTTCGTCAGGCCCAGCGCGCTCGTGGAATTCATGTTGTCGAGCCCGGCGATGGTAGAGAACTGCCGCTCCAGAGGCGTGGCCACCGAGGATGCCATCGTGTCGGGATTGGCGCCGGGTAGGATCGCCGTCACCTGGATGGTCGGGAAATCCACATTGGGCAAATCGCTTACCGGCAGCAACCGGTATCCGGCGACGCCGAACAGCACGATGCCCAGCATCACCAGGGTGGTCATCACCGGGCGGTGTATGAAGAGATCGGTGATGTTCATACCCGTGGCGCAGGCACTCCTGCCTGCCGCGCCGGCACTCCTGCCGGCGCAGGTGCGCTCAGCTCGCCTAGTCGGCTTTCAGCCAGCCGAACACGTCTGTGCCGCAAGAAACTAATTGGCATTGGGCACCCGCGCTTCCCCACCCGCGTCTGCTGTTATCCGCACCTTGGCGCCGGTCGTCAGGCTCAACTGGCCGTCGGTCACTACGGTCTCCCCTGCAGCCAACCCGCTGGAGATGACGCTTTGCTGATCGACAGTGCGGCTCACGGTGACCACCCGCGACTCGACGGTGGAATCGGGTTTGACGACGAACACATATTGGCCCGCCTGTCCATTCTGCACCGTCTGGGAGGGCACCAGCAAGGCATTGGCTTGGGTGGTGAGGTGCAGCACAGCTTCCACAAACTCGCCCGGCCAGAGCGTGCGGGCTTCGTTTTGAAAGGTGCCCTTGAGCATGATCGTGCCGGTGGTTTGATCCACGGCGTTATCGACGAAGGTGAGGCGCCCGGCGTCGGCCCGCCCGCCTTCTTTGGGCCGCGCATCCACCCGCAGGCCGCCGCTCATGTATTTCTTGATATCGGTCAGGTATTGCCCGGGCACCGCGAAATTCACGAAGATGGGTTGCACCTGGTTGATCACTATCAGCACCGTATCGTTGGCCTTCACCAGGTTCCCGAGATGGATCAGCAGGCTGCCCGTGCGGCCGTCAATGGGCGAGTGCACTGTCGCGTAGTTCAACTGCAGGCGCGCGGTTTCGATAGCGGCCTGGTCGGAGGCCACCGCGGCCGTGAGGGCGTCGAAGTTGGTCTGGAACTGATCGTACTGCTGGCGCGGAATCACCCCTTTCTCAAAGAGGCGCTGGTTGCGGTGCAGGTCCAGGTCGGCTTGGCGCACCTGGGCCTTGTCTTTTTCGAGGTTGGCCTGAGCCAGATGGAGGGCGGCATCGAATGGGCGCGGATCGATGACGAAGAGCACGTCGCCCTTGTGGACATCGTCGCCCTCGTTGAAGCCGACGCGCTGCAACTGGCCGCCCACCTCGCAGCGTACAGACACGGTGCGATAGGGCTGCACGTTGCCTATCGCGCGAATTTGAACCGGAGCCGCCCGCTGGATCACGCGAGCCACCTTGACCGGTATGGCGATCGCGGAGGCCGCCGACGCCTTCACCGGCTCCGTGGCTGTCTTCGAGCAGGCCAGCCACGGCAGAATCAGCGCGGCGAGCGCGACCTGGCGCGTAAAAAGCATCTTTAACTATTTTTATCACGAATACGCGATCTGTGCTCCAGCCACCCCTGGCAGAAGTTCGTGGCGCACGCTTCAGCGTGCTGCCGTGGGCTTCAGCCCACGGTCGAAATTCGGCGAACTGAGGCTAGCCGGCGGCGAACTGAGGTTCGCCGGTTGGCAGGCGAAAGCGCCTGCCCCACCACACGCACAAGCACCTGCCCGTCCGCAAGCACATCCGGACCAGCAAATGCAGAAACTCCACGCGGCCGGCTACGCACTAGTCTTCCGAGGGCCGCTCCACACTATCGATGACCAGGAATTCGCCGGGCCCCTCGGCCGGCTCCAGGTCCAGCCCGAGTTTCACGACTGCGGTCTTTATTGCGGAAATAACAGCGGGATCCGTCGCGGGCGCCGCCGGATCGCTTAGTGCAGGCAAGCCGTGAGCGCTGCCAAAGAACCCGAGATCTTCGGTGGGCAACTCCAGATGGAAATCGAACCTTCCGGCCATCCCGGTTTTGTCAATGACACGCCGGTCCAAGGTGACCAGGAAAAACATGCAAAGATCCGCCATCGTCGCAGCCTTCACGTCCAGCCCGCTACTAGTGAGGCGGGACGTTCCACACTGCAGAGGGCCAGGATTTGGATGGTCCCAGTCCCAAGGAGTACAACTTCCTTGAAATGGCTGCAGTTTGGCGCCGCCCCTGGCCGCAGTCAGCTCATAAACCGGGACCTCTCTGGTCTCGCGATGGACCCTCAGCTTAAGCCTGTCTTCGAGAAGCGTGGAGGGCATCTTGGCGAGTTCCGTCATTCGAGTGATCCCGCAAAGCCGGGGATCCTTTCTTGCTGGCCTGCAGCTCTATCGTGCGCGGCCCGATAAAGGTTATAGCCTGACAGATTGTATTTCGATGCAGACGATGCGAAAGGAAGGGCTGACCGAGGTGCTCACCAACGACCGGCACTTCGAGCAGGAGGGTTTTCGCGCGCTGTTCCGCGATTCCTAAGCCAATTCGCTACCCCCGTCGTGCTCTGATAAAGAGTAAGTTATAGGGCCATCCGCTTAAAACGTCCTTCTTTGATTGACCTGGTAGAACCTCATCCCAAAAGCCCTCCAACGTAATCGCAGCCAGCCGCAGCCCGGTCCTACCCAGTGATCAACGCTGCCCCCTACAACCCCGCCTGCACCGCCGCGATGCGCGCCACCGCCGCCCAATCCAAATCCCCTTCCCCGCGGGCCAACGCCGCCAAGAACCGGTCGCGCAGCACGCCGGCCAGCGGCATCGGCACGGCGGCGGATTCGGCGGCTTCCTGCACCAGCCGGAGATCCTTGAACCCCAGCCGCAGTTTGAACCCCGCTGGCTCAAATTTCTCCTTGGCCACCGCGCCGCCATAGCCGGCATAGAGCGGCGAATTGAACAGCGCGCTGTTGACGATCTCCAGAAACTGGCCGGCATCCACGCCCGACTTCCGCACCAGCGCGAATGCCTCGCCCAGCGATTCCAGCGCCGCGGCGATCAGAAAATTGCCGGAGACCTTGACCACATTGGCGAGCCACGGGTCCGCGCCCACCACCGACAAACCCCGGCCCAGCGCGTCGAATATAGGCCTGCAGCGCTCGACCTGATCCGCGGCGCCGGCGGCCACGATCCAGAGCTTCGCTGCCGCCGCCGCTTCCGGACGGCCGAACACCGGCGCTGCGATATAAACCTGCCCGCGCGCGGCGTGCAGTTCAGCGAGCCGCTTGGATAGCGCCACGCTCACCGTGCTCATCCCCACGTGAATTGCGCCGCCGGCCAGAGTCTCGGCCACGCCGTGCGCCGCTTGCTCCACCGCGTGGTCGTCGGCGAGCATCGTAATCACCGCCTCCGCGTCGCGCGCGGCATCGCCCGCCGAGTCCGCCAGGGCTGCGCCTTCCTGCCGCAGCGGCTCGGCATGCGCGCGCGTTCGATTGTGAACCGTCAATTGGTGGCCGGCGCGCAGCAAGTTCCGCGCCATCGCCGATCCCATGTTTCCAGCGCCGATAAATGCGAGTTTCATGCTATGTGTCATTTTACGCCGATAGAGAGCGGAGAAAACTATGGAGAAGCCCGGCATCACGATCGACATTCCCGGTCTCGGCCCGCGCCACATTGAGATAGTCGTCTCCGATTACACCGGCACACACGCTTGCAGCGGAACGATCCGGCCCGCTGTGAAGAAGCGGCTCCGGGCCCTGGCGAAGCGTGTGGACCTGCACATCGTCACGGCCGATACTTTCGGCACTGCCGAAAAGGAGCTGCGCGGAATCGCCATGCCGTACCTTATGAAGACCGCCAGGCACGATGCGGAGAAGGAAGCGTATGTAGCCAGGTTCCGTTTGGCGCACGTCGCGGCGTTTGGCAATGGGAATAACGACCGGCTCATGCTGAAGGCTGTCAAGGAAGGAGGCGGTCTGGCGGTCGCCGTGGATAACGGTGAGGGCTGCGCGATCGATGCGCTGCTGAACGCGCACGTCTTTATTGTGGGCGCGGCGAACGCGATCGATCTGCTGCTGGATCCCATGCGGATGAAGGCGACGCTGCGGTTTTGAGGGCAGGCACGGATCGGTCACAACCTCAGCCGCGGGGCTTCTTTCTCCCCGCCTGCCGGCCAGCTTTGTCGGGCAGCCTCATGAAGTTCTCTGGCCGCAACAGGCTGGCCACGGAGATGTCTTCGTCGATTGCCTCCCAATGAATTCCGATGCCGCCTCCGATCAGCTCCCAATCGGATCGTTCGCGGTTGGACGCCCCAGCGAACCTCGGGAACCACACCAGAGGCACCGAAACCACCCGTCCATCGGACAGCGTGACGGAAAGCGCGTCGCGAGAGCACGAAACATCGACCGCAAGCGTTTCAGCCTTAGCCACCAAAGTACTCATGCCATTTCCTCAAGAAGAACCCTGCGTTGTCCACTACGATTTCACGAATCTCCGTCATCTCGTGCGATCGAAAACCCCGACGTCGGCGACCGGCACTGGTCCGAGCCAGAACTTGGCATAACGCCCGGCGGGAGCGACGTGGTTGTACGGAGGCTCCCGCCCTCCACTGAAGAAGAACTGATACCCACGGACCCTCAGTATGGCGGGCACAGCTACAGTTTACCGCCCCTTGCGCGCCCCACCGCGCGGCCGATTCGCTCCGCGTTACCATAAGCGCATGGCCCCCGTCATCCGCGCCCCCCGCGGCACCTCCCTGCGCTGCCATGGATGGAAACAGGAAGCCGCCATGCGCATGCTCATGAACAACCTCGACCCGGATGTCGCCGAGCGTCCGGCCGACCTGGTGGTTTATGGCGGAGCCGGCAAGGCCGCACGCGATTGGCCCTCCTTCCACGCCATCGTGCGCGAGCTCGAAAATCTGGCCGGCGATGAAACACTGCTGGTGCAATCCGGCCGGCCCGTCGGCGTGTTCCGCACGCACGAGGAAGCGCCCCGCGTGCTGATCGCCAACGCCAACCTGGTCGGCCATTGGTCGAATTGGGAGCAGTTCCGCGCGCTGGAAAAACTGGGCCTCACCATGTATGGCCAGATGACCGCCGGAAGCTGGATCTACATCGGCACCCAAGGCATCCTGCAAGGCACTTATGAAACGTTCGTGGCCGCCGCCCGCAAGCACTTCGGCGGATCGCTCGCCGGCCGGCTCGTAGTCACCGGCGGCCTCGGCGGTATGGGCGGAGCCCAGCCCCTGGCGGCTACCATGAATGGCGCGGCTTTCCTGGGCGTCGAGGTGGATCCCGCGCGCATTCGCAAACGCATCGACACAGGCTACTGCGATGCGATGACAGACTCGCTGGACGAAGCGCTCGCCATTCTGCGCGAGGCCATGGCAGCGGGTGAACCCAAGTCCGTGGGCCTGGCCGCCAACTGTGCCGAGCTGCTGCCCGAGCTGGTGCGGCGCGGCGTGGTCCCCGATATGGTCACCGACCAGACCAGCGCGCACGATCCCCTCAACGGCTACATACCCGCGGGCTACGACGTCACGCAGGCCGCCGAATTCCGCGCACGCGACCCGCAGGGATATCTGAACGCGTCGCTCGATTCCATCGCCACGCATGTGCGCGCCATGCTCGACCTGCAGCGTATGGGCGCGGTGGCGTTCGACTACGGCAACAACATACGGCGCTTCGCGGCGGACCGCGGCGTCACGGACGCTTTCCGCATCCCTGGCTTCGTTCCCGAGTACATAAGGCCGCTCTTCTGTGAAGGGCGCGGACCGTTCCGCTGGGTGGCGCTTTCGGGTGAACCGTCGGACATCGCGGCCACCGACAAGCTCATCTGCCGCCTGTTCCCCTCCAACCCCGCGTTGACCCGCTGGATTTCGCTCGCGCAGCAGAAGGTGCATTTCCAGGGCCTGCCGGCGCGCATCTGCTGGCTGGGTTATGGCGAGCGCGCCCAGTTCGCGCTGGAGATGAACCACATGGTGGGCACGGGCAAGCTGCAAGCGCCCATCGTGATCGGCCGCGACCATTTGGATTGCGGCTCGGTAGCTTCGCCTTATCGCGAGACCGAAGACATGCTGGATGGCAGCGATGCTATAGCCGACTGGCCCATTCTGAACGCGCTGCTCAACACGGCCTCCGGCGCGAGCTGGGTTTCCGTGCACAATGGCGGCGGCGTCGGCATTGGCTATTCGCAACATGCCGGGCAGGTGACCGTGGCCGATGGCACCGAGCAATCGGCACGCTGTCTGGAACGCGTGATGACCTGCGATCCCGGCATCGGCGTCCTGCGGCATGTGGACGCCGGATACAAAGAGGCCATCGAATTCGCCGACCGCGCCGGGCTGCGGGCGCCTATGCGGAGTCTTGAGTAACGCCGCATGATCACGCTGGTCAGAGGCGCGCGCCAGTTGCTGACGCTGCGCGGCGATAGCGGGCCGAGGCGCGGAGAAGCCCTGCGCGATCTGGGCATCGTTCCGAAC
>Ga0187858_10002315_pt1 | contig 19634 bp, 22 predicted proteins | sample June2016WEW_8_15_FD_133015 | JGI IMG/M metagenome (GOLD analysis project Ga0187858, IMG submission 133015) | Peatland microbial communities from SPRUCE experiment site at the Marcell Experimental Forest, Minnesota, USA - June2016WEW_8_150 | ecosystem: Environmental > Terrestrial > Soil >...
CGAGGCGATGCGATCCGCGAATCCGAACAGGTGGTGCAGGATCGGCGACGTGATGTAGTAAGGTAGATTGCCATACACGCGAAATCTTTCGCCGGCCAGTTTTGCGAGGTCGAGCCGTAGAACATCGCCGGGGACCACTTCGACGCCGGGCCATTCTTCGGGACTCGCATCCACGCGCTGCCGCAAGTTTTCCGCGAGCCGGGCGTCGGTTTCGATGGCAATGATGCGGCGGCCCTCGCCGGCCAGCAGGCGCGTCATTTCTCCGTGGCCGGCGCCGATTTCGATCCAGGCTTCGTGGGCGCCGCGAGGCAGCGTTTCGAGAATCCGCCGCTGCCAGGCGGGATCGCCGAGGAAATGCTGCCCCAATCGCCGTCGCGCCATGTCGAACGAGTGTAGCAACACGAATGAACGGCAACAAACGCGCGGTAACAGATGCAGCGTCGCCGCGCGGGATTGCCTTGACGTTGCCGCCCGCCGTCCGTTACCGTTTTTGTTGCGGCTGAGGACCTGATGAAAATCCTGTTTGTCTCTTCCGAAGGACTTCCTTACTCAAAAACGGGCGGCCTGGCGGACGTGGTCGAGGCCCTGCCGAAGGCGCTGCGAGCGATGGGACATGACGTAGCCGTTCTGCTGCCGCGGTATCACGGCAATAAAGTTGCGTCGGTGCTCCTCTCGAGCGTAACTGTGGCCATGGGCGAAAGCCTGCGGTTTCCGGCAATCGCGGAAGGGAAGGCGGTCGAGGGAGTCCGCTACTTTTTCGTGGACGACCCGGCGTTTTTCGACCGCCCGCACCTCTATGGCGACAAGGCCGGCGACTATCCGGACAATGCGGAGCGGTTCGCGGAATTCTCGCGCGTCGCGGTCGAATTCATGAAGCGCCTATGGCTGCCGGACGTCGTTCATTGCCACGACTGGCAGTCGGCCCTGGTACCCGTCTTGCTAAGGACGCAGCATGCGGAGGACCGCGCGGTGCGGTCACTGCCCGTGATCCTCACGATTCACAACCTTGCTTTTCAGGGCGTGTTCCCGCAGGAGGAGCTGCGAAAGATCGGATTCTCCGACGCGCTGTTTACCGTGGAGGGGCTCGAGTTCTACGGCAAGGTGAACTTCCTCAAGGGCGGGCTGCTCTACGCCGACTACCTGACGACCGTGAGCCGCCGCTATGCCAAGGAGATCCAGACGCCGGAATACGGTTGCGGACTCGAGGGCGTGATACGCGATCGCGCCGAACGCCTGGTCGGCATCCTGAACGGAGCGGACTACGCAGTCTGGAGCCCCGAGGCGGATACGTTGATTGCCCAGAACTATTCGGTGCACAATCTCGACGGAAAGAAGGCGTGCAAGAAGGACCTGCTGGCGTCATTCCAGTTGCCGAACGAGAATCTCGACCGGCCGGTCGCCGGGATCGTGTCGCGGTTTGCGGACCAGAAGGGGTTCGACCTGATCGCGGAAATCTCGGGCGATCTGATGAAGGAAGATCTCGCGTTGGTGGCCCTCGGCACGGGCCAACCCGAGTACGAAAAGCTCTTCAAGCAACTGGCGGAGAAATATCCAGCGCGTGTCGGCGTGAAAATCGGATACGATAATGCGCTGGCGCACAAGATCGAGGCGGGGGCGGACATGTTCCTGATGCCGTCCCGGTTCGAGCCGTGCGGGCTGAACCAGATATACAGCTTGCGCTACGGCACCGTGCCAATCGTCCGCGCGACGGGGGGCTTGGATGATACGATACAGGACTTCGTCCCCAAGACCCAGCAGGGTACGGGCTTCAAATTCGAAGAGTACAGCGGTGCGGCCCTGCTCGAATGCGTGCGCGAGGCGCTAAAGACCTACCGCGACGCGAAGGCGTGGCGGGCGGTGCAGGCGAACGGCATGGCCAAGGACTTTTCGTGGAAGACTTCGGCCGTGACCTACGTTACGCTATACGAAGCGGCCAAGAGGTCCCGAATCCCGCGAGGCCGTGGATCATCTAAATAAACGGCGGTTGACCGGCCAGCGGACCGGATCACGCTGATAGGGGGAAACTTATATGGCAGATACTCTCGCAGCCGTAACCGACGCAAATTTTCAGGCGGAGGTCATTGACGCCAGTAACAGCCAGGTTGTGATGGTCGATTTTTGGGCCGACTGGTGCCGCCCCTGTAAAATGCTTGCGCCCACGGTCGATGAGATCGCGCGCGAGCACGCGGGGAAGCTCAAGGTCGTGAAACTGAACGTGGACGACAACATGAACGTGCCGGGAAAGTTCAACATCCGCGGAATTCCCACGCTCCTGGTCTTCAAGGGCGGGCAGGTGGCCGACCAGATCGTTGGCGCCGTGTCCAAGGACCAGATCGTCAAGGTCATCGAGCGCCACATTTCGTCCTAGGCGCGATTCCGTTTGTCATTGAAGAGCATTTTGCAGAGGCGGCTCACAAGCCGCCCCTTGCAGCATGTGTGGGTAATCTTTGCTCGAACATTGCTTCCGGCGCCGCAAAATTTCCTGCTGCTGCAATGCCGGGTTGCCTCTTGACAAGCGAATAGCCAGCAGCCATCTTAGTTGACTTTACCTTGCGGGAATTGGCGTCCCGCATACGGGGCGGCACAACGGGAGAGGGATGTGAGGGTCCGGGTCTGTTTCCACGACAAATGCTTCGACGGAGCTTCGTCCGCCGCGATTTTTTCACGGTTTTACCGCGAGCGCATCGATCCGAACGCCGAATTCCTCTACACCGGCATGACGCACAAGGCCTCGCAGCCCTTCGAGGACGGCATCTTCGACGGCGATGAGAACGCCATCGTCGATTTCAAGTATTCGAGTTCGCCGCAGCTCACGTGGTGGTTCGACCATCATCAGAGCGCGTTCCTGAAGCCGGAGGATGCCGAGCATTTCCGGCGGGACCGTTCCGGCAAGAAGTTTTACGATCCTTCCTATAAGTCCTGCACGAAGTTCCTGGCGACGGTCGCCTCCGAAAAATTCGGATTCGACGCCAAGCCCCTCGCGGAACTGATCGAATGGGGCGACATCATCGACGGCGCGCAGTTCAAATCGCCGGAAGAGGCCGTGGGGCTTGCGGAGCCGGCGACGAAACTCGCGCTCGTGATCGAAGCGGCGCCCGAAGCGAATCTGGTCCCGCGGCTGATCCCCGACCTCGCAGTCCGGCCGCTCGCTGAGATCGTCGAGTTGCCGCTGATAAGAAAGCATCTCGGTCCTTTGCTCGAGCGCCATCGCCGCTCGATCGAGATTTTGCGCGAGCGCGCGGAGGCCCGCGGCGGCGTAGTCTACTTCGACGTGAGCGATCTCGATCTCGAGGGCTACAACAAGTTCATCCCGTACTATCTCTATCCGGACGCTCTCTATTCGGTGGGCGTCAGTTCTTCACCGGTCCGCGCGAAGGTGTCGGTAGGCACAAATCCATGGAAGGAAGCCTCCGCCGAAGTGAATCTCGCTTCGCTGTGCGAGAAGTACGGCGGAGGCGGGCATGCGCGCGTGGCTGCCATTTCCCTCGGGCCGGGCGACCTTGTGAAGGCCCGCCAGGTAGCGAAGGAGATCGCCGCAGTGTTGCGCGCTTGATCGCCCCCGGCGTCGTCTTGTGCTGCGTTGGTCGCGCTAATCTCTCGTGTTAAAATGAAAGTTTGCCGGGCCGCTAGCTCAATGGTAGAGCAGCTGACTCTTAATTTGATGATATCGGTCCAGTACCGCACAAAACATTGGATTTATCGGCTGGGTCGGTGGTGTAAGTCCCACCATCCAACTGCAAAACGCTGTTTGCGAGTCACCAAATAGTCACCAACTGACTCGGTCTTCAACTCGCATGACGCACTACTGCCGCCTTCCTTCTGCGTTATCAATCGTCCAATCAGTTTTACGCGGCGCGTAGTACTTACCACAAGACTCAGGCAGGAACTCAGACATACCGGCCATCGAATGCGGCTCGACGGTTCCTTTCATGCCGTGGTCGCAGAAAATGAAGTCGAATATATTCAGACCTGAATCCGCGCCAGGTGACACTGTGACTCTTGTCAGCGTGTAGTCGGTTTCATTCTTGATGTCACAATCCAGCAGTTGGTCCACAAGGGTACAGCTCGCCTTTACGTTTTGCCTTTCCTCCTCACTCAAAGTACGGATTGGCCCAAAACCCGAGGTCTGTTCCCAGCCGCTATTTGGAAAAAGCCGCCAAGTCTTTCCAGTGAGCCGGTCTTCGCGAATCGCGAACGAGTTTCCTTCTACCTTGAGGTTGATATATCTGTACCGCGTGGGCCACACGAAAACCCCAAAGAGCAACGCAACCACTACGCCTATTCCAATGGTTACGCTTTTCCAGACGCCCGCATCAATCCTGGGAGGGGTTTGCTTTTGTGTTTTGTCTAACTTCACCCCAACCTCCGTTCTCAGACGATTCTGCTATCTAGAATCCGAGAGCCATCGCCTTGGTAAACGGTAAGTCTCCAACCCGCTACTTGATGGGTTCGCGCCATTCAATGACGCAAGGCCGCGCAGAATTCGGCAATGGAAATGTGATTGCTGGGCGTGCTGGCGGGAAACCTCGCTTACTGAAACCCCAAGTGTGTCAAAAGAGTACGTCGCTTTTGTTTGCTCTAGGCTTTATTGACTGATTAGCAAAGTACCATTCGGCGGCTCGTGTCCGCAGGCCATTCTAGAGGGGCGCGAAGGAGAACCTGCGTCACTAGCAAAACCAAGAAAATGAGGAGTAAATGAAAACAGTTACAGCGGTTCTGGCCCTTTTGATTTTCTCGAATGTCGCGTCCGCTCAAAGTCCCGATCCATCGAAGTGGATGTGCCGAAATCTCGCGGACTCGGGCAACTTCGTTTATCAAGGTGAAACGATTTTCGGCACCCAAGCCTGTCGTCCAATTCCACAGGCTGCGCCGGCTACTCCCACTGTTGCAACCGCCCCTGTTGCGCCTGCCGCGCCGAAACAGGACGCTGGGGTCGCTCCCGCGGCCACTCTAGTTGCTGTGTCTACAGCACCCGTGGCGCCACAGCCCGCAGTCACGGCACAACCCGCAGTAGAAACGCGACCGTGCCTTATCGTCAGGCAAGCTGAAGGTCACCGGTTCCGAAACTCCATGATTGCCGGTGCGTTGACGGGCGGGATAGGCTTCGCGGCCGGAGCAGCAAGTGGTGGTGCGAAGTACGAGTACGTTGATTCCCTCCACTTTTCTAATACCAAGCTGAAGTACGACGGAAAAGAACTACAGAAACTTCAAGAAAGTGGCGTGCATATCGTCACGGTCAGTAAGAAAGCTACAGGCGACGAGATCAAAGATGCAAGAGAATCTTGCAGGGAATAGGCAGCAAGGCCAGCGTGAATCGTGTAATTGTTCGAAGCGGAGGCAACGTTCATGGACCACAGGGTAGGCAGCATAGTTCCTGAGTCCGGTATTTACGACGTTCTCCACGACAATGTCCACGCACAAAAACACCAAGTAACTTGCATCGCAGGGAAGAGGTTTCCTCCGTGCCACACATGCGATAAACATGTCCAATATCGCTTGTTCAGATCCGCCACTCACATCGAAGACCATCATCTTCTCAAGAGGTGATGACTCAAATTCTCCACCGTCGTGCCGCCGGGCAGCCCAGCACGACTTGCCCGGAACGGCGCTGTTACTTTTTAGGTCTGACCGTTGAGGGCAGGAACTCGCTAGTGAATCCGCCTCCAGCGCTTGAAGGCTTTAACGTCAGTAGAATTCAGATCAAACCATTCCCCATTCATCCGTTTGGGCTCAAATCTCCTATGCCAGTACGCTTCGATTCCGCTGGGATCGTCGGTTCTGATGGAATGAACCAGGCTCACCTTTTCCGGTAGCTGAATCCGTATTTCACTCCCCCGGCGGACGGTGTCTTGAGTTTTCCCGATCTTGTAGTAACGCCCAGATTTGAAAAGATAAACTTCTCCAACTGGTTCGCTGACCTTGCCGTTGTCAGGGGCTGTGGGGTCATGAAGTCTGGCGAGCGCTACCGAACAGAGTGCTGCGACATCGTTGTAGTCGTCCTTACCCTGACAGTATTCCAATACTCTCTTAGCAAATTGTGCTTTCGAGCCAAAGCGCCGAAAGGATTTCTCGTTCGGGAATTCGGCGTTGTTGTTGCTTTCCACCGTCAACTCCCCGGAAGTTGGGAACTTGCCCAGTTTCCGCGCGAGGCCGACTATTTTTTCGAGGAGAAATCCGTTGTCATATGCCAATTGGAGTCGGTTGGGAACAAAACCGGCTTCTTTCACTGCATCGCCAAATCGAGCCCAGAACCTCCCCCAATCGTAGGGCTTGATTCCGGTTTCACTTTCGAATCTAGCCTTACCTAATGGCCTCCCGCCATTCTCCTGCGCGGCCCGTTTTATTTCGCTCAGAATCTCCTGTCTGGTGCGCATGATCGTTGGTTGAATCCTACCGCGACCACTGAAGAAATCAAAGGGTGGCCCGTCGAGTGGCCCAGCAAGACCACCCGACGGAACCCTTTAAGTCACGCAACCCCAGATGCGTTTCAAAGTTGAATCTCGTTTGGGGAGATTAAAGGAAGTGACGCCGCAAAAGTTGTGATGCACGCCACATCTGCGGGGCTCGAGATCTGTAAAGACGCGGCTGTCTGCAAGAACGTCCACCGGCCGTTAAGGCCGGCGGTGCCGTCCCAGATCACTTCCCCAACCACGCTTCCACTCGCGGTTGGAGAAGCTGGAACGTAGCCCGGCAGTGAAAAGTTTTTGTAGTTAGGGCTGGCGGGGCTCAGACCGTCAATGACCTGATACTGAAGTATTGGTTGCCCCGCGCGGCGCTGGACGGGGCGGAAACTGAAACGAGTCGAGGGGGTGCCGGCGGGCTGCACGATCGGGACGTTTGGTGTAGGCAGAGCAGACGCGAAGTTTTGAATACTCGCGGCGTCGCTACCATCCGCAGCAATAAACGGCTGATTTTCAGAGAGGTTGAAACTCCACTGAGTGACGATGATGGGGTCGAAAAAGACTTGTCCGACGCACTTAGACGAGGAGTCGATGACATCATAAGTTGGTACCGTGGCAGAGCCTTGAGTTTGGCGCTCACGGAAAGTGAAGCGTACGGATGGATAAAATGCGAAGTTCACGCCTGTGATATCCGCGCTGCCAACAGTCACGACCTGGCTTGTTGGCGCGAATGTTCGGCCTGGAGGGGAAGTAGGCGTAATCGTATAGGTGCCGTCGGGCAGAGACAGAGAATAGTTTCCCGAACCATCCGCCGTTGTGCTTCCAGACGTTGGGCCGCTGTAAGAGACTGTCGCGCCGGCAAGGCCGGCATTTCCAGAAACCGTGCAGTAACGAACACTGCCGCCTGCGAAGTTGACGACAGCGCAGCCAGTGATTGAACCACCGCCAAAAACCTGGATGCCCAGTAAACCCGACGCGATCGTCGAGTCTGACCACGATGCAAGCAACGTCCCATTCTTGAGAAAGAAGAGAGTTGATCCTACAACGGCTGCTCGAAACACATCCCCTACTGTTACGGTTACCGGAAATGTTCCGGGTGCTTGGAGGTAAGGCGCAACGTTGGGATCTTTGAACACAACGAGGCCGTTATTGACGCTTACAATGAAACCATAGCCTCCGCTCGTAAATCCGGGACTACTGGGCTGCCCGGTGCTTCGCAAACGTATTCCGAAATCGCTGTTGCCGCCATACGAGGCAATCTTAATTTCGGCGTACTGATCGTTCGGCCACGAAATGCCAGTGTAAAACGCAAACCCCGCTTCAGACGCGGAGTCACTAACGCACTCATCGTTCAGAATTTCAAGATTGGCGTTGAAGGGACCACCGAGGACAGACCAGTTCCCGCCGTCCGAAAGCGGATTTTCGTTCGCGCGCTGAAAAGAGTCAGCGGCCAATTGTGTGAATATCATGTGATTTTCCTTTGCTGCGGGGCAGCGATTGAATCTTCAAAAACTTAGTGGGGTTACTGCGGGTCGGCTGTGCGGACCATTGCGGACTGCCTTAAATGCCTAATCTCTTTCTTTGCTCCTCCGGCGTGAGACTTCCGAACGGGGCGGAAGCAAGACGCGCGGCCTCTGCGATTTCCGCGGCGCGGCGGGAGTTTTCCTTAGCTTCGATTGCGCTGGGTTGCGAGATTGCGGCGGGCGCTCCTGCCCACGTCCGGTCTGGCCGGCGGGGTGGAACGAACTGCGGTGTGACTCGCACGGGAGGTTGTCGCAACGTCACCTTTGGCTCAATGAGAGTCTTGTCAGCGATCGCCGCCTCGCGATCCCGCCACACATCGACACAGAACGAGCAGAGCCAACCTTCACCGGCAACCTGAGCGCATGGTGCGAGACTGAGGCACCACCGGCATTGTGTCGTCACAGGCGCGGGCTCAACCTGTATGACGGACTGTCTAACAGGCGTGAGATCAGCCGGTTTGATATCCTTTTTGACACCCTTATCGGTATCACAAGTGATACCACTCGGCGACGAGGACTCCGCAGCGGTCGGTGATATATGTGGTGCTATATACTTTTTCGCCGCGTTGTATATATCGGGTTTCGTCTCCGACGCTGCCACTTGGAATGGCGAGGTACCTTTCAGATCGGCTTTCGGTACCTCTTTTGGGACATCCTTTTGGATATCTTTTTGGACATCCCGAACCAACGAAGGAGGCTCAAACGCCGGCAACGACGCGCGAGCAATCTTTGCGGCCATCCGTTCCGCTTTCGTAGACTTCCAGTGACGAGGTATTTTCTTGAGAGCGCGAAGGCGTGCGCGCAACGACGCGGCGGCATCCGCGAAGTCGAGCACGGACTCAAGGCTTGTTATCAACTTCGCGAGCAGTCGTCGCGTTGGTTCTGAGTTCTGCGTCTCCACGTGCGCTTCGATGTTTTTCAGCACTGCCGTGACTGCGGCAAGTTTGGCTTCGTGGTCGGCGTGGAGTGCCACAAGAAGGACAGCACGATTAGATGAGCGGTCGGCCACGTCAATCCCTCCCTTGTTGGGCGGCGCGATGAAGACGCGCGACATCCAGTTGAATCAAAGCCTGTCCCAAGCTGTCCCAGGCGTCATCTGTGGCGCCGGGTCCATCGATAGAGAGTGCTTCCTCTAACAGGGCTTCGCATTCCCCGATCACAAAACGAATAATGCCCAGCTTTTCCGCGGCTTCTTGCGCGTCAAGAATGCGCTGACGTTTCGCATCCTTGCGATTGCCCACGGAGAAGAAACTCCGTTTCTGAATTTGGGACGGCGCCCCAAGATCCCCGAGAGCGCGAACGATCTGGGGTTCAATGAGACGAAGGCCAGCGGCATCCTCAAGATAGCTCCACTCCGAAACTGAGATCGCTTCCGCGATGGCGTGGGCGAGCAAGTCTCCGTCCTCGAAACGTTCTTTCACGACGCGGAGCACAAACAACGGCAAGGACTCACCCAAGCCCACGGTGATGATCGACGTGAAGTTGCTGCGCGCTTTCCCCACCCCTGCGCTGTCCACGATCGTGTATCTCTTCAGAGGCGGGAGATCCTGCTCGAGCACTTCAAAGGATCTGAGGATGCCTATTGAAAAATCGTAGGGCTCGCGTTTGTCTCTCATGGCGGTATCCTTGGAACACTGACCAGTAAAAACTTTTTGGGGCCGGGTGGCCGTTTTAGAAATTGACTTTTTGATTTCCAGATTCCCAATTTTTTCTACCCTATTTTTTTTTCTGGGATTTTTCTGCGAGCGCGAACGAGCGTCACTAGGTGATTAGCACCGCCGCGAATTCCTTTTGGGGCGGAGCCCTTGGGTAGGCCCTAGGGAAGTTAGATGACACCCCTATCACCCACGACGAAGAGAAACGAGACGACCACGTATCGCGCAGCGCGCCGGCAACGGCACAGCGGGCACATCGCGATCGGGCTCAATGAGAAGACCCGGCGCTGTTAGACGTTTTGTATGACGAGCGATTGCTTGCGGGCCATCCCACACTTTGCGCTTGACAGAAAGTCCTATTTATGCTAAACAATAAGTATGAGAATGGGGCGCCCGCCGAAAGCACCGAATCAGCGGCAGTCAAAAATGGTCGCCGTTCGTGTCACACCCGCCGAGCGCAAAGAACTTGAAGCGGCTGCCAAGCGGCTCAAACTCTCATTGACCGACTATCTGCGAAAGAAACTCGAACTGAGGCGAAGCGATGAAGGCTAGATATTGGGTGCATCGCTGCCCGAACACGGACTGCCAGAAATGGGCTCCAATATTCCCGTGTAGCAAGAGTCTGGAAGGGGAGGAAGATCCGCGTCCCCCCGCTCTAGGGCTGCTATCTGATCGAAGATGCGCTTATTGTGGTCAAAGATTCTCTGCACATGTTGACGGGCTTGAGGTTCACGAGATTGAAGTTCCTCAACCGTGACACTCAACAAACAGAATCGCTTTTGCTCTGACATAGAACCTCCGAGGTGAAAGATGAAACGCATGGAACCGCTGAGCCGTGACGAGCTGCTGGCGCTGCTGAAAGCCGCTCGGGAATCCAGCACGCGGGATTGGTGCATGCTCGTTCTCATGTACCACCACGGACTCCGGGCATCTGAAGCCGGCGGGCTGCTCCGATCGGATCTGAACGAGCGAGACTGGACTCTTAACGTGCGGCGGCTGAAGGGCTCAAACAAAACCCTGCAATCCATCTTTCCCAACGGCGTGAAGCTGCTGGACGCGCGCAAGGCAGTCGCCGAATGGCTCGAGCAGCGACCGCAGAGCGGTTACCTTTTCCCCAACCCACAGGGCGGGCCGCTGTCCCGAATCAGCGTCTACCAGATTTTCAAGAAGCACGCCGCGACTGCGGGGCTGCCGGCGCACAAGTCCAGTCCTCACGCCCTAAAGCACACGATCGGGCAGGATGCCCACGACAGCGGGCAGGGTATTGAAGTGGTTGCCGCCATCCTTGGGCACGCTCGGATTGATTCCAGCCGTCGCTATTTCGACATCTCGTTCGCCGACGCCAACCATGCTAGGCGAGCGGCCATCAATTTCAGAAGTTAACACTACGCGCAGGACTGACCCCGAAACCCCCGCTTTCCCAGACTGTAAGTCCTTGGGAATCGGGGTGCGCCTTAACTCTTCCGTATTGTGTTAACCCTGGACTCCCGCCCGGCGAGGGCCGGTGGTAACGAAAACACCCTTTCCAGCGATTGGCGTCTCAGGATGGGGTTAGGAGGCTATCTCATTGCTAGCGTTCGTCCTAGGCGCCCTGGCGTGATAGCTATAGGCATTCTGGGCGGGTTTGGAGGCGTCCAGCGGATCCCCGCGACCACCCCGCGATAGGCTCGCGCCGAACGCGCGCCGCGGTCACCCAGCTGGCGTGCTCGGGCGCCCAAAATGCAGCGACCGGACAGCCGGAACGGTCCAGCCGATCGGCGGCAAGCTGCTGGGCAAAATGGGCGACGTAGTGATGACCGACGAGAACGACTGGACAAAAAACGTCAGAACTTAATAAAACGCACGCGAGACAGTCGAACCTAGACTCGGCCGACGTGACCTGAAATCTACATACCCGAGCAGGTTGCCTTAGCCTGTCCAGTGACGTCCTAAAGACCCCGTGTATTTTTGCGGGTGTTGGGACCCCCCGGTTACACACCCCTTTGAGTGTGTTCACGAGTAGGGGGATGATTTTTGCGGGTACCATAGAGAAGAAGCTTGTTTGAATATATATATCTACTGTGTTTTCTGTCAATTACCCCCTCTAACCGGGGGGTTTCAGAACCCGCAAAAATACTTTTCACCCGCAAAAACCCCCTCCATCCCTGCGCGACATCAAAAGTCACCCTCGGTTCTCACCCGCACACCCGCAATAATCCCCAGGTGCCGGCCAACCCTCACGTCGGTTCCGTGGCTTTCAAATCTACATGCCTTTGGGATTTTTGCGGGTGCCACGATTTGACGCTTTAGTTTCATTGAGCGGCCGGCTGTTCCGCTCGACTCGCGGTCTTGTTCCCGCTCTTCAGGATCGGGTTGATCTCGTATTTGCCGCTCGGGCGCCCACGCCCCGCGTTGCCTTTGAAGATAGGGCGCAGCCAATGCTTCTCACACAGGGATGTTATCGTGTCTTTCGCTTCGTCTGGTTTGGTGAGTCCGGCCCAGCCTTTCTCGTACACGATCCGCGCCGTGAACCCATCCTCCAGGTCTCCCGCCGCAAGGCGCTCCGCTAGGGACGACAGTGACCGTTGGAAGGGCGTCCGGAGGCAGGCATATGCCCGCCGCGCGTGAGGCTTCAGGTAGTCCTCTAGGAAGCGGGTTACACACCTCAAGTGTTCATCGTCAACCGGCAGGAAGCCCGAGAGGTCCACCCCACCGAGCCCCTTGGGCGACTCCGCCGCCACATCCGCCAATTGGTACAGGGCGGCAAGCCGCGGTAGCAGTCCCTTGTACTTGCTGACGTGAGAGCGGATGGGCCCTTTGAAGCCCCGCTCGATTTGGAACTGATTCTCAAGCCAAGCCGTAAAAGCAGGTTGTGCTTGGGGCGTAAACTTTGCCTTGATGGATTCTGCTTTCTTCCACACGATTGCCTCGATCGCCTGCTCAAACGTAGCCTTTGCTTTTTCATCCGCCGCCCGGTCAATGGGTTTGCATTTCTCCGCGGGAATTTCATCCGGCCAGATGAGCAGGCCTATCCTTGCGATCGTTCCGTCGCTCGTGTTGCGCTCATCACTGACGAGATCACGCGCCACCTTGGGTTGTAATACCCCGAACACCGAGAGGCACATGGTGGCGAACACGTCATCCCGCCCCATGCGGTCCAGCGAGTACGGGTCGTTTCCGTTCATCGCTACGAGAAACATTTCCCGTTCGGCTTCTCGTCCGGGCTTGTCCATTTGAGCCATCAGCCCGCTGATTTCGTCCCGATACAGCAAAAGCCCTTCGGGGTTCTGGAACATCATCGTGTGCATTTTTTCGGGTGTGGCATCGTTGATAATAAGACGGCGTCCGGGAGGAGGTTCTGTTGGCTCGTTCGGAACACGATTGGAGTCTTCCTCAACATCACCCGTCTTCTTTCCCTTGAGGCGGGCCTTGCGTTCCGTTACGGCTAGTTTGTAGGCAGCCATCCGATCCTTGTACACCTTCATTTCCTGGGCGTGTTCCTCTCGCATTCTGATTTCTACGCCCGTGAGCGTGTTCATAACTGCTTTCCAGGTCGGAGTTTTCATTCCACCGGATTCCGTGACGACAAAGCCGCCCAAGTTTAGAGCTTCCTTCCATGTTTCATCATTCGCCTTGGGGTACACAAATACCCGACGATTGGTTGCTCCAGCGAGGCAACAAATCATGGAGATCCCTACGAAGTCCAGCGGGACGCACATTCTCTCCGCTACATCTTTTGCCCATGGACGGAATGCTTTCGGCAGATATTCCAGTTTGAACGGTGGGACTGGGAGCAGCGGCTCATCGACAGGAACGGGACCCGCCCACGCCATCGGTTCGCTGGTTGCCGTGTCCGCTCCACTTTCTGCTTTTTGCGTCGCGGCTTTTTTCTTCGTCTTCTCAAGCTCTGCCTGGACTTGTTCCTCAGACATGGACTTGTAGTCGGGCAACGCCTCCGACGTGTCGGGTTCTTCCGCGCTAGGCGTGGAAGGTGCAGCGGGCTGCTCTTCGCTAGGCATGGCGGGTGGGATTGATTCACCCCCGCCAGCGGCAGACATAACGTCTCTGGTCGGCGCCGTCAGAAGTTTCCCGCCGGCATAGAGTTCTCCATCCTTCCATCGCTCGTCTTCGGGGATGTCTTCAACGTCACCCCATTCCGGCCAGTAACCCAGGATGTCGTGAATCTCTTCCTTCGCGCCATACCAGTCCAGTTTCTCGCCCCGCGCTTTCGCAGCTTCGTGGTGATGCTGGCAGCCCCAGTCGTATCGTCCCGATGCGTGGATGATGAAATAGGCTCCTCGCGGCGATCCGTCGCTGTGTTCGTCACCCTTGAAGCAATCCACCTCGAGAAGTTTTGCGCCCGGCTCCGTATCCCAGGGCTTCCAAGCCGGCGCATCTGTTCCGTAACTGGCGTGGATGTCGTAGCCTGCTTCCAGCAGCAGGGCAATATTGGCATCTATGTACGCCATCCCGCGTTCCACCACGTCAAGCGAGGCGGAACTGTATTGTTTCTTTGGTTCTAGTTCAAGCGAATCAATCCCCAGCGAAGCAAGGAATGACGCCTCGGTTTCTACGATTGCTGTGTTCGTTTCGGACATTTTAGTTTCCTTTGTGGCGTCGCGCGTCACACTTCCGATTTGACTACCCCTTTGCTGTCGCGAAATCCGAAGGGGCAGGTCAAAGGATAACCCTGCCCCTCCACCCTTTCGGGTTACTGCCCCAGGCGCGACTCTGGGTTTCTCAGACGCTCCCTGTCGAGAGCGGCTGAAACTCGTCATTACAAAATCAGCAAGCGCGCGAAGGGCGCACCTTTGTGATTCCAGTTTCGGAATCCCGCGGGTCTTAGAAATCTCGCGGCATCTACGCTCTTTGGGTCTGAATCGTAGCGGTCGCGTAACCTCTTGTTTGCCGCTTCTTGTTTCTCGATCGTCCAGTTGATGCCCCTCGGAACGGTCCAAATCACTTGCAATCGGTTGGGTGAACTCTCTGTGATAGCGGCAGGCGGACGCTGTGTGCCCGCTCTCACTTCATCGCGAATCCGCTGTAACAACTCTCTCCCGTCTTTATCTCTTTCGATGAAGATGTGCGCGATGCGCGAGATGTGATCCTTCGTTCGGTGCGTCGTTCCGGGCTGGAGCGGCGACATGCTAATGTAGATGTTTTCGCCCCTTTCGTTCCGCGCGATCAACCGATCAATCACTTTCGTTTCTGTCAGTCTGTCGAACAGCACGAATCTGTTCATCCAGTTGTCTTTGCCTCGCGAGAAGCCCAGGCAGATGAGATCGCCATTTTGGAAGTCCAGCGAGCGGACGTATTCGCGGAAGATGTTTCGCGTTCGCTGTTTGGGGTGGTGGGAAATACCCGTTACCGATGCGTATCCGCTGCCCGGTAGGTTGGTTGTCCCGACCCATTCGACAATCATTCGTGCATCGGAGTTGTTTGCGTCGGCTCGCCTATCCGCTGTGCCGTCAGCAATGGCGTTGATGTGGGCTTGTTCCGCCGCGTCGGGTTGCTGCTGTCGTTCTATTTCTTGGCGACGCAGCCGCATTTCCTCGTCGTGCCGTGCCTTAGCTTGCCCCAACGGCGAGGCAGCGACTTCTTCCAGGATGGCTGTGGGAACTGCTAGAACGCCCGAATCGGCCGTCCACAACCGCCGGCCCGTTTCCTTCTCGACGATCGTGAGGGGCTGGCGGGCCTCATCGCGAATGATGGTAACGTCTTCGCGCAAGGGCAAGCCCTCTGCAATCGCTTCAGCGGTGTGGGCATCGCGAATCATCTTCTGAACTTCTGCGTCAAGTTGTGGTGTCATTGTTTTCCCTCGTTCTTCGTTTGCTATCTGCGCGTGCCTACTTCCGCGGGACAGCGTGGGCATCTGTGACCTTCTGATTCCGAATACCAGACAAGTTCTGCGCCGCATGTCTGGCACCGCATCATCGTCAAGAACGACAATCCCCAGCGCTCAGCGGATCCTCTTTCATCATTTAATGCGTCGATATACGCACGATGAAGAACGCTCAGGTCCCGATCTATCTTCCCGAGACGGCTTCTAAGATTCTTGAAAGTCGTCACACCTTCGGGCTCGCCGTCATCCCAGATAGTTGTGGCGTCTTCTATGAGCTTCGCCACGTCGCTGATTTGAGCCCCCGTGAGTTTTCCACTGCGAATCCTGTATCCCATAGCCCGAAGGAACACATCGGACGCATTGGTGGATTCTTCCAACTTCGGGAGTCTGCGGTACTTCTTCTGCAAGTCTTGAAACGTTATGCGTGCTTTGCTCATTGGTCTTCTCCGTTGTGTTTGAATGCCCGCGTGGAGAAGCCAATGCGGCCACTTCACTGATCGAGGTAATGATTTGCGGCACGGTCCCCTTTACGTCCCGGTAGTGGCCGGGCACAGGGTTCCGAATCTCCGCTGTCATGCTGTTTGCTGTTACCGCCAATTTACTAGCCGGCTGTTTTTACACCGCGGGTCTACTGCTACCCGCAGGCGGAACCCACCCGAACAACGTTCAATCAGATGGACGCCCAGCAGGAAAGCAAGGTCTGTGTCCGCGATATCGTCTAGGCGGTGTGCTGTAGGCTCACCGCCTCGAAACTCAGCCATACCCATCAAAATGTGTTGCCAGATGCCTATCCCCACCGTCTCAACCAGCCTTTCGGCGGCTCGGGATAGCGTCTGATCTGTGAGATACTCCCCTCTGCGAATAACAAAACACAAGGGTGCAGTGTTTTTCTCACAGGCTTCCGAGACGCTGACGTTGTGGCTCTTGGTTGTCTCCATTGTTCTCTCCTAATAATAAAACACATCTTGACGATGTTTTTCTCATCTGGTATACTGGCTTGGTATGGTTACGGCCGCCAAACGAGCCTTGGCAGGACGCCAGCCCGCGAACTACTACACGGCGGATATCCTTCGGGAGTGTCCCGAACTAGCCATCTACGCTGATCTCGTCCGGCGGCGGGTATCTTGGGCGGCGGGCAGTAGCTACAAAGCAGCCGAACAGGATGACCTATTCGCCGCGGTGTGGGCGACTCTCATACAGCAGCGGCACCGCATCGCCGCCGTCGTCAAGAAAGACGGTGAAAAGGCTTCGTTCGGATACGTTTCACTCGCAATACAGAACGCAATTAAGACGGCGCTCGTCTCCTTGGGTTATCTTGCGCGCTCGCGGGATCGTTTCCTACCGTGCGAACCCGACTACACCGTTGACCTGATAAAAGGCACCTTCGCTGTTCACATGCTTGAAGGTTGGGTGAACATCCCCATTCAGCAGCCACAGGACACGAGTCCTTACTCCGTCGCGCACATGTCCGATCACTTCTCATTTCTGACAACGACAGAACAGCGGCTCGCCTACTACCGCTATAAATGTTTTTCTTGGGATGAAATCTCTAAACTTGTTGGTCTGCCGCTCGCGACTGTTCATCGTCACTGGCAAGACGCGCTCGCAAAGATTGAAGCCGCGGTAAAGAACAAAGAAAAGCCGCGACCAAACAAACTGACGCGCTTCCTGGCGCGGCATATGTCTGGCGCGTCGGTGATGAACCCAGCAAACCGTTGGGGTGAGCCGACGTTATGGTCTATATCCGAAGCAACGCAAGCGGAACTCAAACAACCGCCCAACTACTTTGCCGCGGGCAAGTGGGTTGAGCAAGAGTCGTCCCCTGTAATCTGGACTTATGAGCGCACCGAAGAGACGCAGCGGGCGAAACCGTGCGCGAGCGCGAACTGTGTCAACGGGACTGACGGCGCCGCACATTTGCCTCGCTTCTACCGTCGCCTATTCGGTTATTCGCAAGGGACTTGTCTGCTGTGCCGCGTGGGTCGCATTGACGGGCTCTGGCGCAAATGCCCGACGTGCCGTCTCTGGGACAGGCTCAAAGGTCTGTGCCCTTTCTGCAAAGCTTCCGCAGTATCCCGCGCGATCGTGGGCATTCGCGGATTTAATCGTTTCCGACAAACGCAATGGAGATTGCCGCGCCGACTCTGCAAAGACAAGCCGCGGCTCGTTCGCATTTTCCTTCTTGACTTGCGACCCGTAGCGAAAGAAATGTTCGTGCCTAACCCGCTTCCGCTGGGCGGCGGACAGGTGTCATGGGTCAACAAAGGCGGCTGGCGGACAACGGGACTGGACGATTACAAGTGGCTCGGCGGCGCGTTCGTCACGCACTTTGAAAGCGACGGCACGCACATGCTCATCTTTCAGGATTCGGCGCAACCGCTGATAACGCCCTACCGCGACACCGTCGCGACCCACGACGAGACTTCCCGCATCGTCACGACTGTGCCGCCGCTCTGGGTGGACGACAAGCCGCGGGACACTAGAATTGTTCGCACGGTGTCGGCGGGAACAGCGAAAGCGCTAGAAGATGCGGAGAACGAATGACGGGCATAGCACTTTCGTTCCATGGGTTTTTGCTGGCGGCAGTGCTAGGCTCGTTCGCGATGCGCCCGGCGGAACTCAAGACGGCACTCAAGAGAGCACTCCAAGAAGCTCCGTTGTTTGCGAAGGTTCTCATCGCTCTGCCTCTAAGTATCGCTGTCGCCTTCGGGCGTGTCGCAATAGTCCTCATCGGGGCTGCGCTGTTCACCGCCGCGTTGATGACGTGCCTCGCGGCTTTCCATTCCACACCCCGACGATCCCCTCGACAAGAGCCCACACCAGAGCAGCCACAAGAGCAAGTAGCCCGCGCTCGCACGTGGGGAACAAGGTCGCTCGCGGAGCTAGACCCGAACGGCGTTCTCAAGAGGGGCGGCAAGTGGCGTCCAGGATTCGGAATGTAACGGAGGCCAAGATGCAGATAGTTAAACTGATAAAGCGACAGTTGCTTTTGCGCGCAGACAACACACCGTTTGCGTCCGCAAGAACGCCGATTTTCTTCGCCGATAAAGAATCGCGGGATAGTCTGATCGAGGAAATAAAACTCCGCGACGTTCACCCAGCGTCACCGATTCGGGTCATCTGGGAGTGGTGGCGCGTCTCCCAGTCTCAATATCACTATAAAGAATCAGGTACCGTCGATTTGGGAGATCTCAATGCGTGACGTGAACCTTAGCGGCCGGAAACACATTGGCATAATCGCACTCGTTGTGGCCGCAAGTATCCTCGCGTGGGCGGAATGGGGCGCGCATCAACGCGAACTGTACGCGGAGGCACGCGGCGCTGATTGGATGCAGTTCCAGGCGAGCGGAGTTTTCGGCACGACACTGGAAGCGGTTGCCCCTTGGGAAGATCAACCCCTTGCCGACAAACTCGCACACGATCCGGCAATCTCAGCGAGACTTCGCGCGCAAGGCTTCAAGACCGTGCGGATCGGTACGATCGTCGAGAAAATTCAGTGATGGAAGTATCCACATACCGACCCGAAACGAAGAAGATCATCTCGATTCCCGCGACATCAACCGTCTTAGTCGTAGAGGATAAAATTGATCGGCGCGCCTGGTTCGTCTCTCGTTACCGTGTGCCGCGGGCGTTGTTGGCGAGCACGGCCGTTGAAGCAAACCGGACACTTTCTCAATTCCTGATCGATGTCGTCTTCTTGGATTACGATGGCGAGAAACCCGGAGAAACTTTCGAGCCCGTCGCCCGCTATCTCAGCACAACGAACTACCGCGGAAAGATTTTCATCCACTCGCTGAACACTTTCGGGGCGCAAGTCTTAAAGCGGATTCTTCCGTCGGCTGCGCTCGTGCCTTTCGGCGATTTTGAGATTGTGTCGGTACGTGGGGAGAAGATCGTGAACAGAGACCGCGTCTGAGCTTCAAGTAATCTCAGAGGGGACAAAATGAGCGTTCAAAAAGTCGTCGCAAGAAGGAAAAACATGGTCCACAAAACGATCTATTTGACTGAGCAACAATCCGTCGCTCTGCGAAGGATCTCACGAGAAACGGGCATCTCGAGATCCACCCTCATACGCGAAGGAATTAGCAGCCTTCTCAGGAAACGGAAACACGGACGTTGCACCTTTCGGCAATTTTGAAATTGTGTCGGCCCGCTGACCTCGTTTTCTTCCTGTGCTAAAATTCTCACCGTGCAGCGAGGGACAATCGTCAAACACCACGGTAGCTGGGTCCTC
>Ga0187858_10002320_pt1 | contig 19594 bp, 19 predicted proteins | sample June2016WEW_8_15_FD_133015 | JGI IMG/M metagenome (GOLD analysis project Ga0187858, IMG submission 133015) | Peatland microbial communities from SPRUCE experiment site at the Marcell Experimental Forest, Minnesota, USA - June2016WEW_8_150 | ecosystem: Environmental > Terrestrial > Soil >...
CCACCCATGTCGGTGGCGCCCTGTATGTTGGAGTGGCCGCGAAGCGCGTTCACTCCGCCGCCGGCGCGTCCCACATTGCCGAGCAGCAACTGCAGCATGGCCGCGGTCCGGATGATCTGAGTGCCGAAAGTGTGCTGCGTCCAACCGACCGCATACATGATGGTGGCGACCTTCTTCATGTCGCCGTCCCTGCGGATGGAGGTAAACAAATCGGCGGCTTTCAGGAACTGGTCTTTCGGTATGCCGGTGATGCGCTCGACCATCTCAGGCGTGTATCGCGAATACTGCGTCTTCAACAATTGGAAGACGCAACGCGGATGTTGCAGCGTGATGTCGGAATTCACGATCGGCGGCAGCCCCGCCGCAGGCTTCGCGCCCCCCGCTGCCTCATAATTCCACGTCGATTTATCGTACGTCTGCGTGGCAGCATCGAAACCCGAATACAATCCGTCGTCGGGCAGCTTAAAGCCATCCTTCACGATGAATGCGGCGTTGGTGTAATTGGCGAGATAGTCTTTCGCAATCCGGTTGTTCTCGATGGCGTAACGGATCACCCCGCCCAGAAACGCGATATCCGCCCCGGCGCGGATCTGTAAGAAAAGATCCGATGTGGCGGCGGTGCGCGTGAACCGCGGATCGACCACGATCATCTTCGCGTTGCGGTTCCGCTTGGCTTCGATCGCCCACTTGAAACCGCAAGGATGATTCTCGGCGGGATTGCCGCCCATGATCAGCATCATGTCGGTATTCTTGATATCGACATAACCATTGGTCATCGCACCGCGTCCGAACGTGGGCCCCAAACTGGAGACCGTGGGGCCGTGTCAAACACGGGCCTGGGTTTCCAGGTAGCAGACCCCCAGGCTGCGCATGGCTTTTCCGGCGAGATAGTTGAATTCGTTGGTATCCGTGCAACCGCCGATCCAGCCGATGCTTTCGCAACGGTTCACGGTGTGGCCCTGGGCATCCTGCTCGATAAAAGTGGCGTCGCGGGTTTTCTTCACCCAGCGGCCGATTTCATCGATGGCCTGGTCCCAGGCGATGTCTTCCCAATGATCCGAGCCGGGCCGCCGGACCTGCGGCTTCAGGAGCCGCCGCGGGTTGAGAATGTCCTGCTGGAGAGACGCACCCTTGGGGCAAAGCGTGCCGCGATTGATGGGGTGGTCCGGGTCGCCCTCGACGTGGATAACCTGCGGCGTGACGTTCTTGGCTTTGTCGCCAATAGTGTAGATAATGACGCCGCAGCTCACGGAACAATAGGGGCAGGTGGAGCGCGTCTCCGTAGCGCGTGCGATTTTGAGCTGGCTGAGCTGCGCGTAAGCGGGCTGCAGATCGAATCCGAGCCATGAAGCTGCGGCGCCGCCCAACGCAGCGGCCTTCAGAAAGTCCCTACGGCTTGCATCCATGGTTCCGCTCTCCTTGTGCGAGCGCCCCGGTTTCGGGGGCATGTTCGCGGCCACTTTTCGAAACCCAGAAACAGCGTGGCGTCAGGTGCTCAACTAGAATTTTCACCCATTGTACATCCGACGGCTTCCAAAGGAGCCTTTTTGCATGTTTTTTTTTTGCCCCTACCAAGGGCGGCGTCCGGGGAAGGGAAAAACGCCCACCTCTTTGGAGCCTGGAGAGATCCGAAGTCGCCTCTTTCGAGTAATTTCTCATACACTTCTCCACCCTCCGCCTTCCTTCGACCTGCGAACTTCTCCGCTGCGGTGCCCTCTCGAACAGCAGGCGATATTTGACACGGCCCGGTGGCCATTTTGGCGCCATTTTCGGAACATGCCCCATCCCGTTGAGCTTCCACTTCGCGACGGAGGCCAAGCGAGAGGGCCACCGCCAGGCTGGTCATCCCGTTCATGACCGTGCGCGCATGGATGTATCGCATCGGGGACGGCGATCTCGGGTCACGGCCAGCGACTGTGAACGGCAGAAGCCGAGCGGTGCTGCGTCCGGAAGGCTACGGCGCGAAGCGTTCGCCGGCTGGCGCGCCTGCTCGGCCGAGTAGGCCTTTCCGCGTTTCGGACGTCTGGCGTGCGGCGAGCGGGATTTCGAGAAATTGGGGGTGTCTACTGCGGGGGAACGGGCACATCCGGATCGATGCATGCGGAAGGGGACCGGCGATGTCTGAAGACCGTTCGATTCGAGCAAGAACGGCACGGCGGCGCCGGTAGTGCATGAGTTGATCGCTGTACCAGTGGACTTGTGTGCGGCGACAATCTCTTGGGCTTGCGGGAACGGCAAGCGCGCGGAGCGACCGGCGCCGTCAAATCGGCCACACTATCCTCCGAGGCCAATCTCCTTTTGCCTCTGATCTTTCTTTTGCCGCTTATCGTCCTCTTGCGCCTTTTTTGAATCTTTATCGTTGGCGCTTTTTCTTTTTGCGGCTTGGATCACTTCGTCAGGGAGCGTCACGCCGCCCCACTTTTTTAGGATTTCGACGACAGACATAAGTCACTACCCTTCTGCCTTCCTGTACGTGGCGAGCTCGGAGCCGGCGACCGCTCCGCCAACGATTCCTTGCCAAGCTAAACCGCCTGTGAAGGCGTCCTTGGGCGTATACGGACCGATCAGGAAGGCCGTAACCAAGCCTCCACACACTAAGTATACAACCAAATCAAAAATCAGAATCTTCCAGTTTTGTTTGGGCGCCTTGAGAAACTCATCCACGCGGGTCTTCCTGTACAGAACCATGTACCCCACGAACGCTCCGAGGACACCGATAAGAAACGCGTGCCAAAATTCCATCGGCAGGCGATCGGGTGCCGCTGGCGCTAGCGATGAAGCTGTCCATGGCCAGCGGTCTGCGCTAAAAGCGCAACAACGGCGAGCAGGGCTGCAGTAAGAAACGTTCGGGTGGAGAGTTTATTCGACCGCACTATTGGCCCCCCCAATTCAAGTTATTTGTTTGGCCAACCCAAGAACAGGAGTTTATCACATCCAAATAGCAGCGTGACAGCACCCAATTTATCCACCTAATTATCCGCCGAATGCGGCGCTGTTCGGTTGGAGGCACTCTCAATGCAGGCCGGTCGCGGCCCTTCGGCAAATCGTGTCAAACGCGGGTCTGCTTTTCCAGGTAGCAGACCCTCGGGCTGCGCATTTTCAATCAGAATTTTGCCATCTTGGCAAGCTCCGGCGGTGCCTTTGTCAAGGCGGTGCCTTTTTCTCGTCTTTTGGTCGCCCCGCTCGGGCGCCCAGGAAGGACCTGGCTGTACGGAAAGATCCGGAGGCGCCTAGTGGGGCTATAATTAATGCACAGGATCATGCGCGTTATCGTTTCATCCGCTCTCTTGTTCCTGCCCCTCGGCTTGCTCGCGGCAGACGTCGATTTTTCAGGGAACTGGACTCTGGATCGACAAGAGAGTAACCTGCGGAGCCTTCCCGCTACGCCCGCCGCCCTTCTGACGATCAGCCAACAGGGCAACACGGTAAACTGCACGGAAGGCGGCGCCACCTGGTCCTTCTATCTGGATGGCACGGACAGCAAGTACCGAATCAAAGACTCCAGCATGAACACAGAGTCGAAGTGGGAAGGCCGTGCGTTGCTCGTCAACACCCTGGTAGGCGGGCCGGAAAACTATGTCATCGAGGATCGGTGGGAACTATCCAAGGATGGGACGATCTTGACGATCACCCGCACCGTCCGGCGGGGCGCGCCGGGGACGGCAGCGACTCTCGTCTACAAGAACCAGGAGCGTCTCGATGCTTTGCGAAAGGCATCCCCAGCCGCGCCGGATGCTCCGCCGGCGCCCGCACCCGCCAAGATTGTCGTCGCGGCAGGCACTAAAATCCCGCTTGCGCTGGTGAACACCCTCAGCACAAAGCGCAGCGGCGAAGGCGATCGCGTGTATCTGGAGACGGTCTTTCCCATAACGCAAAACGGGTGCATCGTGATTCCGAAGGGCAGTTACGTGGCGGGCACGGTCACCGAGGTGAAACGGGCGGGCCGCGTGAAGGGAAAGGCGGAGTTGTTCCTGCGCTTCGATTCGCTCACGCTCCCCAACGGCGTGACGCGGGATTTTCGTTCCCGTCTGGACAGCTCCGACACCGGCAACGTGGACCGTAACGAAGGCAAAATCGAAGGCGAGGGAAACAAAGCCGGCGACGCACGAACCGTGGGGACAGCGGCCGGCGCGGGCGCTACCATCGGCGGCATTGCCGGCAGCGCGGCGGGCCACGGCGTAATGGGAGCCGGGATTGGGGCGGCTGGCGGGGCGGCGGCCGGGGTGGCCGGTGTCCTGCTTACGCGCGGGCCGGATCTGGTGTTGGCGAAGGGTACGACGTTCGAAATGGTGCTGGATCGGGAGCTACGGTACGAGCCCCGTGAGTTGCAGGTCCAATAATCGAGGAACCTGCGCCGCGCCGCGGCGGTCCAATACATTCAGGTTCACATGTGCATCGGCCGGCTCGCTGTGGTGACCGCGTGGTTCGCAGCTCTGGGTCTTGTGGAAGCCCAGGCGCCGCCTTCGCCCTATGCCGCCATCAGCGGTGTGGTGCTGAACGACGCGACCGGCGCTCCCATACGCCGCGCGATCGTCACGCTTTCCACGCTCGACACGCCGCCGCTCGACGCCGTGACCTTCACCGAATCGAATGGCGCCTTCGGATTTACCGCCATTCCGCCGGGCAAGTACCGGCTACATGTGGATATGGAGGGCTTCCAGCACGCCTGGTTCGGCGCGAGCACGCCCAGGCGCCCACCCGGCACGCTGGCGCTCGCAGCCGGCGATGTCCGCTTTGGAATCACATTCCGGCTCCGCCCGGTAGGATCCATCTCGGGCGTGGTGCTCGATCCAGACGGCGACCCGGTTCCCAGCGCACAGATTCGCTTGCTTAAGGCCGGGTACGAACGCCGTAAGCCAAATTATGCGCAGGTTGGCTTTGCGGTTTCGGACGACCTGGGACGCTACCGGCTGGATGCCGGCCCCGGCCAGTACATCGTCATGGCCGCCGAGAGCTACCAGGCCGCTGCGGTGATTCAGCCCGAAGCGGCGCCCGGCCAAGCCGCCTCCCAAAAATGGTACGCCGTTCAGTTCTATCCCGACGCCAGCCGGATGTCCTCCGCCGCGCCCGTCTCACTCGCTCCCGGCAAGGACCTGGAGGGCATCGACTTCCATCTGACGACCCGGGCCGCGGCGCCTCTGCACGGGAAGGTCGTCCTCCCCGACGATGTACCCGCCAATTCCCACGTGCAGATCGGCGTCTTTCCGCAAGATGTCCCAAACAGCAGGGATCAGATTCGCGGCGCCAACGCCTTCGCTCCTAATTTCGAATTTGAGATTCTCAATCTGACAGCGGGGCCGTACGTGATCGTTGCAACGTTGGCGGGGGCCGGCCGCCACTATCGGGCCATGGAGCGCATCGAACTTCCGCCGGCCGGCCAGTCCCTCACCCTGCATTTGGACCGGGCCATCGACTTGACCGGGCGCGTAGACCTGGAAGGCGGTGGGGAGCGGCCCTCCGGTCCTCTTCGGGTGACCCTAATATCGGGCGACTTCCCTCCTGTGAACAACCAACTGGCAGCCGAGATGCAGCCGGACGGCAGCTTCACAATTCCGAACGTAGTTCCGGGAATCTGGGACATCGGGGTCGAACCGGTACCGCGCGGCGGCTACATCAAAGCCATGTTGCTAGGGGATCGGGACGTCCTCACCGAGGACATGACGATCGCGCCGAATACGCGCGAGTCCCTGCGCATCGTGGTCAGCACGCGCGGCGCCGTCGTCACCGGAACGGTCGCGGTGCCGGAGAATGTGCCAAGATCCCCGCGCGCCTCCGTCCTGCTGGCGCCATCCGGCAAGTACGAGCACGTTCTTAACTTCTACGCGGTGGCAGCCGCGGACGATAGCGGGCATTTCGAATTCAAGGGTGTCACACCCGGCCGTTACAAGCTGTACGCGTTCGAAGAGATGGAGCCGGCTGCATACGACGACCCCGGTTTTTTGAAGCCATTCGAAAAGCAGAGCGAAGCTTTCGATGTGGCCGAAGGTGCGCATGTGAAGCGGCAAACGCAACTGATCCTGGCCGGCGCCCAGCCCGCGCCGGAGAACTGAAGAGCCATGTCGCGCCTGTTCTCCGTCTTCTTGTTTGCCTTCGCATCGATGGCGCAGATTCAACAACCACCGCCTGTGTCTTTCAGTGCGGAGCCTGCCGGTACGGGCGTCATTCAGGGAATCGTATCCGACGCTAATAGCCATGAGCCGCTCAAGAAAGCGCAGGTGACCCTGGGCGGGCCGGTGCAAACCCCACCGACGGCCGTCACCGATGCGAGCGGACGCTTTGTCTTCCGGCAACTTCCCGCCGGCGGCTATTGGCTGAGCGCCTCGAAATCCGGCTACAATCCGCCACACAGCCCATTTGGTATGGATTCGAGCGCGCCGATCACGCTGGCGGCCGGCGAGGAAAAGAAGGATGTGGCGATCCCTCTGGTACCCGGCGGATCCATCAGCGGGCACGTGGTTGACGAGGAGGGCTTGCCCGTGCGCGGCTGCTCCGTTACCGCCGCCCAACCCGGATACGAGCAGGGCAAGCCGAGCTTGAGGGGCGTGTCTGGAGGAACTGGAAGCAACGATAAGGGCGAGTATCGTATTTACGACCTGCCACAGGGCCGCTATTACATGTTCGCGCGCTGTCAGGCCCAACTCCCCGCCGCGCATCCGTTGATGCCGCGCGGAGATCCGCGTACCCCCCAAGAAACGTACTTGCCAAAGTTCTACGGAGGCGGGCTGGATCCCTCGACTGCTAACCGGCTCACACTGGCCGCAGGCGCGAATCTGGACAGCATCGACTTTCAGGTGAGCCGCGTTCCGGCATTCACCTTGCGCGGCACCGTCACCGGCGGCGATCCAGGAGCGCTCCCCAGCAGTCTCTCCATCATGTTCGTTCCGGCAAACCGCATGCTTCGGAACCTGATGCACCAGGGCACCGCCACGGACTTCCAGAAGCGCACGTTTCAAATCCGTTCCGTAATTCCGGGCGCCTATCTTCTGATCGCCTTCGGCATGCATGAGGGGCACTCGTTCTACGCGCAGCGAACGGTGGAAGTCGGCGCCGCGCCGCCCGAGCCGCTTGAGATTTCGCTCTCGAGCGGCGCGGAGTTGAAAGGCGATATTCAATTCGATTCCGACGATCGCCCGCCGCTGGAGAACAGCCAAGTCTCGCTGATGCTAGCGGACGAACCCCTTTTTATGCCGCAGCCGCACGCGGAAATCGACAAGGACGGCGCCTTCACGCTGACTGGAGTGCTGCCTGGCCGCTGGCGTCTGATGGTCCGCTTGCCCGGCTACGTGAAATCCGTTTCTTTGGGCGGGCAACCCCAGTCCCCCGACCGCCTGCAGATCTCCCCAAGCGCCGCTGGACCCCTGCACATTATGATGGGAACCAAGATGGCTCAGGTGGACGTGACCGTCACCGGAGCGTCGGCGGACCGCCCGGCTTCCGTGCTACTGTACCCGGAAGATCTCGACCGCCTGGGGATCGGCCTCGAGCGCATCTCGATGGGCAGCGACCAGGTGGGTTTCGGAACGATTCCGCCCGGGCACTATCGCCTGCTCGCCACCGACATTACGAACGCATGGCCCATCCTGCAAAGGCCCGATCTGCTGAAAGCCCTGGAGGGGCGGACGCAGGGCATCGATGTTCCCGAAAGCGGACGGGTGAGCGCGACGGTGGAAGTGATCGCGCGCGAGGAACTGATGCGGTCGCTGGAGGGTGTGGAGTAGCTAGCGGCCGCCGTCACGTTCACTTAGGTTAGTTTTCTTCTTGCCGAGCCAGGGACCAGGACCGTCGTGCTCGACCTCCATCAGGATAATCGGCAGCCGGTCCGCATCCGTCTCTGCAACGACGCGCTTCGCGTACGAGATCGATGGCGTACGGTCGGGCAGGAACGATATGATTCGAATATGAACGACATTTGGGGCGGGGGGCTAACGCGACTCTGCGGAATGTTCCGCGCTGCTTCTTAGCGACCGTGTCGAATCTTTACAAAATCGCAGTTCTCGATACGCTCCATAGGCGCTTTGGTGAGCTTCATAAAATCCGGGGAAGTGAATCGCTCTTCAGGGTCGGTGAAGGTGCGGCGCGAGTCTATATTCGGTATTCCAAAGTGCACTGCGACGGAGGAGCCTTCTTTGGAATCCGCGAGGTCGACTTGCGACAGTTGGAGGGATACAACTCTTTTTTCTGCTTTCTGGTTGACGATGGAACGGCGCCTTTGTTTATCCCCTATGAGGACTTTGAAGAGGTTTTTCGCAACGCCCAGACTGCAAGGGACGGACAATACAAGGTTCAGTTGCGCCCAGGGAACAACGGCCTGGAGCTTTGTCGCTCGCCAGGGACGTTTCAACGTCGAGGGCTACTTAGGATTTGAACCCATCGCCCGTAGCCTGAATTCCGAGCTGCTGCGTGAGGCTCATAGTCTGACGCACTCACAGGTTCAGAGCTTCTTGGCGGGCATAGGACACCTAAAAGGATACGAAGTGTATGTGCCAGTTATGTGCCAGAATATGATGTTGGAACGCTGGATTGGTCGCTGACTGAGCGGTTCGCACTGCGGGGAAGCATCCCTTCCGGGTTTGAGCAGGTCCGAGGAATACTATCGGAGATCGACGTGATATGGATAAGACGTGGCGGCGAGGCGATTGAGGGGCTCTTTGAGGTCGAGCATTCAACTCCTGTGTACTCCGGCCTCCTGCGCTTTAACGATATACATCTCACAGACCCAAAAGTTTCGCGGTTTTCCATCGTTTCAGATCAGAACAGGCGAAGCCTCTTCGCGCGCCAACTCTTCCGCCCCACCTTCAGAAAGAGTGGCCTGACTGAACTCACGAGTTTTCTCGATTACTCGAATGTGCTTGACTGGCATATGCGCCTTGCGAAGGGCGGTGTAGCCGGGCAGGCTCGGATCGGAGACTGACAGGGCTCCATATCTTGACCTGTCTCTCTCGGGGCAGGGGTCCCATCCGGAGTGGGAGACAAATAAACTCAGAATCGCGGAAGCCGGCCCGCACGTTACAATCGAGCAGTGCCCGTCATAACCCCAGAAGACGTGCGGGCGGCCGCGATCCGCATACGGCCGCTCGCCAAGCGTACGCCCGTTCTCACGTCGCCGGACTTCGACGCCGCCGCGGGAACGCACGTCTTCTTCAAGTGCGAGAACTTGCAGACCGGCGGCGCTTTCAAGATCCGCGGCGCGGCGAACCTGATCCTGTCCATTCCGGCGGCGGATCTGCCGCGCGGGGTGGTGGCATTCTCCTCCGGCAATCACGCGATCGCGGTGGCCCTCGCCGCCCGCCATGCCGGGACCGCCGCCACCATCGTGATGCCCGCCGACGCACCGCGCTCCAAGCTCGATACTACGCGCGCCCAGGGCGCCCGCGTCGTGCTATACGATCGCTTCCACGAAAGCCGCGAGGCCATCGCCGCACGCATTCGCGAGGAGACCGGCGCCACGCTGGTGCCGCCGTTCGATCATCCGTCGATTATGGCCGGCCAGGGCACAGCCGCGCTGGAACTGTTGGAAGACGCGCCGGACCTGGATGCCCTGATCGCTCCAGTCGGCGGCGGCGGACTGCTTTCAGGCTGCGCCACCATTGCAAAGGATACGCGCCCGCCAATCCGCATTTTCGGCGTCGAGCCGGCGGACGCCAACGACACGTTTCTCTCCTTGCAGGCCGGCGAGCGCCGTTCCATCGCGTTACCCGGCACCATCGCCGACGGTCTGCGGGCCACACAGCCGGGTGAGTTGACTTTTCCAATTCTTCTCGCGTTGGCCGAGCAGATTCTGCTGGTGAGCGACGATGAAATCCGCGCTGCGGTCAAGTTTCTCCTCGAGCGGCTCAAGATCCTGGTGGAACCCAGCGGGGCCGTGGGCGCGGCAGCCCTGTTGTCCGGCAAACTACCCGGCGGCATCGGCAAGGTGGGTGTGATCCTGTCCGGCGGCAACGTGGATCTCGATGCGCTGGCCCGCTACCTTGGTTGACCATTGGTTGACCCGGCTCACCCCGCTGCGCTATCCTGTTTCTTACGAATCTCCTGTAAGGATCACTCTGTTTCCAGATGGCTAACCACTTTTCCGCGCTGAAGCGCGTGCGACAAGACGAACGGCGGACCGAATTCAATCGGCAGTCGAAGACCCGCCTGCGCCACCAGATCCGTGCCATGCGGCGCGCGATCTCTTCCAAGGACGGCAAGGCCGCCGCTGAATTGCTGCCCGAGACTTTCTCGATCATTGACCGCTCCGCCAAGACCGGCATCATCAAGAAGAATACGGCGGCACGCTACAAGGCCAACCTGCACCTCCAGGTGAAGGCGCTGGCGACGGCCTGACGCGGGGACGCAATCGGGCGCTTTTCTCAGCGGAACGGAGAGCTTCAGTTCGGCGTCAGGCCCTACCCCTCCCATCGGGACAACGCCCAGCGCGCCGATGCAGCCACCAGCGGCTCCGCCGAACTCGCCAGTTTCTCCAGCGGCGCGCGGAACTTCTCCTGCTTTGCATTGCCCATGGCGATGGCCACGTTTCTAAGAAAACCTGCGTAGCGCGCACGCGGGATGGGGCTGTTTTGGAACAGGCCGCGGAAGTCGTCCTGCGAGAGCGCGGCGAGCTTTTCCAGCGGCGGCGCGAAATGCGCCGGGGTGAAGGCGGTGCTGACGGGCGCACGCTGGTTCCACGGGCAGACATCCTGGCAGATATCGCAACCGAAGACGTGGCGTCCGAGCGCGGGCCGCAGTGCCTCGGGAACAGGACCGCGCAACTCGATGGTGAAGTATGAAATGCAGAGCCGCGAATCGAGCGCCCAAGCCGGGCCGGTGGCGAGGCCGGTCGGCACGATAGCCTCCGTGGGACAAGCATCGATGCAGCGCGTGCAGGTGCCGCAACGGTCCGGCGGCGGCTGGTCCGGCTCCAGGTCAAGCGAGAGCAGCAACTCGCCGAGGAAAAACCACGAGCCCATGCCCTGGTGGATGAGGCAGGTGTTTTTGGCGATCCAGCCGAGGCCCGCATGCCGGGCATAGGCGCGCTCGAGCAGCGGCGCGGTGTCCACGCAGATCTTCCACTCGAATGCCTCGGCTGGCTGCGCGCGCAAGCGATCCACGAGGCGCAGCAGCCCGCGCCGCAGCACGTCGTGATAGTCTTCGCCCCAGGCGTAGCGGGAGATCCAGGCGAGATCGTCGCCGGTGAAGTTGGTGGAGTACGGCTGCGGGCCGTTGTAAAGCTTGCCGACGCAGAGGATGGAGCGGGCGGAAGGCAGCAGGCTGCGGGGATCGTCGCGCAACGCGGCACGGCGGTCGGTAAGATAGCGCATCTCGCCGGCAAAACCGTCGGCGAGCCACTGGCGATAATAGTTCGCCTCGGGGACAGGGGCGGCCGCGGCTATTCCGGCGAGCTCAAATCCGCAGTCCAGTGCGAGCGATTTGATTTGTTCCGCGCGCACGGGCCGCCGATCACCTGCTTGGGTTCGAAGCCATTCCGAAATGCTCGTGGTACTTGGCCGGCATACGGCACGGCCGCAGGTCGCGCCCGAGGAAAATATGTTTCGTTTCGCCGGTCGCCAGCTTGCGCCCGTCCGCGGAAAGCCGCATCTCATAGGCGAAGTGGACCATGCGCGGGTTGGCATCTTCCACCCAGGTCCGTATGATGACCTCCTCGTCGAAGCGCGCCGGAGAGGCGTAGCGGCAGCGGGCTTCGGCCACCGCCAGGAAGACGCCGTCCTCCAGCTCCATCTGTTTGTACTCGAAGCCGCAGGCTTTGCAGAACTCCACGCGGCCGACCTCCATCCAGACCAGGTAATTGGCGTAATAGACGACGCCCATCTGGTCGGTTTCGGCGTAGCGCACACGGATGCGCGTTTCGTGAGGGGCCACTGGGAGCAATTATAGGTGAACGGTGATGGTGATTTCCGGGGCGCCGTCCGAGCTAGCCCCACGCGACCGCAGCTAGCGCAGGATAACTTCCTCGTCGAACCCGCCCGCATGAGCCCATTGGGGATGCCGAAATTAATGGCGGTAAGAGTCGCTACCAACCGCCAGTCACGCAAATCAATGTCGTCTTGAATTCGATGGATGAGTTGAGGCGCACCGGTTCGATCAATATCACACCGCGATTATGAGCTGTTTCAATGACGCAGCCCGGCGCCACCGTTCACGGCCGCGAAGCTTCCCGGCGCATACTCTCAATCACCCACATCCTGACCAGGGTTGAGGCTTCCACGGTCTTGCGTTTGGCGAGCCTTTCGATCATGCGCTTGGCGCCCGGAGGAATGCGGATATTCAACTGCTTCGTGTTCGGCTGGTTCCAATATTCGCGAAGCATGCGGTCCAGATCCGCGCGATCCGGGTCGATTTCGGTGATGCCCTGGTCCAGTAGGTCGATGCCGTCGTGACGGTCGAAGAAATCATCTAGTTCCGTATAACTGGCGCTCTCGCGCGGCAGCCGAATTCCGGCTGGCTTCTTCTTCACTCGTGCGTCCTTCATAGGTTCCGGTACCAGCGTTTCTCGCGGGGACTCATTGCGCGCATGTGGAATACGACTTCCCGGTCCCCGTCCCGGCGGTATGCAATGTGCAGATACTCGCCGGCATAGTTCCTTCCGTAAAGTTCGTAGATGCCGTTCAGGCCCCGTCTCGATCGCAGCTTCCGCGGGCCCGTCTCCAGCACCTCAAAAAAGTCGTCTTCGCCGTAGCCGTGCTTGAAGGCGCTTTCGAAAAAGACGACCACTCCAATTTATGTATAGCATACGCTAGCAGATGGCGCAATGGTGATGCTAAAGACGCGGGCAAGGTCTCCACAAGCGGGACTTGGTCGGCTTGCCGGCGAGGTTGCGGTTGGGCGCGTCTTGCCTCCAGCATGCGCCGCTCCGCACTGAGAATCAAAACACAATCGGCTTCTGGACCCTTCGGGCAGCCTCTGTCAGATCCGACATCTGGCGCTCGAAATCTCGGATGCGGTCTTCGTCGCTTTTATCGTGGCTGTGAATGCCGCGAAGGCGATCAATCTCGGGACAAAGCCGTTCGACGTCATCCACACTGAGAGAATCTCCAGCATGCACGCCGTCGTAAACAACCTTAGCCAGCAGGACAGGAAAACGTTCAGGTGTCTCAGCCAGGAGTTCTCGCAGGAAGCCGATCGTTGCCGCGTTTCCGAGTCGATGAGAAACCAATTCGCCCATAGGCCCGTGCTCACAGGCCTCCGTCAACCATAAGTTGTAGCCGATTTGATCCGCGCGGGGGTCGTCCCATTTCAGGCACCGTTGGCCAAATGCATCTACGTAGACCAGCTCGGGCTGCGGCGGTGGTTTACGCACTCGTCCCTTCTCGTAGCAATCGCAGTATACCGATGCGTCAACACCCATCTTTGCTCGCCCTTACTACAGATACTGGCACACCCGTCGCTTCGTGTCGATGTGCGAGCCTATCGCAAAGAACCCAACCGCCTTCACTTGCAAGACGGTGTCCAGAGGTAGCCGCGCCAAGCTTCGCAGACCGGGGCTGCGAACGGAAGTTCGCTCGGCCCAGCGGGCACCCCGCTGTAAACCGCTCGCCACGAAGGGGACCGCAACGAAAAGGCCCTCTCGACCGTCTGTTAAACTACGGAGGAATGCGCGTGCGAGTTCTGTTTTTCGGGATGCTCAAGGACGTCGTAGGGTGCCCGGAAGAGCAGCTTGACCTGGAGACAGGCGCTACGTTAGGGCAGATATTCGAGCAATACTGCGGCCGGTTTCCGCGCATGCGGGAGATGGCGGGCAGCATCCTGCTGGCGCGCAATCACGAATTCGCGGAGCCCGCGGCAGCCATCGCGGAAGGCGACGAGATCGCGTTTCTGCCGCCCGTCAGCGGCGGTTCGGACTATGTTCAGCAGATTTCCGAAAACGGGAACTTCTTCGCGCTGACGCAGCATCCCATCCCGGCGCGCAAGATCGCGGACCGGCTGCTCCGCGGAGAAGACGGCGCGGTGATCACGTTCGAGGGCGTGGTCCGCAACAACACCCACGGCCGCCAGACCCACTTCCTGGATTACGAGTGTTACGAGCCGATGGCCATAAAGGAAATGGCGCGCATCGGGCGCGAAATTCGGGCGGCCTACGACATCGACCGGATCGCCCTGATCCACCGGCTCGGGCGCATGCTGATCGGCGAAACCAGCGTGGTAGCGATCGTGACGGCGGCGCACCGCAAAGCCGCTTTCGAAGCCGCGCTGGAGGGGATCAACCGGCTGAAACGCCGGGTGCCTATCTGGAAGAAAGAGCACTTCGCGGATGGCGAGATCTGGGTGGAAGGAGAATGGGACCGCCATGCGGCCGCCGCTCAAGGCGCTTAGCGCCGCGTTCGCGCTGGCCATGGTTCTTGGCGCACAGATCCGCGTCAACGTGACCCTGGTGCGGGTGCTGGCAACTGTCAAGAACCCCGCGGGCGAACTGGTCGGCGCTTTGAACAAAGACGACTTCGAGGTTTTCGACAACGGCGTGCAGCAGCAGATTGCCGTGTTCGACCGGCAGACCGAACAGCCGCTGTCGGTGGCCCTGATGGTGGATGCCAGCGGGTCCACCGCCAAGGATTTGAAATACGAAACGGATTCGGTAGCCCGGTTCCTCAAGGCGCTGTTTGCGGAAGGCAACCCGCAGGATGCGGTGGCCCTTTACAGCTTCAATGACCAAGTGACGCTGCACAATTTCTTTACGCATAACCAGGCGCCGCTAGAGCACTCGCTCCGGCTGATCCAGGGTGAGGCGGGAACGTCGCTCTATGACGCGATCTACCTGGCGTCCCAAACTCTGGAGGAGCGCGAGGGACGCAAAGTGATGATCATCGTCACCGATGGCGGCGACACGACCAGCCGTAAGGACTTCCATGCCGCGCTGGAGGCCGCACAGCTAGCCAATACGTCGATTTATCCGGTGCTGGTGGTGCCCATCGCCAACGATGCCGGGCGCAACCTCGGCGGCGAGCACGCCTTGACGACCATGTCCCTCGGCACGGGGGGCCGCGTATTTGAGCCTACGCTGGGACCCGACCTGGATAAAGCCTTCAGCGATATCATCAAAGAACTGCGGACCCAATATTTGCTGGCGTACTATCCGAAAGACGTGCCGCTCACGAAGAATCGCTTCCATCGTTTGCAGGTGCGCATGCGCCGCCCGGATTTGCGAGTGACGGCGCGCAATGGCTATTATGGGGAAGCCGAGGTTGTACGCAAGGAGAGTCAGCTACGCTAAAACACGGTGGAAAACCCGGGGGGCGCGCTCCCGAGCAAACCTTTGAAGAGGTGCGGTACCTGAAGCACCTGATCGAAAACGAAATCCCCGTACGGGTGAAGCTCACCGACGGCGAGGAAGTAGCCGGCGTCATTGAATACTACGACCACTCCTTCATCCGGCTGACACGCGCGGACGGTCCCAACCTGTTCATCTACAAACACGAGATCAAGTATCTGACTGAGGATGGGTCGTAGGCCTGCCCTGCCCCACAAGCAATGAATTCGTACCTGGAATCCGCCGTTGAAATCGCGCGTGAAGCGGGCGCGCTGCTAGCCAACTTTTTCGAGCGGCGGGTGGCGTTCGAGTTGAAGGGCGAGTTCGACTTGGTGACGGAGGCCGACCGCGCATCGGAAAAACTGGTGGTGGAGCGGCTGCGGTCGGGTTTCCCGGCGCACGGCATTGTGGCGGAGGAAGGCGGCGGCCATACCAGCGCGTCGGAATTTCGCTGGTACGTGGACCCGCTGGATGGCACCACCAACTTCGCGCATTCCTTCCCCATCTTCAATGTGACGCTGGCGCTGGAACAAGCCGGCGAGATGCTGGTAGGGGTGGTGTTCGATCCGATCCGGCAGGAGATGTTCACCGCGGAGCGGGGCTCGGGCGCGTGGCTGAACAACCGCCGGATACGCGTTTCGGCGACGAATAAGCTGGAGAGCAGCCTGCTGTGCACGGGTTTCCCCAGCCGCCGGCGGCACCTGAGCGTGAACGTGCATTTCTACCATCAGCTTGCGATGGCCACGCACGGCGTGCGCCGGACCGGCTCGGCGGCCATCGATCTGGCCTGGGTCGCCTGCGGCCGCCTGGACGGGTTTTGGGAATTCGGACTCAATCCCTGGGATATGGCGGCGGGGAGGCTGCTGGTGACCGAGGCAGGCGGACAGGTCTCCGATATGAAGGGTCAGCCACACTTTCTGAATGTCCCGCATCTGCTGGCCGATAATGGGCACCTGCACGAACAGATTCTCGAAATCTTTTCGGAGATTTTCGAAGGACACTATCGCGTGCCGCTGCCGGTTATTTCCGGTCCCGCGGATGGCGGTTGACAAAAATCGGCTCGTGCGGATTCGACAACTTCTCCTTTACTTTCCATTCCTTAAGATGGTACGCTAAGTGCTTCATAATGCGTACAGTTGACTTGATCCAGAAGAAGCGCGACGGCGCTGAACTGTCTCCGGAAGAGATTTCATACCTGGTGGACGGATACACGCGGGGGGAAATACCGGACTATCAGATGTCGGCATTTCTCATGGCGGTGTTCTACTCGGGCATGACCGACCGGGAGGTCAGCCGCTTGACAGAGTCCATGATGAGCTCGGGAGACGTGCTCGATTTGTCGGCGATCCCAGGCGTGAAAGTGGACAAGCATTCGACGGGCGGCGTGGGCGACAAGACCACCCTGGTGGTTGCGCCGCTGGCAGCCGCGGCGGGCGTCATCGTGCCCACCATGAGCGGGCGCGGGCTGGGTCACACGGGCGGTACCGTGGACAAGCTCGAGTCGATTCCCGGGATGCGCACCAACCTGAGCGTCGACGAATTCAAGAACCAGCTTGCCACCGTGGGACTTTGCTTCGTCGGCCAGACCGCAGAACTGGCTCCCGCCGATGGCGGACTCTATGCGCTCCGCGATGTCACCGCCACGGTGGAATCCATCCCGCTGATCGCTTCCTCGATCATGTCCAAGAAACTTGCGGAGGGCGTGGATGCGCTGGTGCTGGACGTCAAGGTAGGCAACGGCGCGTTCATGAAGAAGCAGGTGGACGCACGCCGCTTGGCGCAGATGATGGTGGGGATCGGCCGCCGCGTGGATAAGCGCGTGCAAGCGCTCATCACGGACATGAACCAGCCGCTGGGCTACGCGGTGGGCAACGCGCTGGAAGTGATGGAGGCATCCCAGACCCTGCAGAACGCCGGTCCCGCCGACCTGACCCGGTTGTGCATCGAGCTCGCCGCGCGCATGATCTTCGTGGGCAAGCAGTCGCCATCGCTGGAGGATGCCAGGCGGCTGGCGGAAAAGACACTGGTGGATGGCTCGGGCTATCAGAAGCTCAAGCAGGCGGTCCAGGCGCAAGGCGGCAATCCGCAGGCGCTGGACAAGTTCGAGCTGCTGCCGAATGCTACGGGCATGCGCGAGGTGACGTCGCCGCGCGCCGGGTATGTGAGCGTCATTAACGCGCAAGATATCGGGCAGGCGTCGAACATGATCGGGGCGGGCCGCGAGCGCAAGGAAGACACTGTCGATCCGGCTGTGGGGGTGATCCTCGAAGTCAAAGTCGGCGAGAAGGTGGAGGCGGGGTCGGTGCTTTGCCGGCTCTACTACACCAAAGAAGACCACGTGGAGGAGGCGGCGGAAATGGTGGAGGACGCCTTCCGCATTTCGGGCCAGCGGCCGGATGACCGGGAACTGATCCTGGAAGTCGTGAGTTGATGGCCGGCGCACCGCGCACAGCAGGCGCTGGCAAGAGTGCCGGCGGGCAGGCAGGAGTGCCTGCGCCACGGGGCTAAATGGGTCGCTTCACCGGGTTGCTCGGCCTGGTCGTAATTCTCGTGGTGGCCTGGCTGTTCTCCGCCCACAAACGAGCCATCAAACTGCGCATTCTGGCCTGGGGCATGGGCCTGCAATTCGCCTTCGCCGTGCTGGTGCTCAAAACCGATTTCGGCAAGATCTTCCAGGGCATCGGCGCAGGCGTCAACGCCATGTTGAATTACGCCGAAGCGGGGAGCAACTTCGTCTTCGGACCGTTGGGCATCAAGTCCGGACCTTTCGGCGTGGTCTTCGCCTTCCAAGTGCTGCCGATCGTGATCTTCATCGCCTCGTTCTTCGCCATTCTCTATTACCTGGGCATCATGCAATTCGTGGTGAAGGGCATGGCCATCGTGATGCAGAAGGTCATGGGGGTGAGCGGCGCCGAATCGCTTAATGTGGCCGCGAGCATCTTCATGGGCCAGACCGAAGCGCCGTTGACCATCAAGCCTTTTATCGCCGGCATGACTCAATCCGAGTTGTTCACCATCATGACCAGCGGCATGGCGCACGTTTCGGGGGCTGTGATGGCCGCCTACGTGAAAATCGCCGGCGTTAGCATCGAACACCTGTTGACCGCCGTGATCATGACCGCGCCCGCCACCATCATGCTGGCCAAGATCTTCTATCCGGAAGTGGACAAGCCGGCCACCGCGGGCAAGGTGGAAATCAAGATCGAGAAGACCGCCGTTAACGTGATCGATGCCGCCGCGCAGGGCGCCGGCGACGGCCTGCACCTGGCCTTGAATATCGGCGCCATGCTCATCGCGTTCCTGGCGCTGATCGCGATGCTGAACGGCATCCTGGGATGGGTACACACGCTACCCGGAATGGGATGGCTGCCGGCGACCATGCAGCAAATCTTTGCCGTGATCTTCGCCCCCCTGGCCTGGCTGATGGGCGTCTCGTGGAAAGACGCGCCCACCATAGGCAACCTGCTGGGCACGCGGCTGGTGCTGAACGAATTCGTGGCGTTTCTGCAGCTCGGGCCGCTCAAGGCGCAGCTCGATCCGCGTTCTTTCACGATTGCCACATACGCGCTGTGCGGCTTCGCCAATTTCAGCTCGATCGCCATACAGATCGGTGGAATCGGCGCCATCGCTCCCAATCGGAAATCCGACCTGGCGCGTCTGGGGCTGAAGGCGGTGGCCGCGGGCAGCATGGCGAATTTCATGTCGGCGTGCATCGCGGGGATGCTGCTGTAATGCGAGAAGCGGTCCAGTTCCTGGAATCCCGCACCGCACGGCGGCCACGCGTCGCGGTAGTGCTGGGCAGCGGATTGGGCGCCTTCGCGGACGAGCTTTCAGACACGATCCAGATCCCTTATGCGGAGATTCCGGGTTGGCCGTGCTCGACGGCGATCGGGCATGCGGGCAAACTTGTGCTCGGAAGGCTTGGCGCGCTCGATGTGGCGGCGATGGCGGGCCGCGTACACCTGTATGAGGGCTACACGCCGGCCCAGGTCACCTTCGGTGTGCGTGTGTTGGGATTGCTCGGCGTGCGATTTATCGTGTTCACGAATGCGGCGGGTGGAATCAACCTGGAGCTGGAGCGCGGCGGCCTGGTGCTGATCTCGGATCACATCAATCTGCAAGGATGCAATCCGCTGGCGGGTCCTAACGACGACGCGCTGGGACCGCGGTTTCCAGACATGTCGGAAGCCTATTCGCGGCGCCTGCGCACGGTGGCGCACGAGGTGGGGAGCGCTCTCGGCATTCGCCTGGCGGAGGGTGTCTACGCGGCCGTGCTGGGCCCCAGCTACGAAACTCCGGCCGAGATCCGCTACCTGCGGACGATCGGGGCGGATGTGGTGGGGATGTCCACGGCGC
>Ga0187858_10002323_pt1 | contig 19587 bp, 17 predicted proteins | sample June2016WEW_8_15_FD_133015 | JGI IMG/M metagenome (GOLD analysis project Ga0187858, IMG submission 133015) | Peatland microbial communities from SPRUCE experiment site at the Marcell Experimental Forest, Minnesota, USA - June2016WEW_8_150 | ecosystem: Environmental > Terrestrial > Soil >...
ATCTATTCTGAGAGATGAATCTGTCAGCCACTTCTGGTCTCGGATAATGCGTCCGCTGATCCGATCGCGGCCACTATGAATGAGAGACCTGGTGTCTTCATCCTGAAAATAACAATCTGTCCTCGCGCGCGAGAGAGTTGGCGAGATTCGATTCACAAGGGCGGGCATGCTCCGGCCCCCCCACTTGTCCTGCGCGTGTCAATTAGGCCGCTTCATGACGACGACCGACATTGTTGCTTTCGCATCGTAGTTGGGGTTGGAGCTCCGCAGCATTTTCAGATACTCGCGCGCAGCTTTGTGAATGTCCGGGCCTTTGCTGGCCTGTGGTTTCGGCTTGTCAGAGTCTTGGGCCATGTCTTCATGATCGTTGCCCTTGGCGGGGAACGATGTCAATGGCCCTTCCGTAATGGCACTCTCCGCGAACAGGACGCTTACTTGCAGGCTTGCTCTATCTGCCAGTTCCTTCTCCCCCAAACTACTCTCAATTGTGTTTTGCGTTCATGCGCGACTTTCGTGGCGGGACTTGTTATCGCCGCGGTTTCACGATAAAGCTGATCGGCGCGAAGTCGAATTCGCGCAGAAGTTTCTCTCCAGTGAGTGTCACGATCTTCCGGGTCTTGGCGTCCAAAGCATTGGTAACGGCAATAAGCCTAAATGCAGGGTCAGCCTCTGCTGCCTGTTTTTCATTCGCCGTGATCATAAAACTACAGATCGAACCCCGCACCCCCTTGGCTTCTACATGGTGTTCAAGAGAGCGTTTTGTGCAGAGTAGGTCAAACCCCAAATTCTGCTTCTCTCTGGACTCGACTGTCCAACCCCGAGACTTGTAATGTCTTGTGACTGCTCTGATGGCGGCGCGTTCGACAAGCCGGTTTGCTGCGGAATCCCCAAAACCAGCACCCCTCCCCGCTGATTGCCGAAGGGTTGGACCGGAGGGTCTGGTGCCGGCCGCGACTTGAATCAATCCGTTGATGATTCGACGATCTTTGATATGCTGCAAGCCGAATGCGAAGTTACCAGTCTTTCGAAGCAGCGTCGCAAACCACGGAGCAGAATCGACTGGAACTGGCTCATCGAACGTGCTGTCCTTGTCCCCCCACGCCTCGTTACGTTGTGGCCCGGTGCGCCGTCGCCCCACCTCTTTCACCACGAATGTTTCACAAAGGCTGTAGCGTGGCGGATTCCCGTAGCGTGTCACCAACCAGATGCGATCGCCCAAAAGGTGGTCCACCGGCTTGTTAGTCGAGATGCCGGAGGAACCCGGCCCAGGTTCATAAGGTCCCCGGGTTTCTGAGTTGTGATATTGGACGAAATGACGCATGCGAATTGCCCTCCCGGCTTTCAAACTTTACCATCCCCTCAGGTGGGTTCTATACCAATGCCGTTCTCTATGGTGCTGCGTCAGCTCATTTGACGGCCGACAGAGTGGAGCGAATCTCTCGTGCCGGCGATGGAAAACAGCGAAGTCACCACTGTTTGTTACTTCCGCTACCTTACCGGGTGCAATACGGGCGGTCTATGCTGACCATGTGGAACCGCCGCGTGGAGCGGATGTTTGGAGATGGGCCCGCTCGAATGGCCCTCAATTCTGGAAGGCCCGCCGACTTCTGATAGAAGCAGGTTTTCACCCAGAAATGGAAGTCTGGTTTGGTCGATGCCGCGTAGATCTGTTGGTCAAGGGCCTGCCCGCTCGCATGAAACAATCCTATGAGAAATCTAAAGGCAGGCTCCGTTTGTTTGGAAGGAAGATTGGGCCAGTTCCTCGTGGGCACGTGCTCGCCATTGAAATAGATGGTCCCGATAATGACGGCAACCGTGACGCCCGGCGAGATGCCTATTTGCGCGAGCATCACCAGGTCTATGTCGTTCGGTTCGATGCTTCGGAGATTGAGGCATTGAGATGATAAGGCGGTGCACAGGGGCACTGCCTCCTGAAAACAGGAGGGTGTGATGGCCAGGATGAATTGGGACCGCGTGAGAAAGGAGAATCAGGCAAGGCGATCTGGCTCAGAATGGATTGCGTCAGATGGCCCGGGGTTGGGACCCACCGCTGAATCGAAGCCACCATCAATAAGAAAAGCAGGTTTCGCGAGAAGCCCACTCGGCAGAATGCCCGGCTGCACCTGTAAGAAAACAGTCGGTTATGCCGGAGAACACAAGAAAATCTGCCCATTGCGCAAGAGTCATGTACTAGACGCTCATCCGCGGACGACTCCCGACCCGACGCGCAGAGAGTATCCCGAGTGCATCAAGAAGCAACTCTCCGCAGTAGGCGATTTCCTCTCATCGCTGCAAAGCCAGATGAATGCAGACCACCGAATTGCTGAATCGCATGAGAAGAGTATTCGGAGACTGATTCAGGTTCTGCAAGACGAATTGCGGGATACTTGAAACGCGAAATCGGACTTTGATTCTTAAACACCGTGTTACTCACTGGACGCTACCTGCTGATTCAAGTGACGGTTGTGGCTTTGATGGATGAGACAATGATTTTCAAAGTACCCAAATCGTGGCCAGTCTTCGTGCTTGAAGATGCTGGCGACCGCATCGCGTGGTTCCGGCGACAAATCCCACATGCCGTTATAGCCACTTCCTGTGACGAAGCCTTACGTATTCTGTCCACGCGAGAATTCAAGATTGTTTTTCTGGACCACGACCTCGGTTTCTTGGATGCGGCATACCCAGACCGCCTACATGGCAACGGTAAGGAAGTCGCACGGTATCTGGCCCGAACCGCATTTCCCGGTGTTGTGGTGATTCACTCCAAGCACGAAGCCGGAGCGAATGCAATGAAAGTGCACCTGCCACAGGCCTCTTTGGCTCCGTTCGGCACGTTTGAGATCGAGCTCTCGGAGATATTTGCCTTAGAGCCGCGGTGAAAGAGGTGTAGGCTGTGGCGTACCTTCCTGTGGCCTCGATGGTACTCTCGCTATCCAGCGACGCCACTCACTCCCCTCACGCAGCCCCACCGCTCGGATGGCTTGGCGTTTCTTCAAGGTTTAAGATCGAGGCCGCCACCGGCCGATGGCACTTCGTATAGCGTTTTCAATTCGAGCTCCCCGACGACTGAAACCAAGTGTAGGGATCAGCTCATCGATGATTTGGTCATCAGTTCTCAACTGACCATCTGAAGCGATCCACCTTAACAGCTGGATCAACTCGCCTTCGCGATACTCGCTGATCGAGGTACGCACCGGAACCGGGGGCCGCGGACCTCGTTTGGGTATCGTGGAAGGCGTGTCGTGATGAACGCCGTTGCTATGATTGTTCTGCACTACTCCCCCATCCAGCTTATCCGCAAACTCGACAGACTCATTGAATGCCCTCTCAGCCCGCTGAATCTCGCCTTCCTTGCGCATGAACCAGTCGGTAGACCAGATGCGGTGAAAACGCCATCCCAAATTCTCAAGCTGTTGTTGCCTTAGCCGATCGCGATCTCTGGCCGTATAACTGGAGTGGTACGTCGCACCATCACACTCGATCGCGAGGACATAACGCCCAGGCTTTTTGGGATGTTCAGCAACCATGTCGATGCGGAAGCGCGACGCGCCCATTTGCGGAATTAGCTTCAGTCCTTTCGCAGACAGACAATCGAAAACCTCTGCTTCGAAAGCATTCAGCGGTTCTCCCGTGACTTCAGCACCGCCGAGTCGCTTGCCATTGGTGGAAGCATATTGGAGATAATTGCGGAGGAGCTCTACGCCGCTCCCCGGTCGCACACGGGCCAAGTCGAGGTCCAAATGGCTAAACGAAGACACAACGGTCAGTCTTTGGCGCGCGCGGGTCACAGCGACGTTTAGCCGCCTCCGGCCGCCTTCAGGGAGCAACGGGCCAAAACGCAGTGGCAAATTGCCGGCCCGGTCTTTGCCGTATCCGATGCTGATGATGATTGCGTCGCGTTCGTCGCCTTGAACCCTCTCTAGGTTCTTCACAAAGAACCGTTCACCTTTGTTGGGATCAAAAAAGGCACCAAGATCGGTGTGCTCCTCCAACGCTTGGTCGAGGGCGGCCTGAACTCGATTCATGTGGCGAATACCCATCGTAATTACGCCCAGCGTCTGATCTGGGCTGCTTCGAGCATGTTCGATCACAAGCGCTACGACCCTCTGCACCTCTTGCGAAGAGCTCTCTTCTTGGCCGTCCATACCAAATTCTTGTTTGACCAAGACGTGGCTGATTGCGGGCGGTCCGCCTGGTCCCGGAAAGGTAACCAAGCGATCCTGGTAGATGTGGTGGTTTGAGAAGTTAATTAGACTTTCATCTCTGCTTCGGTAATGCCAATCGAGATAGGAACCGTTCAGGAAGGCGTTCATGGCGTCGAGTAGACTTTCGTATCCTTCGGTTGCGACCGCGTCCTCATCTGAGGCGTATTCTTCGTCGTCAGCGGCGGCAAAGAAGGTTGTGGGTGGCAGTTGCTTACTGTCGCCCGCGACGACGAGTTTGTTCCCGCGGAGGATCGACGGAATGGCATCCTCTGGCAAGACTTGGCTAGCTTCGTCAAATATCACGAAGTCAAAATACTGGCGTCCGCTGTCCAACAACTGACTGACCGACAGTGGGCTAGCCATCCAGCACGGACAAACCGCGGTCAGAACGTCGGCTGCTTGTGCGAACACCTTTCTCAAGGGCAGGTGACGCCGCATCTTAGTAGCCTCCGCACGTATCAATTGTTCCCCTTTAGGGTTGACATTCATGGCTGCAATGGCGCGTTCGCCATGCGCACGTCGGACGCGATCCGTCGCAAGGTTGATGCGCTCTTCATCTAGGTGCGTGAAGTCGTCAACGTAGCGATTGTGGGTCGATCCCATGAATCCACGGACATCGGGATCTTGCTGGCTAACGGCATCCAGAGTTGAGGAGAGCCATGCATGGACAAATATTGAAGGCCATGATTTGGCGTCCGGCTTCTCAACCCTAATCTCGTCAACGAGCTTGCCGGCACCCGCGTTTTCGAGTCCACTTTCAATTTGAGTAAGTTTGGGGATCTGGAATGGCGTGCGCTGATCCGCAACAAGAGAACTAATCAACTGTCCTAAAGATTCAATGGACCGTAGAGCACCACGCCGCAATGGAGCTATCCCACTGAGGGCAGCCGCTTGTTTGCATACACGTCTGAGATTCTGAATGTGCTTTTCAGCGGTCTCCAGAGGCACGGGCACGGACTTGCCGCCCGTCCAAGTACGCCATCGCTGCGATTGTGTGGCTGTATTCGAGATTTCCTTGTACAGTTCAACGCTCGATGTCTTCCCCGCGATACGCATCGCCAATACGGATTTACGTGCCCGTCGGTATCGGCCATTGGAACACCATGCCCATACGGCAGAGAAGCCGCCACGCCTTCCCGGAGCAAGATCTCGCAATAGAGATCCCAGATCAAGCCCGTAAACTCCAGTCGAATAAAGCGACAAGGTCGTCTGTACTGCCTCCAAGAGATCAGTCAGTTCGCTTACTTCCACAGTCGACTCGGGTCGGCGAAGGCCAGTTTGTGCAGCCACATCCTGCACTGACTTAAGAAATGTCGGTAGTGTCTCTGAGTGCATTTGTTGCACGAGATCGAGCGCACTCTGGACGGCGCCACCGTCGGCCAAGATCGCCCCCGTCCAAGGAGAAGGATCGGTTCTCAAGAAGAGAGAGGCAAAGCCGCCTGCCTCAGTGAGCAGGTCGGCAATTTGACGGTCGACCGGTGGCGTAAGCCTTGCGAGTTCTGCCCCGCGCCAGCGGGTCGAGGTGCGCACCGAATTTGCGAGGCGCAACACGATACCTTGCATCTCATAGACACTCTTGCGAGCCGGCTCTCGCAAGGTATGCATCCTTGCCACATGCGCATTCAGCCGATTCCGGCGCTCAACAAGGCGCTTGTGAACTTCCTGGCAATCGACTGGTACGGCCGAACGAACGACTTCCAGCGTGTGCGCCACCTGCTGCATCACCTTCCTTGGAGACAGATCGGCCCCATGCAGGACGATCGCCAAATGTCCTAGTCCGACTTCTTCCAACCGGCGCTTGACTACGTCAAGAGCTGCCTTCTTTTCGGCAACAAACAGAACACGGCGTCCGGTTGCGGCGAGGCTTGTAACGAGGTTCGTTATAGTTTGGCTTTTGCCCGTCCCGGGCGGACCGTGGATGACTCTGCTCTGGCCCGCCAAAACGGATGCGATCGCGCGCTGCTGGCTTGAGTCTGCGTCCAACACTGCAAACTCGTTTTCGGGAGGAATACTGTCAAATTCCTTCGGGTCAGGATCGGTTTGCCCCGCTGTGATCTCGCTCTTCGCGCCAACGTCGCCTGCTATTGCCGCGATTACGGCATGCGAGGCCAACTCGTTCGCACGCTCCCGCAGATCCTTCACCATGGCCATCTTCTGAAAAGCAAAGTTCCCGAGGATTACTCTTAACCCGATCTCGAACCCCTTGGTTTCGGCCATGCGTCTCTGAATCTCTTCGCAGAGCCCCCTCACGTCGAAGACTGTTCCCTCCTCTGCATCGCCGCCAAACGCCCCTAGGAGTTCGTCGGTTTCCAGCGTGACTTTGAATTGATCCTGGAATACGTGCACCAGGACGAGGTTCAGCTGAAAGGTTCCAGTGCTGGAAAGATGATAGGAATTACTGCCTTCCCTTTTGCTTAGCGTTACGGGCAGGAGCAAAACGGGCGCTTCCGTTGGTCGTCCGCTATCCATCGCTGGCCAGGTCGCCATGCCGAAGGTCAGAAACAGCGTGCTCAGGCCTTTTTCTTCCAAGTTCTCCAGCGCGCGTCGGGATATGTCTCGGAGGGGTTTGTTAATGGTGTCGTCGTCGAGCTCCGGCAGCAACTTGCTGGCAGGAACAGTCTCACCAACGAGCAGTTCCCGGAGTTTCTCGGCGGGGGCTGCCGACAGGTCCAACGTGCCCGTCTTCAGAGGTCGGTAGTAAAGAAGGTTGTTGCGTCTCGATAGATCAATCAGTTTTCTGATCCAAACCTGGCGGGCTGCATCGACGGTTTTGCGGCGTGCCTCAGAAATCTGCGGCTCGCGAGGCACAGTCGCGGAATCGAACTTGCGGGCGGGCGTACTCACTTAGATCCTGGTCTGGCATGGTTAGGCTGCCATGCTACATCTCAGGTGAAGCGCCAGTATACTTCACACGCGGACTTGCGTCTGTGCGCTGCTCTGCGTCTGGGGACTTTTGGTAACCACCAAAATCCCGTCCAACCCGCCATAGTTGTCACCTTCCTCTGCCCATGCCCTCAGAGACCACGGAAAGAATCGACTGTATGCTTTGGTCTCCCGACATAAACATTAGTGCAGGTATCTCCCATGATGGGGTAGCATTATCGTTCTCCCCTGAACACTTATGCTTACCGGCGAAATTCGCAGTCAAATCGATCAAATCTGGAATGCCTTCTGGTCAGGTGGCATCTCCAATCCGCTCGAAGTCATTGAACAAATCACCTACCTTCTCTTTCTCAAGCGACTGGACGAGCAGGAGATTGCCGAGGAACTGAAGGCCAATCGGGAAAAGAAGCCGATGCAGAAGCGCTTCTTCCCCGACGGCAAAGACAACAAGAAACGGTCTTTTCAGGACTACCGCTGGAACCGCTTCAAGAACTTCGATCCGCGCGACATGTACACGGTGGTCAGCGAGCACGTCTTCCCATGGCTCCGGACTCTGGGAGGCAACGGGACGACCTACTCGAAGCACATGGAGGGCGCGCGCTTCACCATTCCCACGCCCGCGCTGCTGGCAAAGGTCGTGGACATGATCGACAAGGTCCCGATGGAAGATCGGGACACCAAGGGCGACCTGTACGAATACATGCTGGGCAAGATCGCGACAGCTGGGCAGAACGGACAGTTTCGCACGCCGCGCCACATCATCCGGCTCATGGTTGAAATGGTCGAGCCCAAGCCCACGGACATCGTCTGCGATCCGGCCTGCGGAACTTGCGGATTTCTGGTCGCCGTGGGCGAATCGCTGCGCGAGCGGCATTTAGAAGTGCTTACAAACGCCAAGCTCAGGCAGCATTTCCATCGTGATTTGTTCCACGGTTTCGATTTCGACAACACCATGCTTCGTATCGGCAGCATGAACATGCTTTTGCACGGGGTGGAGAACCCGGACATCACCTATCGCGATTCGCTCGCACAGGACCATGCTGGGGAAGAAGAGAAATACACGCTGGTGCTGGCTAATCCGCCGTTCGCGGGGTCGCTAGATTATGAAAGTTGCGCCAAGGACTTGCAGCAGGTGGTCAAGACCAAGAAGACCGAGTTGCTTTTTCTGGCGCTGTTTCTGCGATTGCTCAAGCCCGGCGGACGAGCTGCCGTTATTGTGCCGGACGGAGTTCTCTTCGGATCAAGCAATGCACACAAAAGCCTGCGCCGGATGCTCATCGAGGACCAGAAGCTTGACGCGGTGATCTCGCTGCCCGGCGGCGTGTTCAAGCCCTATGCGGGAGTCTCCACCGCCATTCTGCTATTTACCAAGACCAATTCCGGGGGCACCGATCAGGTGTGGTTTTACGACGTGGAAGCGGACGGCTGGTCGCTAGACGACAAGCGCACTCCGCTATTGGGCGACGAGAAACTTGGCCCCATACCGAAGTCCGCACTCACCGCCGACGAGCACGGCAAGAACAACCTGCCCGACATTCTCGCCCGATGGCAAAAACGCGAGGGCAGTGAGCGCAAGCGCCCGCGCACCGCTCAGAGTTTCTGCGTGCCCAAGGTGGACATCGCGGCGCAGGGCTACGACCTCAGCATCAACCGCTATAAGGAGGTTGTCCACGAAGAGGTAGCGCATCGCCAGCCGAGAGCAATTCTGATTGATCTTGCCAATCTTGAGGCGGAAATTCAGCAAGGGATGAAGGAGTTGGAGGGAATGCTGGAATGAACTCCAGCTTTGTCCAATTGGGCTCAATCGCGGAATTCATCAATGGCGCTCCGTTCAAACCTGAGGACTGGGGTAAATCTGGCGCGCGGATAATACGTATTCAGAACCTGACGGATCCCACCAAACCCTTCAACAGGACCGAGCGATCCGTTGACGAAAGGCTGCGTGTTCGGCCGGGCGATCTGCTTGTATCTTGGTCCGCGACGTTAGGTGTGTTCGAGTGGCCGGGACCCGACGAGGCTGTCCTGAATCAGCACATCTTCCGGGTCGTACCCGACCATAAGAGAGTGGAAAAGAGCTATCTTCGTTACGCTCTAGAACGCGCCCTTTTCGAAATGCAGCGTCATTTGCATGGGGCAACCATGCAACATGTGAATCGTGCTGAGTTTCTGGGCACGAAGCTATTCCTTCCCGAGTTGGCGGAGCAGCGGCGGATTGCGGAGACGCTGGACCGGGCGGAGGCATTGCGAGCCAAGCGCCGTGCCGCCCTCGCCCAACTCGACGCCCTCACCCAAGCCATCTTCTTCGACCTCTTCGGCGACCCAGCGACGAATCCAAAAGGCTGGCAACGCGTGAAGCTCGGTGACGCGGTGTTCAGCGCTTCTGATGGACCCCATGTAAGCCCAACGTATTCAGATGACGGGATACCATTTATCTCGACCCGACATGTTAGGGCGGGAGAGATCACTTGGGGGGATCTGAAATTCATCAGCCCAGAAGATGCCGAGATTCATTGGAGGAAGTGTAAACCTGAGTTTGGCGACATCCTTTACACGAAGGGCGGGACGACAGGACTCGCGGTTGCGGTGACGACCAATGAGCCATTTGCTCTCTGGGTTCATGTGGCACTCTTGAAGCCGAACCCGACAAAGGTTAATTCAACATGGCTTGAATCAATGCTCAATACCGAGTTTTGCTATCGACAGTCTCAGGAGCTAACACACGGAATCGCAAACCGCGACTTGGGGCTGACTCGCATGATCAAAATAGACATGTTCCTGCCACCCCTTACACTTCAACACGAATTTGCCCGCCGCGTTGCCGCCGTGAAGAAACTGAAAACCACCCACCAAGCCTCACTAGCCGAACTAGACGGACTCTTTGCAGCGCTTCAGTTCCGAGCTTTCCGAGGTGAGCTGTGATGCCCCCAAAGGAAATGAGCAACTTCGGCTTCCTCCAATCCGAATGGCCGCAGCTCTTTGCCGAAGGGCAAAAGGCTGAAGCACTGGTCGTCCCCGATCCACGCACCGCTTGTTTCTACACCCGGCGGACGCTGGAACTAGCGGTGACGTGGCTCTACAAAAGCGACTCCGCGCTCAAGCTGCCCTATCAGGACAACCTCAGCGCTCTGATTCACGAGCCGAGTTTCAAGAACGCGGTGGGTGCGAAAATCTTCGTCAAAGCCAAGCTGATCAAGGACCTCGGCAATCTGGCCGCGCACAGCCACAAGCCGTTGCAGCAACTGGACTCGATGACCGCAGTGCGCGAGCTGTTTCATATCTGCTTCTGGCTGGCCCGTACCTACGGCAAGGCCGCAAAGCCAGCGGATGGCCTGACGTTCGATCCGACGCTGCTGCCGAAGACGTCGCCCGTTCCGCGGCAAACGCTGGCCCAGCTTCAGCAGCTTGAATCGCAGCTCGCGGAAAAAGACACCAAACTTACCGAACTGCTGACGGGTAAGGCCGCTCTCGATGCCGAACTGGAACGTCTGCGAGCCGAGATCGCCGCCATCAAGAAACAGAACGCGGAGACACCGGACACCCACAACTACTCCGAGGCTGAAACCAGAGACTACTTCATCGACCTGCTCCTCAAGGAAGCCGGATGGCCCTTGGACAAGCAGCAGGACCGCGAGTACCCGGTTACTGGCATGCCCAACGAGAAGGGCGAAGGCTTCGTTGATTACGTCCTCTGGGGCGATGACGGTAAGCCCCTTGGACTGGTCGAGGCGAAGCGCACCAAGCGTGATGCCCGGGTCGGTCAGCAGCAGGCTAGGCTTTATGCCGACTGTCTGGAGAAACAGTTCGGCCAGCGCCCGATCATCTTCTACAGCAATGGTTACGAGCACTGGATTTGGGACGACAGGAATTATCCCCCGCGCCCCGTTCAAGGCTTCTACAAGAAGGATGAGCTGGAACGGCTGATTCAGCGGCGAACTACACGGATTCCTATGGGCGTCACCGAAATTAACAAAATAATTGTTGAGCGGTTTTATCAGGAGCGGGCCATCCGGCGCATTGGCGAGGCATTCGAAAAGGACCACGAACGTAAGGCCCTGGTGGTCATGGCGACGGGCGCAGGCAAGACTCGCACGGTGGTTGCGCTCTGCGACCTGATGATGCGCTGCAATTGGGTAAAACGTGTCTTGTTTCTGGCCGACCGCATTGCATTGGTGAGACAAACAACCAATGTCTTCAAGCATCATTTACCCTCGGCGTCGGCTGTGAATGTGCTTGAGCATCCTGAGCAAATCGCCGATGCCAGAGTGCTGGTTTCGACCTATCCCACCATGCTGCGCCTGATCGACGAAACAAGGGACGGTAGTCGTAAGTTTGGTCCAGGACATTTCGATCTCGTCATCATTGATGAAGCTCACCGTTCGGTGTATCAGAAGTACCGCGCTATTTTTGAATATTTCGATTCCTTCCTGGTTGGGCTCACGGCGACACCAAAAGACGATGTAGACCACAACACATACAGCCTTTTCGACTTGGAGGATGGGGTCCCCACCGATGCTTATCCTTTGGAAGAGGCGGTAAGGGACAAGTTCCTTGTTCCGCCAAAGGCCGTCTCCGTCCCATTGAAATTCCAGCGGGAAGGCATCAACTACAAAGACCTGAGCGAAGAGGAGAAAGAACGCTGGGACACCATTGAATGGGATGAGGAGGGCAATGTCCCAGGAAGCGTTGACCCGGAAGCGTTGAACCGCTGGCTGTTTAACGAAGACACCGTGGACAAGGTGCTGGAACACATAATGACACGCGGCATAAAGGTGGCGGATGGTGACCGGTTGGGCAAGACCATCGTCTTCGCCAAGAACCATTTCCACGCACAGTTCATCGCGGATCGGTTCGATAAGAACTATCCACACTACAAAGGCAACTTTGCACGGGTGATTGACTTTCAGGTGGAGTACGCGCAGTCGCTGATCGACGACTTTTCAAATCCGACACGCGCGCCGCATATTGCGATCTCGGTGGACATGCTGGATACCGGTATCGACATTCCGGAGATCGTGAATCTGGTTTTCTTCAAGATGGTGCGATCGAAAACCAAGTTCTGGCAGATGCTGGGGCGCGGGACACGCCTGCGGCCCGATCTATTCGGGTTGGGCAGGCATAAGAAGTACTTCTACGTCTTTGACTATTGCCAAAACCTGGAGTTTTTCAGCCAGAACCCGGAGACGACATCGGGAGCAGCGAGCGAGTCGCTAAGCAAGAAACTTTTTGCCAGCCGCGTGGAACTGATCTCCGAACTGGACAAGCACCAGGATCCCGAGGGCAAGAACGAATTGCGTGGTGAAGTGGCCGAGCGTCTGCGCCAGGAAGTCGGGCAGATGAATGTAAACAACTTCATCGTTCGACCCAAGCGCATGCTGATCGAAAAGTATGCTGACGCAAAGGCATGGGAAACCATTGGGGCAGACGAAAAGGTGGAGCTGGCCAATGACGTGGCGGGGCTGCCTTCAGAACTGGTCGACGATGACCAGGAAGCAAAACAATTTGACCTGTTGATGTTGCGGCTGCAGCTTGGGCTTTTACGGCATGAGAAGTCATTTACCGGATGGAGTAAAGATGTCCGAGAAATTGCCGGCGCCCTGGAAGAAAAAGCAAGCATCCCGATGGTGCGGGCAGAGCTGGAGCTGATCATCGAAGTACAAACCGAGGAATTCTGGCAAGACATAACGACCTCTATCCTCGAGGATGTCCGCAAGAAGCTGCGGAGTTTGGTTAAGTTCATCGAAAAGACAAAACGGCCCCCGATTTATACAGACTTCGTTGACTCGATCGGTGAGGAAACGGAGATCGAACTGCCGGGATTCGATGCTGGACACGACGTAGAGCGCTTCCGTGAGAAGACGCAGCAATTTCTCAAGACACATGAGAACGATCCAGTAATCCACAAGCTGCGCTGGAATGAGCGTCTGAGCAAGGCAGATCTCGATGCGTTGGAGAAGATGCTGGTCGAAGCAGGAGCGGGCACACCGGACGACTTAAGCAGAGTCCGTTCGGGTAGTGGCCTCGGACTTTTTGTGCGCTCCATGGTGGGTCTGGATCGGGAGGCCGCAAAACGGGCCTTCGACGGCTTCCTTACCGAGAAGATCCTAACCGCAAATCAGATTCACTTCGTCAATCTGGTGATCGACTACCTGACGCAAAGCGGCTGGATGAGTGCTGCGCAACTGTATGAGTCGCCTTTTACGGATTTCAGCCCCCGAGGCGTGGAGGGAGTGTTCGGCTCCGAACAAGTTCTCCAGTTGGTTGGGATCCTCCACGATATTCAAAACAGAGCCGCTGTCTAGTTCAGTCCACTGGGTCCGCGTCCCGTAGCCTCGGGCGGCGCTCGTCAGAGTTTGGCTGAGCAGAGAGGCGAAAGGACTTGCGTTCCAGGTGTAGTGTAAGATAATCTTACATTCAGGTAAGGAGATTCTACATGACAAGGGATGAAATTCGCCAGGCGCTGTCGGAGGCGCTGAGTGAAATCCAACGCGAAAGCGGACGGCCTGAGTCGATCATGTCGGACTCGCTCCGTCCCCTGAATGATATGGAAGGGTTCGACAGCCTCAACGCGGAGGAGGCGGCGGCAATGCTTAGTGAGCGATTAGGAGTCGAAATTGAGAACAATCCTTTCGTCTCCCCCAAGGGGAAGCCGTTACGGATGGACGAAATCGTGGATGAGCTGGCCAGATTACTTCCGGCAAAGAAGGGAGCATAACGTGGCGGAGTTGCACGACCGGCGGAAGGCGATCGCAGCAAGACTTCGTAGCGCGCGTGAGATGGCAGGGTTGAGCCAAGCGCAGGCGGCTCAAGAGCTAGGCCTTCATCGTCCATCGGTGTCGGAAATGGAAGCCGGCCGGCGGAGTGTGGCTACGGACGAGCTAATCCAACTTGCCGACCTGTACGGCGTATCAGTCTCTTGGGTAACCGGAGAGAGCGCCGACAAGCTGGTCATGGCCGACGTGAAGGTGGAGCTCGCGGCACGTGAGCTGGCGAAGCTAAAGCCCCAACATCTGGATCGGCTACTACACGTTCTAGCTACCTTACGTGAGAAGGGGTCGAAAAAGTGAATCGGCGTGACTGGGCACGGAAAGCCGTGGTATCAGCGCTAAGGGTGCGGTGTGCGGCAGGATATAAGCCTTGGCAACCAGTGCCGGTCATCGATCTAGCTGAACAACTAGGTGTCGAGGTTCGATTTGTGGACATTCCTAGCCTGGAGGGCATGTATTGGAAGAAGTCGCAACCAGTAGTCCTGATAGCAGCAGAAAGGCCTGCGGGACGCCAGAATTTTACGTGTGCGCACGAGCTCGGACACCACGTGTTCCAGCACGGCAACCGCATTGACGAAGCCTTCGGAGTCTCGGCGGCGCGTACATCCGAAGAATATATGGCTGACGTCTTTGCATCGATCCTACTGATGCCCAAAACGGCAGTGCTGCATGCGTTTCATAAGCGAGGCCAACGCCCTGGTTCAGCCACGCCAATGCAGATATTCGCGGTCGCTGGTTGGCTCGGCGTGGGGTATACGACTCTGATCCATCATCTCCATCTTGGCCTGGACGTCCTGCCCACCGGAGAATATCGCGCCCTCTTGAAGGTGCAGCCTAAGGAGTTGAAGCAGGACATTATCGGCAGCAACTTAGATGGGGAAGTCGTGCTAGTCGACGAGTCCTGGGTAGGTGCCCGTGCTGTTGATGTCCAAGTCGGTGACTACGTGGTCTGCCCGCTTGGCACAAGGGTAGACGGGCTCGCGTTGAGTACTGCCCAGGAACGTGATCGTACGGTTCAATTTCGAGCAGCACATCCTGGTATTTCGCGAATAGAACGCGGGAGAACGGGTTGGGCTGCGTTCGTACGAGTGTCGCGACGATACTTTGTCGGCCGGAGCATATTTCGACACTTGGAGGAGGTTAGCGATGATTAGGGGACCCGTCTGCGTTGAGGGGAGGAACGTCTCACATGCATGGGCACTCGCCGTCCTGGAACTGGTCTCTCGAGGTACACAGGCCATCGCTCCCCTCGTTGTTACCGTTACCGGGTTCCCCGACGGAGTGGTGATGGAGGATGCTGGAGTGAGGTGCGCCATAGACCGCGCACTCCTAGCTGAGGAGATGAGGCCTGTGCGTACTGTGGCGAATACCATATTTCCGAAGTCAATGTGGAATCCAGCAACGGAGCGCCACCGGCTGTATGAACGTTATAGCCGGGCACTGCCGCGAATCCTACGCTCAGACACGGCCAACCGCTACGGCGTTTATTTCCAGCGGATGATCGCATATAGGCCCGAGGGCGCCGAAGACCCTGTCAATCAACTCGAGCACGTCATCACGACTTGGGCAGGTGGAAACCATCGCCGGAGCGCTTTACAGGTAATAGTCTTCGACCCAACTCGCGATCACAGTGATCAGCGCCAGCGCGGGTTCCCATGTCTGCACCAAGTATCCTTCACCCCCGTGATGGATACGCTCGTGGTCACCGGGTTCTACGGAACCCAGTACCTCTTCGAGCGCGGGTACGGCAACTACCTTGGGTTATGTGAACTCGGGCAGTTTGCTGCCCAGGAGATGGGGCTGCGGCTGGTCAGGATGACATGTGTGGCGGGTTTTGCGGAACTGGGCATTCCGAAAGGTAACTGTGATGATCTCGTGGCAGAGCTGCAGGCGGCGGTACAAGTTCGACACTATCCGGCACCTGCGGTGAACACGGAGGAGTGATGAGAGGACGCCTCTTCGTTTTCGAAGGACCGGACGGCGCCGGGAAAACCACTCTTAGCAAGTGCCTCCTCGACCACTTGAAAAAAGGGGGTGCAAGGGCCAGCTACATGTCCTTTCCCGGCAAGGAGTCTGGAACCCTTGGTGCGCTGGTTTACGACGTCCATCATGATCCTGGGCAGTTCGGAATCGAGCAACCGGACCCAACAAGCCTGCAGCTGTTGCACATAGCAGCCCATGTCGATCTAATCGAGAAACGGATCCGGCCTGTTCTAATGGCGGGCGATACCCTGGTTCTCGACCGATTCTGGTGGTCGACCTGGGTCTACGGCAAGAACCTCGGGGCGCGTACCCCATCGCTGGAGCGAATGATCAGCTTAGAAAAGGACCATTGGGCTGATTTGCAGCCTAATTGCGCATTCCTGGTATTTCGTACGTCGGCAGCTCGGCCGGAACAAACTGCGGCTGATTATGCCGCACTTTCAAAGGGATATGATCTGATTGCCCAACAGGAATCGGGCAAGTATCCCGTTGTTCGAATTTCAACCGATTCCACCCTTGACGAGTCAGTGGCCCACGTAATTCAGTACATTCAGAGATTCAGATAGAGTGATGAAATGAGGCGAAGGGCAACGCGAAATAAGCGCGATGGCAAGCGGAGGGAATCAGTGCTCCTTCCCTTCGGGACCGAGAGTAGCGTACCGTCTGTAACGGCACTAGTCTTCAGCCGCCTCGCGCCTGCTGAACCGACGCCTGTGTTCGAAACCTATTGGCGGTTCGCCGCCGAGCGTCAAGAAATCTTTTTCAAGAGGTGGCGGGGAGAGGCGCCGCCGTGGACCCGTGACTGGATATTGGAGCGTCACAAGTTCACCAATGCCTACCGCGCCTCGGACAGGGCCAGCCAGTTTCTAGTCCGACACGTAATCTATTCAGGATCACAGGATATACGCGAGGTTTTCTTCCGGACCATCCTCTTCAAGCTGTTCAACCGCATTGAGACGTGGCACCTGCTAGAGAAACACCTTGGTCCTTTGCTGGCGCTCGAGTTCAACGTGGACCGATACGACGCAGTCCTCGCTGCCGCGATGGAGGCCGATCAGCGCATATATTCAGGGGCTTACATCATGCCCTCGGCGAGCCGCGGTCAAGCGAAGTATAAACATCGCACCCACCTGGAACTGTTGCACCGCATGCTGGGCGATGAGTTGCCCCAGCGACTGGCAGACTCGTGCTCGATGCAGGAATGCTTTGAGAGACTGCGTGCGTATCCCATGATGGGTGATTTTCTGGCCTACCAGTACACCATCGATCTTAACTATGGACCCGTTCTTGACTTTAGCGAAATGAACTTTGTTGTGCCTGGGCCAGGTGCAAGAGATGGAATCAGGAAGTGTTTTCGATCATTGGGGGGATTGACAGAGGCAGACATCATCCGATTAATGGCCGACCGTCAGGAGTCCGAGTTCGAGCGCCTCGGCATACCATTTAAGACGCTCTGGGGGCGTCAGCTTCAGCTGATCGACTGCCAGAACCTCTTCTGTGAAGTCGACAAGTACGCGCGCTACGCCCATCCTGAGTATGTTGGGATTACTGGGAGAACCAAGATCAAGCAGATGTTTCGGCCGAACCTGACGACCATCGAGTACTGGTACCCACCAAAATGGGGCCTGAACGATCGAATCACAGCGGGGACGGAGATTGACTATGCATACGTTTGAGGCGACTACAGCGGATGAACTCTGGCTTCGGGCAGTAGAACGTTTGCGCTCAACATCAGAAGGACGGGTCCAAGAAAGCCGTGCGGGTGTGACGCATGAGTTGTTGCACGTTGGCTTCACGCTCCGCGATCCTCGTCAGCGATGGGTCATTTCTCGCGATCCTTCAATCTCGGTTGCCTTCGCGATAGCTGAAGTGGTCGGTATTCTTAATGGACGCAGAGACGCCGGATTTCTGAACTACTGGAACCGAGACCTGCCGCGATTTGCCGGCACCGGTAACACTTATCACGGCGCATACGGTCACCGCCTCAGGTCTAACTTTGGGTTTGATCAGCTCGAACGGGGGTATCTCGTGTTCAAGCATCAGCCACACACTCGGCAAGTTGTTCTCCAGATCTGGGATCCGCGAATCGATTTCCCTGCCGAAGACGGGCGTCCTGTTGCTGAGGATATCCCCTGCAATATCTGTTCGTTGCTAAAAGTCAGAGATGGTCGGTTGGAATGGCTTCAGGTGATGCGAAGTAATGATCTTTTTAAGGGTCTGCCGTACAACTTCGTTCAGTTCACGTGTCTCCAGGAGGTGCTCGCAGGCTGGCTCGGGCTGGAGGTCGGCGAGTATACGCACATCAGCGACAGCCTGCATCTATACGACTACGACTTTGAAAGCGCCTACAATGCTCAACCGTCTGCGTCTGTCATCAACCGCGATTCATTGCTGCTACCTAAGAATGAATCCGATGCAGTCTGGGCGGAAATGAACAGGTGCGCCGAAGAGCTTGGGCAGCCGGATGTCACGACCGAACGTCTCGTCGAACTCAGTTCTTCGTCGGATCTCCCACCGGCGTACAACAATCTCCTTGTCGTGCTAGCTGCCGAAGCAGCCCGCCGTCGGAAGGATGCCGAGACGGGCCTGCGCATTGTCGAATATTGCACGAATACTCTCCTCAAGGAGCTCTGGCTTCGGTGGACGATGCGCAAGCGAAAGGAGGCAGATAAACGAGGCGCTGCAACACCGGAACGATCCCAAACTGCCTGAAGTGAGACCGGTGTGGAATCGGGAAGAACAAAGGCTTCGAACTTCATAACATCTTTCATAACAACTACGCCTAGAACTGCCCATTTTTGCCTACTATGGAAATCGAGAAGCCGCTGAAACAAAAGACATTTAGCTGACTGCTGAGCAATCAGTAGGTTTAATGGTCAATGTCTACTCTTGTCCGATTCTATGCGCCCGCCTTGAACGGGACGCCCAAAGGGATGTCGAAGAGATCTCCTGGAATGGTACTTGGGAAACGGCCCTACAGGCTGAAGCCCCGGCACATCAGGAGAGGGTAAAACAGGCTCTTTGCATTGCGGACGCCGTTCGATTTTAAAGGAAATCCCTGTCTCTCCTTGCCGAGAACAGAGAGCATTCGGATTTCCGGTAATGATGTATTGAGTGAAGGTGACTGATACGACATACTTGTCTGGTTTGGCGGCGCGCAAAGCGTCCTCGAAAGTTGCGTAACGTTTGTAATTCCTATAGGTAGACAAGTTCCGGTGCCTCCTCGTGCCATGATAAGCGCACTTGATTTGCTGCGGAACAAGAAGTATTGCGTTGGCTGCCTCGCCTGTCTGGGGCCCTTCTCGTGCCCCTGCGCCGGTAGAAGGGTAGAGAAGTGCTTCACGAAAATTGAGCGTAGCCTTTCGCGCGGTACGGGTTGAGGTACGGGTCTGCCCAGCCTACCACCGACTTTCAACGACTTACATGCCGCCCACCTCTTCTAAGTCGTTGTAAATACGTACCGATACCTCTGTGAAAGGGCGATGTCCTAGGCCAGGCTAGACGACAGGGACTTGTTTGGGTGAGATGGTTGCTTGCCGCCGGAGTTCATAGTAACAGGGCGATTTTCCCGCGTCAAAATTAGATGCGCTCGCAAACTTGACCCCTCGAACCGAACACGCCCTTCATCACGCGTCCTGCATTTAAGATACATCCATGGGCGATTCGCTTTATTTGAGCCTGTGGTTTCCCAGCTTTGACGAGTCCGAGATTCTGCCACGAACGGTCAGCGTGCTCCGGCAACTTCCGTTTTC
>Ga0187858_10002328_pt1 | contig 19574 bp, 20 predicted proteins | sample June2016WEW_8_15_FD_133015 | JGI IMG/M metagenome (GOLD analysis project Ga0187858, IMG submission 133015) | Peatland microbial communities from SPRUCE experiment site at the Marcell Experimental Forest, Minnesota, USA - June2016WEW_8_150 | ecosystem: Environmental > Terrestrial > Soil >...
AATCCCGCGCGGCCGCTTCCCGCGCAACAACCGTTACAGAGTTCTCACCTCCAGCGATACTTTTCATGACTCACTTTCCAAACGATCTGCGCTCAACCACCTGTGCAGAGGTTCCCTAGGTGGCATATAGGTGGCAAATCAGGCGAAGCTGCCTGAAACTTCATGCACCACAGTGGGCTCAAAAAAGCGCGACAAATCAAGCGAATCGGGGCGGATCGCGTCCCGAGAAGGTTCAGGAAGTTTCAATATTTCTGAATGGCATTCAGGAGGTCGCGCGTTCGATCCGCGTCAGCTCCACCAATAAAATCAAGCACGTAGCATGACGCGAGTGCGCGGGCCGGTAGCCCGGCGATTTGTGATTTATCGAAGCCTCAATCCGCCGGCGAGACCCGCAGCGTCAGCACGTGAGGTCCGCGGAAATAGCGGTCAAACTCGCCGCCGACGTAGTTCCAATTGTCATTCGGATTGAACCACGCGTCCATCGTTGGCATGAACGGCGCGAGCAACAGATACAAGGCTCCGAGGTCGGGCCGCATATCGAGGCGGACGAGATCGCCGGGGTATAGAGGCCAATGCTCCGATCGGTCTGGAAGCGACGTCTCGACGCTGAAGATCTCAGGCCCTGGCACGCATGCGAACGCATGGAATTTGACTTCACGGATCCCCTGCCTAAGGCTCGCGACCACTATCATCAGTTCGGATGCGCCGGCGAAAGAATCGGCTGGGACCTCGAGCTGCGACTGGCGCACTTTTATCTTGCCCACTGTATAGCTCGCGCACGAGGCAAGGCCGGATGTGGCGTTAAGCGTGTCTACCATATGAAGCGTGCCGTCGGCGTTGAAAAACGAGTGCTCGTAAGTGTCGAGCCTGGGTGTGGACTTCGGGTTTTCGACGTATAGCCGTTCGCTTTCATTATCGTGTTCGCCATCGAGGTATGTGGTCTCGCCCCTGACCTCTTCGATTGAGTTGCCACGCAAGACCATGAAACGCGTAGATCCGATCGTTTGCTTCCCGTCGGGGCTCAAGACCTTCAACTCGAGCGCGCCGAAATCGAAGGCGCCGCTGGAATTCGTCCCGGATGCGGCCGCGTTCCCCCAAACTGCCGCGTTGGCGGCTAGCGACAACACGACCAGCAGCGTCGTTTTCAAAATCCGGCTCCAGGGCTATGGCAGAACTGCTGGTCAGGCACTCCGGTGGACTTCCAATGGGAATTGGGTCGCAGTCGAATTGCGCCCGAATCCCGATTTTGCGGCTCGATGGTGAGAAATCAAGGCCTCCAGAATTTCGGGGACTTCAAACACCGCACGGTTATCGAGGGCTTCTACGCTGGTGCGCAGGCGGAGGAACTGCTCGCGATCCAGCATCGTCGAAACCGCACAGGCGATCTGCCGGAAGGAAGGCAACACTATTCCGAGCCGATTTTGCGCGATCCAATCGGTGTTGAAGCGCTCCTGCACCATCGTCCAGGCGTTGCGCTCGACTATCACCGGGAGACCCATAACGAGCGCTTCGCTGATGCAACCCGGACCCGGCTTGCCGATGAAAAAATCAGCTAGCTGCATGAAGTACGGAATTTTTGGTGTGAAGCCTACACAATGAAAGGGATAGGATAGTTTCATGCTTTCGATATGTTCGCGCAGCCTGTCATTGTGACCGCATACGAAAATGAGCTGGGTCTTCAGCCGGGCGGCTTCGAGTTTTCTCGCGATAGTTGCCATCTGGCTCGAGCCGTAGCTGCCAAACATCACGATGCCCGTCGGCAATTCGGGGTCGAGCCCCAGCCGGATTCGTTCGGCTTCGCGACTTAGCTCCATCCTGCAATAGAACTCAGGGCGCACGATCATTCCCGAGGTGCGAAACACGCGCGTGCGGTCATGTCCCATGGCGATCGCTTGCCTCGCCGCGGTAGCAGTGCCGCAAACCAGGTACTGCTTTTGTCGTTCGATCCAGAAGTGCGGCGGACAGTCGGCCAGGTCAGTAAGAATCGTGACCATAGGAGTTTCGGATCGTGCTTGCGTCGCGTCGGCCTGTCGCAGGCCTTCCAAAATTGCGTGATTGAAATTGGGGATCATCGAGACCACAAGGTCGGGCTGCGAGTCCTGCCAATGGCGCGCCAGCAGCTTGATAATCGTCGGCTCGAGTTGCCGAATCAGCATCTGCATTATCCGCAGCATCGGACCGGTGCCGATGGTAAGACCGTATTTGAGCTGCGAATTGTAGAAGTCTTCCACGCGAACGCCGGTGAGGTGTCGGATCACGTCGGCCGGTTCGAGCAGGTCGCGCAGGTTGATTGGATTGATTTGCCACGAACGATGCTGTTGTTCAGCCGCCGATATCAGTGCTCTTGCCGAAGCGCGGTGTCCACCACCCGCGTCGAAGTAGATCAGGTCGAGTTGTGCATCCGGGTGATTCGTCGATTCGAGAGGATAGGTTGTCACGAACCCAACTCCTGCGACATCGGTTCGGAAACCGAAATGTTCTGGTGTGAACCACTCCAACCGATGACCTGCAGCGTCCCGTCTTGCTCTTCCACCACCGCCGTCTGGTGCTGCACCCAATCACCGTCGTTCACATACAAGATGGTTCCGATCAGCCGATGATCCGAGCGATGAATATGTCCGCAGATCACGCCGTCGGCTTTGTGGTCGCGCGCAGCTGCAAGAACCGCTCGATCGCGAAAATCAGTGAGGAACTCAAAGGCCTTGCGGGCGGGGTAACGGAAATAGTCGGAAAGCGAGCGGCCTTCATCCCGTTCCCGCCCGGGCTGACGATGGTACCAGTCATGGATCCGCTGGGCTCGCGCGTACGCGTGGGCTCCGATAATCGGCAGCAGACGATTTGGATTGAGCGAGCCATCGAACTGATGCCCATGGGTCACGAGCATCCTGGCGCCGTCGGCGGTGGTGTGGATTAAAGAACTGGTGGAAGGGATGGGGCCGAAGAGTTCTTCAACGAGGCTGAGCTTGGACTCGTCATGATTTCCCGGGAGGAATACTACATTGGCGCCGCGCCAGCGCCAGTGCGCGATCTCATTCACCAGCTCCTGTTGAGCCGGACTCCAGTGCCACGAAGGTCCCCAGTTCCATCCGTCTACTATGTCGCCAACGAGGTAGAGGGTCTCCGCGATGTGATGGCGCAGAAAATCGAGTAACGAGCTGGCCCTGCCTGCGCGGGTTCCGAGATGAACATCGGATATCCAAATCGTTCGGTAATATTTGGGTTGAATCATTGCCGTCCTTTTCCTCCATTTTGACTCGCGTTGACGGCAACGCGAGCGTCCCTTCCGCCTGCAACCTGCGACCCGCCGATCAACCTTCACCGATCGTTCCGACATCCCATGTCGGGACTTTACCTTCTGATATGCAATCAGATCGGAACTTCGATAACTATACAATTAGTGAACTGCGGCTGAAGAGTAAGATAGAAAAGAATGATAAATGTATTAGCAAGTTGCTACTTGCATATTAACGCACGGCTACATTCACGATTAGCTATTTGATGCCGTGCGGCCTGCTCTCCGAAAAACCGTCGCGAGATCTATCGCCCAGCATCGAGCGTGCGATCGTGAGGCGCTGAATTTCGCCGGCATCCTCGTAGAGGTCGAAGCGGCGCCGCCGGCTACGCAAGTGATCTTTACTGCGATATAATCGCGCACAGCTTGGGACTATCGCGCGCCAACTGCCGTGGCCCTGACGAATACCGATACTGAGATACGGACATCCGTACAGACTGGGAGATGACCGATTAATGCCGAACAAGCCGCAAATGCTGGAAGGCTACCGGATTCTGGACTTCACCCAGTTCGTCGCGGGGCCGACCTGCACGCGAATCCTGGCTGAGATGGGCGCTGAAGTGATCAAGGTCGAACTCGCGCCTTACGGCGATCGCATCCGCGCCGACGGGCTCAGGTCGCGCGCGCCGGAATTCAAGAACTCGAGCCATAGCACCTACTATCTGCAGCACAACCACTCAAAGCTGAGCTTTGCGATCGCTCTCAAAAAACCCGGAGCGCGCGAGATCGTGATGTCGATGATTCCGCAGGTCGACGTGGTAGTTGAAAATTTCGCGCCGCGCGTGATCGACCGGCTCGGATTTGCCTACAAGGACATCAAGGCAGTCAATCCGAAAATCATCATGTGCTCGATTTCGATGGCGGGGCAGACCGGACCGCTCTCGGTCAAGGCCGGCTACGATTTTATCGGCCAGGCATATGCGGGAGTCACCGACGGCATCGGGCAGGCCGATGGGCCACCCGCGCTGACGACGATGGCAATCGGCGACGTTTCAACCGGCGTCGCCGCCGCGATGGCTATCGGCTTCGCGCTGTTACATCGCGAGCGCACGGGAGAAGGCCAGTATCTCGACGCGTCGCTGCTGGATACCTACTTCCACATGCACGAGAAGAACGTGCCCGTCGTGTCGCTACGCGGCGACAAATTTCGTCCGACGCGAACCGGCTCGTTGCATCCCGATGGTGGCCCCACCGGCATTTTTCATTTCCGGGGTGACCAATATATTCTGATTGTATTGACGCCGCATCAATGGCCGCAGTTCGTGCGCGCGCTCGGGATGCCTGAGTTGGCGACCGACCCGCGCTTCAAGGATGTCCGCGGGCGTCGCGACAACAAGGAACAACTGAGAGACGTGATCGAGAAGTGGCTTACGAAATTTCCGGCCCGCGACGACGCGATCGCCGCGCTCGATGCTGAACGCGTGCCGTGCGCTCCCGTGCTTACGGTCAACGAAGCCATAAAGCATCCGCATCTCAATGAGCGCAGGACGGTTCGCTGGGTCGAGGATCCGATCCTGGGCAAGGTCGCGATTCCGGGTGTGCCGGTGAAGTTTTCGGCATGGCCGGACCGGACAGAAGTGCGTTCGTCGAGACTGGGCGAAGATAACGAGCGAGTTCTGTGCGAACTGCTTAAGATGCCGGCGGAGCAGATTCGCAAGCTCTACGCCGATGGAATCCTGGTCCGCGATCCGACGCTCGAAAGCAACGGGCCGTAGCTCGGAAGAATCCCCGGCGTAAAAGGTGGCGCTATAAGCGGACTTCGATGAGGCCGCGGACTGAATTGCCGAGAAAAATCCGATCGGCCGACGCAAGGTCCGCCACCGTCAACACGCATTCACGCGTGGGCATCGCCTGACTATCGAGCATCCATCTTCGCAGTGTGCCGTCCAGCAGCCCGCATGCGAGCGGCGGCGTAAGGATAGCCGCGCCGCGCTGGATAAACACGTTGGTGCGCGCGCCTTCGGTAACTTCGGCGCGTTCGTTGACGAATATGACGTCGAAGCATCCGGTTCGAGCCGACCAGGCCTTAAGCTCGGCGTCGTACAAGGCGCGGCGCGTCGTCTTATGGCGGATGATAGGGTCCGCGCTCGAAACCGCAATGGTGGAAATCACGGCGCGTGGGATGGGTTCCTTATAACCGGGTGGTTCGATTGGAGTGGCGGATACGGATAGCGTACCGTCCGGCGCCTTCATCAATCGAACCTTCCAGAACGACTCGGCGGACAGGTTGTCAGCGCATCCTTTCAGCGTGCGGACGATCTCGGCCGAGTCGGATGGAAAGCCCAAGCAGGCCGCCGACGCCGCTATGCGCCGCAGATGGTATGGCAGGAGCACATAGCCGGACGACCTCGTCCAGAGGATGCTTTCAATCAGGCTGAATTCCGCGTCAGCAGCCATCTCATCGTCCCTTCACTCGGAGGTCATCGCAATTGCGCGCAGCGGGGCCTGAGCTTTGAGCATCGCCTCCTCGAGCTCGCGCGCGGGTTCCGAACCGACCACGACGGCGCCCCCAACGCCGATCGAAATCGCGCCGTCGGCGACAACGATCGTGCGTATAACAATTGAAAAATCCGCCGCGCCGGAAATCGAAAGGAACCCCAGGGCGCCGGAATAAATTCCCCGCGCCTGGTTCTCAAGGCGATCGATGATCTCCATGGTCCGAAGTTTCGGCGCGCCGGTCATGGAACCACCCGGAAACGCGGCCATCAAACAGTCTATCGCGGTCACTCCCGGCCGCAGGCATCCGCGCACCGTGCTCACCAACTGATGGACGGTGGCGTAGCTCTCGACTTCCATCAGGCGCGGCGCCTCGACCGTGCCGATCTTGCAGACGCGGCCCAGGTCGTTGCGCATCAAGTCCACGATCATGAGGTTCTCGGCGCGCTCCTTTTCGCTGGATTGCAGCGCCCGGCGAAGGCGTTCATCGTCGGCAGGGGTCCGCCCGCGCGGGGCGGTGCCCTTTATCGGCCGCGATTCGACGTTGCCGGCGCAACCGATTTTGACAAAGCGCTCGGGCGACGCGCTCAGGATCGACAGCCCCGGAAAAGTGAGAAAGGCCGCGTACGGCGCGGGGTTGATCGCGCGCAGAACGTTGTAAGTGGCCAACGGCTCGATTCGCGCTTGCGGAAATATTTTATTGGTCAGGCAGATTTCGTAGGATTCGCCGCGCCGCAGCTCGTGCAGGCATCGTTCGATCAGTTTCAGATACTCCGGCGGCGAATGCTGATAGCGCAGAGCTATCGCGACCTCGGGGCGGGCGGGGGCGGGCGCGGCAGGCCCGGCCGCAAGGCGGCGCAGATGCGCCTCGATCGCATCGAACCAGCGCCCGCTTTCGTCGGCGCCATCTCCGACGGGCGCCAGGCAGATCAGATATGTGACGGCGGCCAGGTGATCGATTGCGATCAGCCGGTCGGCGAACAGGAAGTAAGCATCCGGAGTGGCCGATTTGTAGGCGAAGCCGGCGCCGCATTCCCGCTTCAGTTCATAGCCAAGGTAGCCTACAAAACCGCAGGTAAAATCAAACGGCAAATCGGCAGGAGCAATGCGCACCTGCTCAATAAATTCCCGCAGGTACTCAAACACACTTTGCTCGATCCGGCGGATCCCTGATGAATCGGCGATGCTAAGTGCACGACTGTGAGTATCGTACTGGACTCTGAAACTGTAAGGACCGGAACCATCGCCCAGGTAGGAGAAGCGCGACAGGCCGGGAACGATCAGGCTGTTGTCCAGCCAGAATGCGCTTGGCGAACGGCTATAAGTTGCGGCAAACACGGCTTGCGCGTCGGGACAGATATCGAGACGTCGCGATCGAAGCTGAAACTTCGGATGGCGATCCGCCGGCGGCTCGGCGCGCGGCCGGAGGGCGGACTTTGCGGGCGGAGAAGACGACTGGGGACGGCGTTTGCGGATCTGTTTGAAGGAATGGGACAGATCGCGAAAATTCGCCAATATCCGATGGCCATAGTCGCTGCAGATCGATTCCGGATGAAATTGAATGCCCCAGATCGGCCGATCCCAGTGGCGGATGCCCATGATCACGCCGTCGGCGGTCCAGGCAATTGCCGTCAGAGGCGCCGGGACGGGAGGCACGACGCAAAGCGAATGATAGCGAACGGCAGAAAAGGGGGAAGGCACGCCCGCGAACAGAGGATCACCATGATGATAGACTTGGGCGACCCGGCCGTGCATCGGCTCCGGCGCAAGCGCGACGGCGGCGCCAAAGGCATCACCGATTCCCTGATGACCCAGGCATACGCCGAGGATCGGCGCCGCGGCGAACAGGATCGCGTCGCGGGAGACGCCGAAGTCGCGATGGTTTTGAGGGCGCCCGGGCCCCGGCGAAATAACGATATTGTCGAAGCGGTAATTTTTCAGATCATCCCAGGCAAACTGATCGTTTTTTACGACGATGGGTTCATCCCCGTTTACCTGGGCCAGGAGTTGAAACAGGTTGAACGTGAAGGAATCGTAATTATCGATCAGAAGAGTTTGAATCATTCCGCATTATGGGATGGTGGTCGGTGCGGTGCCTGGAACGAGAGAACCTTGAGGTGGCGCTACGGCGTTCACGGTCACCACATAGGTAACTTTTTCTCCGGTAGCGAGCGTCACGTTGATTTTCCAAGTGCCGGCATCGGCGCCCAGCAATTCGATCCTACCCGGGGCATTTTGCACCACGAGCGCATTGGGATTGTTGACCACCTTCGGGCCGAAGGCCGCACCTTCCTCTACGCCACTTATGGTGTAGTTCTGGCCCTTGTTGATCGTCACTGGAATGATGCGCCGTTTGGCCTTGGGCGGTGCGGCGAGCGCGGACGATCCGTTCAAGGCGATTAGTGCGAGCAACACCAGGGCGCTCGCCAGGATACGGCGAGTACTCGCCATTGTATCAGCCTCTTCGATTATCATTTGTTCGCTCCCCCGATGGCGCAACGAATCGGCGGCCACAGTAAGCGGGGATTCCCGTTTTGGATCCGTATTTAGACTCGCACCAACACCAGGCCGTCTGCAAACGCAAAGTCCGAGCCCGGTTCTAATGCCTGGGTCGGAAACGCGGCAGGTGCGGGCCTCTTATGTCTATGCGAGGCGGAACTGATCCGTTGCGGTGACGTGAAAAGCGTTTGGCCAAAACCGTCCTCGAACTTCGGGTTGGCAATGCGCTCGGACTAGCATAGAAACTGGTAGATAGTTTGGGGGCGGATCAATACGGGAATTCCGGACCAGAGAGATTTGGCCGCTGCAATGAAATCTTATGAAAAAACTTTGTGGCCGGCGCCGCTAAGACCGCTGGCGCGCAGAGCGATCCGCCTTTGAGCACGGACCGGATGGAAGGGGTACGCGCGATACGTGACGGTCGAGCGGCTGGCGCCCAAGCTCGCGCGCGCCCGGATGGAGACGCGGCTCCCGGATGGGTCGATGATGCGTTGCGACTTCTCGGACATCGTGCAGCGCCAGATTTACTTCGGCGGCCTGTTCGAACCGATCGAGGCTTACCTGTTTCTCAAAATGCTCGGCCCCGGGATGACCGCGTTCGACGTTGGCGCGAACTGCGGACAGTACACGCTGCTTGCCGCGCGTGCGGTCGGAGCGCTCGGCTACCGCGCTTTCGAGGTTGGACAGTCGCCGCGCCATAGCCGGCCGATTTCCGACTTCAACGGCGTCAAGTTCGCCAACGTGATCTTCCACGCCAAAGAGCTGCCGGCGGAGATCACGTCGGGATGGCACCGCCGTCCCGTGAAGCGGTGGGCCTGCAGCGGCTGGTAGTTCGCCACACTAAATCCCAAGGCGGGAGCGGGCCGCCATCCGCAAGACCGCCGGGACGATTAGCACGATGGTCAGCAGGCTCGTTGCACCTACGCCATAGCAGCCGTGCGATATCCGGGGGCCACCGCTGCGAGCGGACGTGGACTGTGGAGTTGGCCTTGCTTCGAAAAATGTGGTTGTGCGCCAGGCTTTGCGTACGAGTCATTCGTTTCAGGCGGCGGGAGGCCGATTGAACTCTCGATCTTATCCAAGCGCACAATCAATTGCCGACCTTGACGAATAAGCAGATGCTCACGCACCAACTCGGCCAAATGTTCGGTGACTCTGGGTCGCGACGCACCCACCAGACCGGCCAAGTCCTTGTGGCTGAGGGAGATCCGCAAAAGGGCGCCACGTGACTCTGTGACTCCGAAGTCCGAACATAATTGAAGAAGCGTAACCAAGAGACGCTCGCGAAGGTCGAGGCCCTCTGCGAAGAACCGATACCATTGCATCAGATTGTCTTCGTAAAATTTTCTTAAAGCTGATTGGGGCGCCGCCCTGGTAATGACGTCGAATTGCTCCCAGCTCAGACTGGCGACTCTACAATCGCTATGAGCCTCGCATCGAAAATCCCGCCGATTGATCGGCAGAGAAACAAACTGGGGGATTGGGCCTGGCGCAAGCATAGCTATGGTTACACGCTGGCCATCCTGGCTCAGGCAAGTGATCTTCGCCACGCCCCTTAGCAGGATGTGGACACCCGCCGCCAGCGCCTCTTCAGGAAGGATAACCTGGCGCCTTTTGAAGTTTGCCGAATTGAGGGCGCTTTCCAGCTCGTGCAGTGCGACGGGTGAAAGAAACGACAACGATTTCAACCGATTGAGCAAATCGAGGTCGGTGCGAGTCGCGTTTTTCTGTGCGTCCATTTCCCCTTCCTTCAGGAACGTTATCTTTAGAGACGTTATCGGGAGTTAATTCAGATTTCCTTATTCTGGCTTGAAGCATTATTCGATTACCTTATATGCATACACCAAACGCGCTGCCGGTGCCAAGTCCCGCCCGGTTTTTACTCCATAGCAGGGGCCAGGCCGCTGCACCCGGTGCCATTGCGCTCTCGCGCTTGGCAGCCCGCGCGAGTAGTTTCTTTTCATCGGAGCGGCCGGCGCCGCGACAACCGCATGGGGAGGTATGATCTATGCCGTATCTGGATGGGTTCCACAAACTCGCAATAGTGACGCTGCTGGCGTTGCTCGAATACTCGATACTCGGCGCGATGGTTGGACGCGCGCGACATAAATATGGCGTCGAGGCGCCCGCCACCACCGGCAATCCCGACTTCGAGCGCTACTTCCGCGTGCATGCGAACACGCTGGAGAATCTGATCGTCTTCATCCCGGCACTGTGGATATTCTCGTTGACGGTGAGCTATCAGTTCGGCGTCGCACTCGGATTGCTGTTCGTGATCGCGCGGATCATCTACGCGCTGGGCTACTTGAGCGCGGCGGCCAAGCGGGCGCCGGGCGCAATCGCCAGCTTTTTGATCAACGCCATCCTGGTGCTGGGCAGCTTGATCTGGCTCGTAATCAAGGCGCTTTAGCCGTTGGCACGGCTGGGCCGTTGGCACGGCTGGGCCGTTGGCACGGCTGGCCAGTATTAAGAGACCGCACGCCGTTGTCGGTGGCATGAAGGAAGAATCACCTGCGCGGTGGGCGGCAGGGGCTGCGGCCCCCTGCACCCGCAGTGAGAAGACGTGAAAATCTGCGCAGCGCATCTTTTCACGACTACGCGATGGCAGGAGTGAGCAGGGCTGAGCCCTGCCCGTTGGCACGGCTGGTCAGCCCGTGGGCACGGGTAGCCAGTGTTAAGACACCGCATCTTCCGGGAGAAGGTTCCATGAAGGGTGACCCCCAAGTACTCCAGTTTCTCAACACGGTGCTCCGTAACGAGCTGACCGCAATCAACCAGTATTTCCTGCACGCGAAACAACTCGAGCATTGGGGGGTAGCCAAGCTCGCCAAGCACGAGCGCGACGAATCGATGACCGAGATGAAGCACGCCGACCGGGCGATCGAGCGCATCCTGTTTCTCGAAGGTCTGCCCAATCTTCAGGATTTGGATCGGTTGCTGATTGGCGAGGACGTCAAGGAAGCTCTCGAATGCGATCTCAAGCTGGAGCTCAAGGCGCTTGGCGATCTTCGCGGCGCGGTCGCGCACTGTGAATCGGTGAAAGATTACGTCACGCGCGAGATGCTCGAAGAAATCATGGACGAGGAAGAGAAGAGCGTCGATTTCATCGAGATACAGCTCGATCTAATCGAGCAGATCGGAATCGAGAACTACATTCAGCTGCAATCCTCGAGCGCAAGCTGAGCGGGACTACTTACCCGCGCCAGCGGAAACAGCGTCATGCGCTTGAGCACTGCATGATGTCGGTGTAGCCTAAAGAACATGCAGACAGCCAAACGCAATCAGCGAGCGCTTGGAAGGGATGAGCACGTTCTCGCCTCAGATATTCGCGCATTCGAGCAACGGCGAGAACAACTGGAGCGCGACCACTTCAACAAGTTTGCATTGTTTTTTCAGGGTGAGTTTGTCGGGGTCTTTCCAGACTTCGATTCGGCGGGAAGAGCCGCGCTTTCGAAATCCCCAAAGGGTCCGTACCTTATCCAGCAGATCGGAAGTCCTGTCGGTTTAGACGCCGATACAGCCCGTCATCTGCATGCACGTTAACTCTTGCCGACAGTAAATTGCGGTCGCGGTTCATCCGCAGCGCTGTTGAAACAAGGCGCTACGATCGAAATCATCGTCAGATCGCCCATGTACGGTCAAGAAATAAAGCTGGAAGCGTTGATCGATACCGGCTCTCAACTGACAATTGTTGAAAGTCAGTTTGTTCAAGGTTGGACGCTCCCAATTGCAGGGCCAGGTCAATTTGCTGGTTCAAGCGGACGGTATTCCTCAGACATTCTTATGGCCGAAATTGAAATTCCGGCCCTGAACCTGCGTGAATTGACGAGTATCACTCTTCGCGACGATTTAGGTGGTAGACAAGCTATCCTAGGGCGAACACAGTTGCGCGAATGCGTGCTCGTTTATGATGGTCCCCAAGGCACTGTTCAACTTCGGAGATAACTCCAGTCTCATCGGCTCGCTATCAATCCCAAGATGGGATTGCTAATTGGGCCAGCGGGGGGCGGGGCGTCCTGACCCGCAAGTGTCTCATCGTGTCACGCATCTGCGTCGCTTGCAGAACAAGTAAATTACAAGGGAATTGTTCGGCGACGCATGATTCCACAGGAACAGCGTCATGCGCTTGAGCACTGCATGATGTCGGCGTAGCCTAAAGAACATGCAGACAGCCAAACGCAATCAGCGAGCGCTTGGAAACGATGAGCACGTTCTCGCCTCAGATATTCGCCGGCCTGAGATTGAACTAGCCGCCGCGATGGGTGGAGTGCGGAGCCTCGTGCGGTTTGCGGAGAAGACTGATGGAACGCTGCGCCCTGATCTTGAAGCTGCAATCTATGAGGCCTTGCGAGAGACTGTTCAGGAGGCTTCGCGAGTCCGTGACATGTTCCGAAAATTCCTGAACGCGCCCGATGAATATCAGACTGACGAAAGGCTGAATACGGCGATTGCAACAATTGACCTTATTCTTCACAAGGTCGAACCTTTTTTTCGTGATTGGGAAAGAGCGCCGATCAAACCTCCTGCGCGTCTGATCGAACAAGTTAGGGTCTTGGCTGAGATTGTTGACGATTTTCGCAATCTACAAGAGACGCTTGCACTCGGCAGAAGCGCGGCCTTCCAAACGGAGATTGCACAGGCTAAACGCGAAGCTTCGAGATAGTCTGTGACCGACCCGCCAGCCGGCATTACGATTCGGTTTGGCCCCACCTACAATCGTGATCTTAAGCGACTAAATCTTCGAGACGCGAGTCAACACAAACTTGATGAAGCGTGGGACGGAATTCTAAAAGCAGTTCGCGAAAATCCCGACATTCCAAACCCGTATTTTGCGGGTGATCCGATTCCACGGAATAATCGAGAAATCTACAAGTTGCGGGTAGCCGATCCAGATCATCAGCGAGGCGCACAAAGGGGATTGCGGCTGATCCATTGGTGGCGTCGAACCGAGTGCGAACTGGTCGGACTGTATCTTTACCCGAAGTCTGAAAAAGAAGACGTGACCCAGAGAGAAATCGACTCTGCTCGTTCGGCCTTTTTAAACGCGAACCCAATCGAGTAAGCGTCATTTCCCATATCAATCCCGAGATGGGATTGATAATTGGGCCAGCGCCGGGCGCGGCGTCCTGACCCGCAAGTGTCTCATCGCGGGACGCATCTGCGTCACTTGCAGAACAATCGATTGACGATGGGGCGCTTCCGGCGGCCCTTCGATCGCAATTCCCCGCCATCTTGTGCGTCTTCTGAACGGTCACGAATTCCGTCCATGTCGGCATAGTGATTGCACTGTTGTGACATGCAATGGCGGGATGTCATGGGGATTTTTTTCGAATGGACTTGTTGCTCGTAGAGAACCATCCAACGGATCGGATGCTTATCCAGGCCCGGCTCCGGCGCGCATTCCCGAGCGCGCGGATTTTGGCCGCCGACGGTCCGCTTCATTTCAATGAGCATCTCAAGCGCGACAACTGCGATATCGTGGTCACGGACTATTGGCTGGGTTGGATTGACGGATTGTCGGTCCTCCAGCGCGTGCGTGAGCGATGGCCCCGGACGCGGGTAATCATGCTGACCGGCAATGGCGGCGAAGAGGTGGCGGCGAGCGCGTTCAAGCACGGTTTGTATCAATATCTGCTCAAGCCCGACGGCTTTGACGAGCTCGTGGCTGTGGCCGCAGCGGCGATGGAGAGCAAGCGGCGCGAAGATTTTCACGAGCTGATGGCGATGATCGTCAATTCATTTCCTGACGGAGTTCACAGCGTTGATGCGGCCGGGATAATCACGGCGACTAACGCGGCGGCGCGTCAGATATACGGATATGAAGAGACCGAGATTGTCGGCCGTACCAACGAGATTCTGCTGCCGGCCGGGCGGCGCGGCGAAATCCGGCGGCTTCATGAGCGGGCGTTCGGCGGAGAAATCGTGCCACGATTTTCGACGCTTCAGGTGCGCCGCGACGGCGCCGAAATCGCGGTCGCGATGACGATTGTGCCGATGCGAGACGGCGCCGGCGCGGTATCCAACGTGGCGTGTATCACCACTCCCAAGCAGGAGGAGCGGCTGGAGGGAGCGTATCGGTCCCCTCCGCCGCGGCTCGCATTGAGCACCTGACACTAGCGCGGACGGTAGTGCGCGGGCGATTTTTGGTGATTCGATCGTCGGATGAAAACGGCGCGGATGGGGGAGCTACTACCTTGGCGCCCGCCGGAAGGCTACAGTAACCAGTCTGATGGGCGACAGCTTGAGCAGTGGGGCGGAGAGCGGTGGATTGGACCATGTGTCGCCCGTCCGCATCCGCCCGGTACGGCTCGCGCTTTACTACGTGCTGGCAGGATTCATCTGGATGGCGATCTCCTCTCGGGTGCTAGCGCTGATACCGCCGAATTCGCAGCTGCCCAGGTGGATGGTGAGCTCCGGTCCGATGCTGGCGCTGATGCCGCCGCGTACGCAGATGCTCAACCTATGGGTGAATGCGCTGGGGCTTTACCTGGTCGCAGCCTTCTACACGAAGAGGATTCGGGTCTCGGTTGCGGCGCAAGAGGAAGCGATGGTGCGTGCGCGCGGTTACTTCGAGTCGTCGGTCGAGGGAATCATTTCGGTGGATAGCGCCGGGATAATTCGTCAGTTGAATCCGCGCGGGCAGGAGCTGTTTGGCTACCGCGAAGCGGAAGTCGCCGGTCAGCCGATAGAAGTGCTGGTGCCGCAACGCTTCAACTATCGCCACGAGGCGCATCGCAGCGGATATTTTACGGCGCCAAAATCCCGCCTGATGGGCCGCGGGATGGAGGTTGCGGGACGCCGAAAAGACGGCAGCGAATTTCCCGCCGAGATCAGCCTCAACGTGGTGCAGACGCATCGCGGCAAGCTGGTGATCGCCTTCGTCGCGGACATCAGCGAGCGCGTTGGGATGGAGCGCGAGGCTCGCCGCAATGAAACGGTGGACGCGCTGGCGGCGGTGGCAGCGGGAGTCGCGCACGAATTGAACAACCCGTTGGCCGTGATGGCGGCGCGAATCGAGCTGATGCTGGCGGTGGACCAGGATCTCAGCACCCAGACGCGCGACGACCTGATGGTCCTGGAAAAAAACATCGAACGCGCCAGCCGCATCTCGCACAACCTGCTTTCGATCGCGCGTCAGCGCCCCGGCGCGCGTTATGCGATGGACATGAACGTGGCGGTCGAAGAGGCGATGCTGATAGTCGGGGCAGAAGCCAAAGGCGGCGTGTTCCGATACGAAACGAAGCTCGATCGGTCGCTGCCGGAGGTGATGGGCGAGCCGACGGGTCTGGAGCAGGTGCTGATCAACCTTATATTGAATGCGCGCGACGCGGGCGCGCACCTGATACGCATCGAGACTGCGCCGGCTCCGGGGCGCGCCGGTCATCTTCAGTTGTCGGTGTCGGACGATGGCCCGGGAATCAACAGCGACGCGCTCGGGAAGCTGTTTCAGCCGTTCTTCACGACCAAACCCAAGGGGACGGGCCTCGGCCTGTGGTTGAGCCAGAGGATCGTGCGGGATCACGGCGGCAGTATCGCGGTTGAATCGGCGGTGGACAAAGGCGCCACCTTCACGATAACGCTGCCGACGATTGGCGAATCGTCAGCCGGGCACGCGGCGCATCCCGCGCGAGATGAAGCGCCGGCGCCGCCGCAAGTCTCGGCCGCGCGAAGCGATCGGCCGGCCCGATAACTGATTTTTTCCACGCCGATGGCTGAGCAAGCGAAAATTCTGATCGTGGACGACGAACGCGACCTGGTGGACGCATACGTCCGGCTGCTCGAGCGCACGGGCTATCGATGCATCGGCGCATTCGACGCGAACGAAGCAATCCAGATGATCGACGCCGAATCACCCGACCTGGTGATCACGGACTTGAGCCTGCCCGACGCCAACGGCATCGAGATCGTCCGCCGCGTGCGCGCGAAATCGCCAGTCACGCCGATCATCGTGATGTCGGGACACAACACGCCCGGACTGCACGAAGCGGCGCGGGCGGCCGGGGCCAACCTGTCGCTTCTGAAGCCGGTTTCGATAGCCGAGCTTCAGCGCGTGATCGCCGAAGCGCTCGCGCGCTGAAGCTCGGCGCGCGCGCCGGCACAATCACATCGTGCGTTTGAAGGAGAAGCTGGCGACCACCAGCATCAGGATCATGAACACGATCAGAAACGCGATGTCGCCGCTGACGGCGGCGAAGTCCGCGCCCTTGAAGAGAATCTGTTTGATCGCGCTCACCGAATGGGTCTCGGGATTGAAGTGCGCGAAGGCTCGCAGCCACGGCGGAAAGCTCTCAATCGGATAGATCGCGCCGCTCGGAAAAAACAGGATCACGTTCAGGAATCCCGCGAACGTCCCGACCAGCCGCGGATGGCCCGCGCGTCCCAGCAGCGCAAACGTCATCGCCAGCAGTCCCGTCGCGCTGATGACGATTATTCCGACCAGCATCGCCAGCGCTACGGGTCCGCCGAGGATTCGGCCGCGCGTGATCAACAGGCCCAAAAACAACACCAGCACACCGGCGGTGCTGGTTACGGTCACGCCGCTGGCGAGTATGCCGCCGGCGATGTCCCAACGTGAAAGGGGAGTCACCAGATAGCCCTCCGTCACGCCGAGAAATTGATCCATCACCCAGTTGAACACACCGGACATCAGCGAGCCCATGAAGATGGCCATTACGATGACGCCCGGGATGAGCGATCGATCGTAATCCACGTAGGGGAACAGCCAGTTGGGCCGCAGCGAGATGTCGTTGAGTTTGGGTTCGCGCGCGGTGACGAAGGCAACCTTGACGGTTGCGGCGGCCTGGTCGAGCGCGGCTTCGAGCGTTTCGGAGCTGATCTCGTCGACGTTGTCGGTGAACAGTCCGATCTGCGCGATGCGGCCTTCCGCGACCGCATGGCTGAAGTCGGGCGGAATTACGACGACGCCTTTGAAGAGCCCGTCGCGGACCTGGCCCATCGCATAGCCGGGGTCGTTCTCGAAGGTGATGTCCACGGTCTTCGGTCCCGCCTGCAGCGCGAGCAACTGTTCGACGATTCGGCGCGCGTAGAGTCCGTGATCCTGTTCGACGACGACAATCGGCAGATGCTTGAGCTGGCCCTGGAAAGAATTGCCGATTATCACGAGATAGACGATCGGCATCAGGATGACCGAAAGCAGCGTGACCGGATTGCGCATCAGCTTCTTGAGATCGCGGCGCATGACTGCGAGGAACTTCAGCCCGAACATCGGCATCCCCCTCAGCGGCGCTGCGGCATCCCGGCTCCCACCAGCAAGCTGACCTTCTTGGCCGGCTCATCGCGGAGCGTGCGTCCGGTAAAGTGGATGAAGACGTCTTCGAGCGAGAGCTTCTGCACGGTGATCGAAGTTACCCGGCCGCCGGCTCCATCGACCGCCTCGATAATTTTCGGAATCGCGTGCGCGCCGTCGTTGGCCGAAATCTGGAGGCGGTTGCCGCCATCGCGATTCACCCGGCGCAGATACGGCATCGGCCCAAGCATCTCGGCGATAGCGTCGGGATTTTTTTCGACCACCAGATCGATCCGGTCGGCACCCGGCACCATCGATTTGAGTCCGATTGGCGTGTCGAGCGCGATTATCTTGCCGCCATCGACGATTGCGATCCGATCGCACAGCGACTCCGCTTCGTCCATGTAGTGGGTCGTAAGCGAAATGGTGATCTCGCTTTCCTTGCGCAGCGTCTCGAGCAGGTCCCACACCGCGTGGCGGCTTTGCGGGTCAAGTCCGATGGTCGGCTCGTCCAGGAACAGCACCTCGGGCGAATGAATCAATCCGCGCGCAATCTCGAGCCGCCGGCGCATCCCGCCCGAGTAGGTCGCGACCAGATCGTTGGCCCGCTCGGTCAGCCCCACCATATGGAGCAGCCGATGCCCGCGGTCGCGGCGCTGGCGGCGCGACAGACCGAAGAACTCGCCGTAGATATCGACGTTCTCCCATCCGGTGAGATCGAGATCCGAGGTCAGCGCCTGCGGAATGACGCCGATATTTTCGCGCACCTGGCGCGGATACCGCACGACGTCGAAACCCGCGACGGTTGCATGCCCGTCGCTCGGCGCCAGCAGCGTGGTCAGCATCCGCACCACGGTCGTCTTGCCGGCGCCGTTGGGCCCGAGCAGTCCGAACACCTCGCCGCGACGGACCTCGAAGCTGACCTTGTCGACCGCGGTGAAAGCGCCGAAGCGCTTAGTCAGGTCTTTGGTCTGTATTGCTGGTGACTCTGGTTCCATCGGTTCTGGGAAAGGCGACTTGCGCGGTCATTCCGGGTTTGAGTTCGCCTTCGGCCTGCAACACCTGGACCTTGACGTAAAACGTGCGAATATCCTGGCGCCCGCGCCGCACATCGCGCTCGGTTGCGAACTGGCCTTCCTGACCGATCGCCATGATTCGACCGGTGAAAATCAGCGGCGGTGTCGTCGGCAATTCGACCTGCGCCGACTTGCCGATGTAGAGCGGACCCAGGTCGGTCTCTTCGACATCGACCCGCGCCCAGATCGTCGAGAGGTCATCGACGGTCAGAACCGGCACGCCCGGCGTCACCCATTCACCGACTTCGAGCGCCTTGCTGACCACGACGCCATCGACCGGCGATTTTATCTCGGTGTCCACCAATTGATCGGCGTAGAGCTTCGCGTTGGCCTGCGCGCTCAGCACATCGGCCTCGTCCTGCTGGACGCTGGTGATGGCGTCATCGCGAGTCTTGATTGAAATCACGTTTTCTTTCGAGAGTGCTTCGTCGCGCGCGAGGTCGCGCCGCGCCTGCGCCAGGTTGGCCTCGGCATGGGCGAGATCGGCCTTCGACTTGGCGAGCTGATTTCTGAGGTCGACATCCTCGATCAGGCATACGACCTGTCCCTTTTTCACGCGGTCGCCCTCGATCAGATCGAGTTGCTTGATACGGCCCGCGATTCGGCTGGTGACATTCACTTCGGGCGCCTCGATCATCCCGACGGCCTCGATCGCCGAACGATCCTCGGGCGGCCACAAGTACGCGCGACCGAACAAACCCAATCCGAAAACAACACCGGCCAGGATTGCCAGCTGAATGGCCCGGCGAACGATCGTTCGAATCATTGTGGATGCTCCGGCTTGAAGTGTTCCGACGGGTCTGCGCCGAGCGATCTGAGCATCAGGTTGCCGAGCTCGCGGCTGAGCTCGGAGACCGGCCGGCTGGCGCCGTAATACAACAGCAGCGATCGAATCGCGCCATGGATGGTAAACGTCGCCAGGCGCGGATCGATCCGGGTGAACACGCCGGTGCGGATTCCTTCTTCGATTAGCGACGCGCAAAAATTGAACCCGCGCTCGCGCGATGCCTCGATAATCCGATTG
>Ga0187858_10002332_pt1 | contig 19553 bp, 15 predicted proteins | sample June2016WEW_8_15_FD_133015 | JGI IMG/M metagenome (GOLD analysis project Ga0187858, IMG submission 133015) | Peatland microbial communities from SPRUCE experiment site at the Marcell Experimental Forest, Minnesota, USA - June2016WEW_8_150 | ecosystem: Environmental > Terrestrial > Soil >...
CAGGAGCGCCAACACGGCCAGCCCCGGCAGGATCACGCTGCCGACCACTTCCAGCGGCCCGTCGAAGAACTTCAGCGTTTGAAACAGAAACAGGAAATACCAATCCGGACGAGGAACCACCGTCGTATCGGTGGGATCGGCTAGACGCTCCAGCGGCACGCGCACCGCTACCGCCATCACGAACAAAATCACGAAGGCGATAAAGATAGCGGCTGTGTCCTTGAACGCCTGTTGCGGATAGAACTTCTTCTTGGGTTGGACCTCGTCGCCGGGCGCTGGCGCGACCCCGTGTTTGCGGACCAGGTAGATATGCGTGGCAATCAACAGGCCCGTCGCGGGCGGCAGCAGCAACACGTGCAGGCCATAGAAGCGCGCAAAGGTAACCACTCCTACCGCATTCTCTCCGCCTAAAAGCCGGCTCAGGTAAGGCCCCACGAGCGGAGCCCTGGCGGCGATCTGCGTGGCCACCACGGTGCCCCAGTAGGCCCGGTTGTCCCACGGCAGCAGATATCCGGTCAGGCCGTAGGCCATGGTCAGCAGCAGCAGCACCACCCCCACCATCCAGGTGGCCTCGCGCGGCTTCTTGTACGCGCCGTAGAGGAACACCTGTGTCATGTGCAGCACCACCACCACGATCAGCATGCTGGCGCCCCAATGGTGCAGACCGCGGATCAGGTGGCCGCCGGTCACTTCCGTCAGGATGTAGCGCAGGCTGTTATAGGCGTCGCCCGGCGTGGGCGCATAATTGAACGCCAGCAGCGCGCCCGTGAATGCCTGCACCAGAAACAGAAAAACGGCGATGCTGCCGAAAACCTGGTGCCATCCGCTGGAGGCCGGGATCTCTTCGTAGAGGAAATTCCGTATGGCGGTCTCAATCCCCGTGCGATGATCCAGCCAGCTCACGCTTTTTCCTTGGATTCATGGGATTCATGCAGAGGGCCGAGCAGCAGCTTGCCATTCTCCACCTTGGCGTCATAGCGGTCGAGCGGCCGGGGCGCGGGGCCGGAGACGACCGCGCCGTCGATGGCGAAGATCGAGTTATGGCAGGGGCAAAGAAATTGAGCGCGATTGTCGTCCCAATGATAGGCGCAGCCCAGGTGCGTGCATTGCGGCCCGAACGCCACGACGTCGGAATCGGAAAACTTCACCACCCACGTGGTGGTCTTCTCGCTCAGGATTTTCCATCCGTCCACGCGGTTCTGGCGGAAGACCATCTCGACGGGCACCCGCGGCTCGAGTTGGGAAACGTCGCCGGCTTCCACCCACTCGGGCGCCTTCCGGAGCTTAGGCGGAAACAGCAGATAGATGGCGGCCGGAACCGAAAGCGCGGTCGCAATGATGCTCCACAGCCCGTAGATCAGGCTGACGTAAAACCCCCTGCGCGTGACGTCGGTTTGGTCCGCGCGTGGCTCCGTGACCGGCATATTCCCATCATAAGAGCGGAGGTCAAGCCGGGGTGTGTCGAATTTGTAAAGCTTTTGGAAAAGTCGGGTGCCGGCGATTTCGAAAGAACATCGGCGGAGTCTCGAGTTGACAGGCGAAAGCGCCTGTCCCACACGTGCAAGCGGTATAATCGATACAAAGTCAGGAGGGTCCGGATGACTGGAAAGGCAGTTCGGTTCTGGGCCGCGGGCGCTGTCGCCGCCTGCATGGCGATTCCTTCGCTTAGCCGCTCGCGGGTTGTGGAGAGCCGCCTCGCGGGCAACGATCTCACCGTACACGAGTGGGGCACTTTCACCTCCGTCGCGGGTCCCGATGGGCAGGCCATCGAGTGGCTGCCATTGACGGGTTCGACCGATCTTCCGGGCTTCGTCGAACACTTCCGCGACGGCGGATTCAAATGCGGCCTGGGCGGAACCGTTCGCATGGAGACGCCGGTGCTCTACTTCTATAGCCCCCACGATACGACCGTGTCGGTAAAAGTCGCTTTCGCGAAGGGACTGATCACCGAGTGGTATCCACACGCCAGCGCTGTGGCGCCCGAAGGCAGCGGTGTGATGCTTTCCCGCGGCAATGTTAACGGGAGCATTCGATGGGACCGCGTGCACCTCCTACCAGGGGCGCAAACCGTACTTCCGTCCGGCGAAGACGATAACCACTACTACGCCGCCCGCAATACCTCCGCCACGCCAGTGCGAGTGAAAGCGCCTGGCGGCGATCAGGATGAGAAATTCCTGTTCTACCGCGGCGTGTCGGAAGCCGCCATGCCCGTGGCAGCCCGGCTTACTGGAGGCCAGGTGCTTGTGCAGAACCTCGGCACGGAAGCGATTCCCAGCGTCATGCTGCTGGAGAGCCGCGGCGGCAGACTGGGTTACCGCGTCGCTGCCGACCTGCGGGATCAGGTCCTGCTGAACCCGCCATCCCTCACCGCCAGCACCGATGCGATGCTCCAGGATCTGGAAGGCATCCTCATCGCGCAGGGCCTGTACGTGGATGAGGCGCGCGCCATGATCGCGACCTGGCGGAATTCCTGGTTCGAAGAAGGCACGCGCCTTTTGTACATATTGCCTGCGCCAGCCGTGAATGCCATCTTGCCCCTGACCGTCAACCCGGCGCCGGCAACAACGGTGCGGGTTTTTGTGGGACGCCTCGAAATCGTCACGCCTGCGACTGAGGCGGCGGTGGAGAAGGCGTTTGCCACGCATGACCACCAGACTCTCGACAAATACCGGCGCTTCCTGGAACCTATTCTGAGGGCGATGCTGGAGGGCACCCAGGCGGATCCAGCCCGCACCCGCGCGCTACAGAGCGGTCTGAATTCGGTGTATACCTACGCCTGCCGCTCGCCGTGGCCGAGCAAACCATAAGAAATTCGGGGTGGGACAGACGCTTTCGTATGTCAACCCGGCGCGCAATCCCACCCCACCCTGGCGCAATCAACGCTATCCTGATCATGTTATGGCCGATGAAGATTTAAAAGCGGAACTCGATCGTTTGCGCGCCGAGAATGAGGCGCTGAAGAAACCGGGGCGGGGGCAGCTATCCGTCCGGGTGAGCGAGAAAGGCGCGGTGTCCGTCTACGGACTGGGTCGCTTCCCGGTCACGTTGTACAAGGAGCAGTGGGAGAAGCTGCTGGCCGCTGCCGATCAAATCAAGACCTTCGTCAAGGAAAACGATCACCTGCTGAAGAAAAAAGAGCAGTGAGGCGAATCGCGAATCAAAGCGCTTCCAGCTTCGCCTGCATCCGCCGCATGCCCCTCAACCAACGATCGTAATCGTCGGCTTTGCGTCGGAAATATTCGCCGACTTCCGGATGCGGCAGGATCAGGAACCGCTCATCCGCCAGGCCTGCCACGACGGCTTCGGCGACCTGCTCGGGTTCCAGCGCGCTATCCAGCAGGAAGCGCCCCGGGCCACTTTGGGCATCCGCCAGCATGTTGGTGCGCACCCCTTGCGGACACAGGCAGGAGACCCTTATGCCGCGATCGCCGTAGGTGACCGCCAGCCATTCGGCGAACGCGACGGCCGCGTGCTTGGTCACGGCGTAGGGCGCCGAGCCGACCTGCGTGAGCATCCCTGCCGCCGACGCCGTTTGCAAAAGATAGCCTTCGCCGCGCTCCAACATTGCGGGCAGAACCGCGCGCGCCGCATACAGGTGCGCCATGAAATTGATGTGCCAGATGCGCTGCCATTCGCTGTCGGGCACTTCCACGCCGCCTTCCAAGGCAATGCCGGCGTTGGAGCAGAACAGGTCGATCACGCCATAGGCGGAGGTGGCGCTCTCGACCAGTGTGATCACGTCGGCTTCGCGGCTCACATCCGCCGTGACCGCCAACCCTCCGGCTTCGCGCGCGACTTCTGCGGCGCCGGCGGCATCCCGATCGGCTACAACCACGCCACGCGCGCCTTCCTTCGCGAACCGCCGGCATAAGGCACGGCCGATGCCGCTAGCCCCGCCAGTCACCACCGCTACTTTATTGGCTAGCTTCATGCGCACGCGCCGCCTGTGGGTATTTTTGCAGTTCCATCTTGGCGATGGATTCACGATGCACTTCGTCCGGTCCGTCTGCCAGACGCAAGGTGCGCGCGCCGGCCCAGGCCCGCGCCAGGAAGAAATCGTCGCACACTCCCGCGCCTCCATGGGCCTGTATGGCGCGGTCGAGCACGCGCAACGCCATGTTGGGCGCGACTACTTTAATCATGGCGATTTCGGCTTTGGCAAGTTTGTTGCCCGCCGCATCCATCATGTAAGCGGCCTTCAAGGTCAGCAGCCGCGCCTGTTCAATCTCCATACGGGAGTCAGCGATATCGGCGCGCAGCGTGCCGAATTCGGAGAGCCGCCGTCCAAAGGCTACGCGCGACTGCGCCCGCCGGCACATGGCCTCCAGGGCCCGCTCGGCCAAACCGATGAGGCGCATGCAATGGTGGATGCGTCCCGGTCCCAGGCGGCCCTGCGCGATCTCGAAGCCGCGTCCTGCGCCGAGCAGCAGGTTGGAGGCGGGCACTCGCACGTTCTCGAACAGCACTTCACCGTGGCCGTGCGGGGCATCGTCGTAGCCGAACACCGGAAGCATGCGCCTAATGGTGATGCCCGGCGCGTCCATGGGAACCAGGATCATGGATTGCTGCTGGTGCCGCGGCGCCTGCGGGTCCGTCTTCCCCATGAAGATGGCAATCTTGCACCGCGGGTCGCCGGCGCCCGAGGACCACCACTTGAGCCCGTTAAGCACATACCGATCGCCATCCCGAGTGATGCTGGCGCAAATGTTGGTGGCGTCCGAGGAGGCTACTCCCGGCTCAGTCATCGCAAAGCAGGAGCGTATCCGGCCCTCCAGCAGCGGCGCCAGCCACTGCTGTTTCTGTTCCGCCGTGCCGTAGCGTGCCAGCACCTCCATATTGCCGGTATCCGGCGCCGAGCAGTTGAACACTTCCGGCGCCATCAGCACGCGCCCCATGATCTCGCACAACGGCGCATACTCCAAGTTGGTCAGACCCGCGCCCCATTCGTGCTCCGGCAGGAACAGGTTCCAGAGCCCGGCGGCGCGGGCTTTGGGCTTCAACTCCTCGATGATGGGGACGGGCTGCCAGCGGTCTCCTTCGCGGATCTGCTGGAAATAGAGCTGCTCGTTCGGGTAGATGTGCTCGTCCATGAACGCGGTGAGCTTCTTCTGGAGTTCCTGGACCTTGTCGGAATACGCGAAGTGCATTCTCGGATTGTCACGCAAAGCGCGGGCGGATGCAAAGGGCGGCTGGGTCCTAAAGCTGGATGGCGGGTCAGTTGCCGGTGGGGCAGGATGGCATCCTGCGCGCCGATTGGCAATCGGCGCAAACGGATCCACCACTGAATTGCGTTTGCTTTTTTTGCGTGGTAGGCGGCTTCAGATGCAGTGCTGATGTGCCCGCTGGTGCCCCTAACCGGATGCGTGAATCAGGTATTCCTCAAACGCGAGCCCCACAACACGAATGCAGTGCGGCCGGACTTCCAAAAGATTCACGCGCGGGATGTGCGGCGCCGGGCTCGACGCGTGCGCGCGGACCAGCGCCACCGGGATGCTGCCTTTCACATGCGCAACGTGTGCGCCTTCGCGTTCCTCCCATCCATTCACGAGCAGCAAGCCATTCGTGAGCAACAGGTCCAGGATCTCACGCGCTGCCCCGAATCCCGCCTGCTCAATCGGGCCCTCCTGCGGATTCAACCCCAGCCAATCCGTAATCAGCCGGTAAGTGAATCCCCAGAGCGGTCGGCCTTCGAGCGCAATTGCCGGAAACAAGGCTTCCGGCGGCAGACCTGGGACCGGCTGCAGCGCGTGCCGGACGGGGTCTCGTAACACCCTCAAAGGAACCCACAGCGCTTCCACCGCTTCCTGCTGATCCAAAACCGTCGGCAACTCGTCATCCACGCGGAACACAAATGGCGCCACTAGCAGGAACCTGCCTACTCTCCGGCGCGCCAGCGTCGGGGGCAGCGCCGCCACGAGTTGCTCTCTCGCGATGCGGATACCGCATTCTTCCTCCAGTTCCCGCAGGGCCGTGTGCAACAGGTCGGGATCTTCCGGCGCACGCCGGCCTCCCGGGAACGACCAGTGCCCCGACCACGGATCATTTTCCCGCTCCGTGCGTCGGATGAGTAGTACCGATTCTGCCGGGCCGCGCGCGTGCAGAATCGCCACGGCCGCATCAGGCACAGCGATCTCGGCTATCTTGGGAATATGCGACTCCGCTGGCGGCGGAACACGGGTCGAATCCATCGAACAAATAATATTATCGGTGAGGATCGATGTTGAGGTGTTGCTGTTTGGTACTGGCGGTCTGGCTCGCGGTGCTTCCGCTGGCCGCTGCCGACATCGTCGTGACCGGCCGCGCCATCGATGAAAACGAGGCCGGGATCGCCGGAGTCGAGATCGTCGTCCGCAATGCGGCCGGCGAGGAAAAGCATGTCACCACTGACCCCACGGGCGGGTTCAAGATTGATCTGCCTGCCGAAGGCCCCTATTCCTTCGCCGCCAGCCAGACCGGATATCTTCCGGCGAAGAATCTGGCCGTCGACGTGCACCAGGGCATGCCCGATGTTGACCTGGTTTTGAATCACGCCAAAGAGGTGCTCCAGTCGGTGGACGTGAGCGCAGCGCCCGGATCCGTGGACGTGGAGCAGACGCAGTCCGAGCGGCAACTCACCGGCATTCAGATCCTCGATGTCCCCTACCCTAACACGCATAGCTTGCGCGAAGCGATGCAGCTCATACCTGGCATGGTGGAGGAGCCCAACGGCGCCTTGCACTTCGATGGCGGCCGCGAGAACCAGACGAACTACCTGCTGGACGGTTTCAATGTGAGCGACCCGCTCACCGGTCAACTGAACACGCGCGTGAGCGTGGAGGCCGTGAGCTCGCTAGATTACTTGAGTGGACGCTACTCGCCGGAATATGGCCAGGGGTCGGCGGGCGTCTTGCAGATCAAAACGGACACTGGCGACGACACGTTTCGCTATTCCGCGACCAACTTCATCCCAGGGATCGATACGCAACAGGGTCTACACCTGGGCGACTGGACGCCGCGCTTCAATGTCTCCGGCCCGATCGTGCCAGGGCGCGCGTGGTTCTCGGACAATCTGGATGCGGACTACAGCATTAACGTCATCCCAGGTCTTCCCCGGAATGAGGATACGACTACTGGCTTGCAGACCAGCAACCTGCTGCACACGCAAGTCAACCTGACGCCGTCCAACATTTTGTATAGCGATTTTCTGTGGAATTATCAGTCGGCCAACGAGTTCGGGCTGAGCGTGCTGAATCCCCCGTCCACCACCCTAGACCAGCGAAACCGTACCTGGTTCGTGGCGTTGAAGGATCAGATCTACGTGGCCCGCGGAACTCTGCTGGAGCTGGGCTTCGCCGAAATGGTGACCTTCGCGCGCCAGATTCCACAGGGCACTGGCACCTACATCATCACACCCAACGGCACCGAAGGCTACAATTTCGTCGATTCCAGACAGCACTCCGAGCGCGGCCAGTTTCTAGGCAACCTGTTCTTCCCCGCCTGGAAATGGAAGGGCACGCACCAGTTGAAAATTGGGGTGGATGTTGACCGGCTGCATTACTCGCAAGACATCAAGCGCACGGGTTACGATCTCTACGGCGTTTCCGGCAACCTGCTCCGTTCCGTCAATTTTGCGGGAAGCGGGAACCTGAGCCGGCCGAGCCTGTCCGCTGCTTCATATTTGATTGACCACTGGCAAGTACGGCGTAACCTGACCTTTGATCTCGGTGTACGGCAGGACTGGGATGAGATCCTGGGGCGCCTCTTATGGTCGCCGCGCGCGTCGTTTTCGTGGGCGCCTTTCGCCAACTCCCGCACGCGCATATCGGGCGGATACGCCGTGCTGTACGATCCTACCATCGTCGAGCTCTTCACGCGGCCGATGGATCAATACACACTGACCGATATCTATTCCGCCGGCGGGACACTGTTGTACCCGAATGCTCTGACGATTTACACCATTCCGGATCAGCGCCTGAAGGCGCCGCTGTTCCAGAACTGGAGCTTCGGCGTGGACCACCAGTTCCCGCACCGCATTCGTGCCGGCCTGAGCCTGCTGCGTAAGACCGGCGGTGACGGCTTTACCTATCTCCCAACGCTGGAAACTCCGGTACCCGCTCCCGCGGATCTGGCCGCAGCCTACAACGCATCATATGTGGAACAGATCTTCAACCTGACGAATGCGCGGCACGATCTCTACAACTCCGCGCAAATCATCGTGCAGCAGGCCATCGGAGGACGCTACGAATGGATGGCGAGCTATACGCGTTCCCAGGCGCAGTCGAGCCAGGTGCTGGATCCATCGCTGCAGCAAACGCTCCTGCTGGGGCCGGACAATGCGGGGCCGCTCCCTTGGAATGCGCCGAACCGTTTTCTAAGCTGGGGGTATCTTCCCACTTGGTGGAAGAACTGGGCAGTGGCCTACCTGCTGGAAGAGCGCAGCGGCTTTCCTTTCTCCATCCAGCATGATAATGGACAACTGATCGGCGCGCCGGATACGTATCGTTATCCCATGTATTTCAATCTCAACCTGCACCTGGAGTGGCGCTTCCATCTGAGCAAGTACCGCTTCGCGATCCGTGGCGGCTCCGACAATCTGACCAATCACCGGAACCCCACAGTGGTGAACAATACGCTGGAGTCGCCGCATTTCCTGACTTTCTACGGAAGCAATGGCCGGCACTTTGAGGCGCGGCTCAGGTGGCTGGGGAAAGAATGAGTGCCTGAGTTACCCGACATCGCCGCATACATCGAGGCTCTGGAATCCCGCATTATGGGTCAAACCCTCGGGCGAGTTAGGGTGGTCAGCCCTTTTCTGCTGCGGACCACCGACCCGCCGCCCGCCGCCGCTGAGGGACGCACCGTTCGCGAACTCCGTCGCGTCGGCAAGCGGATCGCCATCGGCGTAGAGGACGACCTGTGGCTGGTTCTGCACCTAATGATCGCAGGCCGGTTGCACTGGCGGCCGCCCAATGTGAAACTGGCGGGCCGGCAGCACCTCGCCGCGTTCGACTTTGCGCATGGCACCCTCACCCTCACCGAGGCGGGTACGCAGCGCAGGGCGTCGTTGCACGTGGTGCAGGGCGGGGAAGGACTCCGGTCGCTCGATGCGGGCGGCCTCGAGATCTTCCAGTCGGACCTCACGGCGTTCCGGGAAGCGCTCCTGTTTGAAAATCACACGCTCAAGCGGGCGCTCACCGATCCGCGCGCGTTCAGCGGCATCGGCAACGCCTACTCGGACGAGATCCTGCATGCCGCGCGGCTTTCGCCCATCGCATTGACACACAAGCTGACGGCCGAAGAGATCGCGCGGCTGTACGCCGCAACGCGGGATACGCTCGCGCAATGGCGGGACCGTCTGTGCGCGGAAGCGCGCCAGAAGTTTCCCGAGAAGGTCACCGCATTCCGCGAGGGGATGGCCGTGCACGGACGCTATGGGCAGCCCTGCCCGCGCTGTGGCGCAAAGGTGCAGCGCATTCGCCGCGCCGATCATGAAACGAACTACTGCGCTCGCTGCCAGACAGGCGGCAAGGTTCTGGCGGACCGCGGCCTCTCGCGCCTGCTGGGATCGGACTGGCCGCGGACGCTCGAGGAATTGGAAGCGCTGAAGCGGCGGTAAACTTCTGACTCTGGGCTTGGCAGGCGAAAGCGCCTGCCCCACCCCGCTTCTAAAGGCTTTGCACGTGGGGCAGGCGCTTCTGCCTGCCAACCTAAATCGTACGCTTGTGAAATCTTCCGTCCTTCATAATGACAACAAGGTGCTCGCCCCCAGCGGCCAACAACGAAATGTCTTCGAGAGGATTACCATTCACAACGAGCAGGTCCGCGGTTGCGCCTTCGCGAATCGCGCCGAGCCGGCCGGCTTGACCCAACAGCTCGGCATTGACCACGCAGGCCGAGCGCAGGATGTCAATCGCCGGAAGAACCTGCGCCCGCAGCGTGAATTCGCTGCTTTGCCGGACATGTTGGGCGCCGAGCAGATCGGTCCCCAGGCCCATCTTCACGCCGGCCCGCTTCATAATCTCCAACCCCGCGAACGCGCGATCGCCGATCCTGCGCAGCTTGTCCAAGCTTGCCGCGGGAAAACCGAGCGACGCGCCTTCTTCGGACAGGGCCGCCAATGTAGCCATGGTCGGCACGGCAAATGCGCCCCGTTCGGCAACGAAATCCGCCGTCTCTCTCCCGATCAGCGTCGCGTGTTCGATCGATCGCACGCCCAATGCGGCGGAACGCCGGATCGCTTCGTCCGGATGGCAGTGGGTAGCGACGTAAGAACCCGCGCGCGTCGCCTCTTCGACGGCGGTTCGGATTTCTTCGTCCGAATACTGGCAGCGTTCCAGCGGATCCGTCGGCGAAGCAATACCTCCGGATGCCATCAGTTTTACATGCGACGCGCCCCGCCGCAGTTGTTCGCGCACGGCCCTGCGGACCGCGTCGGCGCCATCCGCGATCGCCGTGAGCATGTCGAAATGGCAGGCGCAGCCGCACTGGCAGAATTGCGGGAGCGCATGATCGCCCGGCCGGAAGTCGCCGTGACCGCCGGTTTGGCTGATCGCCGGTCCGCCGTAGAAGAGCCGGGGCGCCCCGTTCAGCAGGCCGTCCTTGATCGCCGACGCCAGGCCGACGTCGCCGCCACCCACGTCCCGCAGCGTAGTGAACCCGCGATCCAGGCTGGCCCGCAGAAAACGCGCCGCGAAATGCGCCAGGTATGACAAGGGCGCCTGCGCGACGCGCGTGAGGTTTAGGCCAGCGGCGTAGACGTGCACATGCGCGTCGATCAGTCCCGGCATCAGGACGCGGCCCGCGCAATCGACCACCTCGATCTCAGGGTGCACTTCCAGAGAGGTAGGGGCGATCTTGGTGATCGTGGCGCCGGCAACCAGCACGTCGAGGCCGGTACGCAGAACTTCAGACTCGCCGTCGAAAATGCGTGCGTTGCGGAACAGGGTCGGCACGTTGCGAGTCTCTCACACAAGCAGGCGGGCTGCAACCATTTTTGGACAGCTCCCAGGGGGCTAGAATCAGGCCGCCGCGGACTTCGGCGTCGAGAACACCTGCGCGCGAAAGACGCTCAATCGCGCGCCCGGACTCCGATACCCGTGCGGTCCCAGACCGGCCTTCGACGAGAGCGCCGCCAGGAACTCTTCGCCGCTCCAATCGCGGCCTGCCGCCACCTGCGGCAACAACAGGCCTTGGCGGCCCCCGCATTCGAGCGATGCGCCGTGCACATTTACACGAAACGCGCTCGCCTCGCGAACCGGCTTCAGCGGAGACAAAATCGAAATCTCGATATCGATTTCGCCTTCCACTCCGAGCACGGTGGGAAAACGCGGATCATCTAGCGCCGCCCGCAGGGTCATCTCCGGCACAGTTTCCGCGAGGCTCTCATCGCTCATCCGGTTGCCCACACAGCCCAGCAGACGCTGCCCCTGGTGCAGGCCGACAAAAACGCCTGCCTTCCGTGAAAGAGCCGGCGTAACTTCGCATGGCGGGATTGCCTTGGCGTCACGCGTGGCGCGAAGCTGCCGTAGCGTCTCCTGGGCGCTTTCGAGCAGCAGAGCCTGCTCTCGGGCCCGCAAGCAAAACGATCGCGCCGGGAAATAGCCCAGCGCGCCGTAACTCACGGTGTGATGGTAATCGCCGGTGATGTCGCCCGACGTTTGGTAGTCCAGCATCTCCTGGAAAAGCTCGTCTCCCTGCACGCACGCCAGCGTGGCTAGCCACAACTCGATCGGCGCGACTCCGCACACCGTCGCCCGGCTCTCCGCCACCGCCTCGCGAAACAGAACCGGATCCAAGCTCGCCGCAGCTTCCATCACACTGTAATCCAGCCGGCGCAACCGCCCGCTAATCGCCGAATCCTCCGGAAACGGTTCATAGCCGAAGGCGCGGCCGTAGTGGGTCAGATCGGAACTGACCAGGAATACCGTTTCCGGCCCGCACAAGCTGCCCAGCATGTCGGCCGCACAATGCCGCTCGGCGGCCTCCAGAGAACCCACGAACAGCGGGACAACCTGCGTATTAGACGCCGCCCTTTGCAGCAACGGCAACTGGATTTCCACCGAGTGGTCGCAGATGCGGTCCTCCGCCACGAACTGGAACGGCTGGCGGCTGGCGAGCCGCTCCATCGCCTGCCGGTCGACACGCACCTCGCCCAGCGGCGTCCGATACGCGTCGACATTCGGAATGGAAATCCCAGCCGGCCCACCCCGGTGGGTGAAGCCCAGGATCACGGCGCGCCGGGACTTGTGCTGGCAGATGTGGCGATACGCGGCTGCCGCTACCACGCCGGAATACTGCAAGCCCGCGTGCGGCACCACAAAACCCACGGGGTTCTCGCAGAGATACGGCCCCGTCCTTTGGCTGGAAGCCTCGAATAATTCATCGAGCAGGCGCTCGAGCTCTGGGCGGCGGCCCGGATACCACGTGCCGCCGTAGGGCGTAACGTGCACTGCAGACATAATTCACCCGCGCCGGCCATTCAGGAGCAAGTGCAATTCCCGGGATTCGCGCGGCAGCCCGCGCCACACGCCCGGCACCGGCGTGCCGCAATCCGGACAACGCCCTTCCTCCGTCAGCCGGTTCCGCAATACCTGAAATCCCCTGCGTTCCACTACGGCCGCGCGGCATTGGGGGCAATGCGTATCTTCCAACGTGCGCAATTGCCCCGGCAGGTTGCCGGCGTACACGTAGCGTAAGCCCGCGGCCCGGCCGATCTCCGCTGCCCGCTCCAGCGCGGCCGCTCGGGTATCGCCCTGACCGAACATTTTGTAGTCCTCGTGAAACGCTGTCACGTGCCACGGGATGTCCGGCGAGATCTCCGCGAGAAATTGCGCGACGGCCCGCAGCTCCGCTTCAGAATCGTTGAAGCCGGGCACCACCAGGGTCACGACTTCCAGCCAAAAGCCCATCTCGTGAATGCGGCGTATGGAGTCCAGGATGGGCGCCAGCCTGCCGCCCAGCTCGTGATAATGCAAGTCGTCGAAGCTCTTCAAGTCCACTTTGTACAGGTCGACCCACGGACGCAAATACTCGAGCACCTGCGGCGTGGCGTTGCCATTGGACACGTATCCGGTGACCAGGCCGGCGGCGCGCGCTTCGCGGAACACCGCCACCGCCCATTCGCTCGTAATCAGGGGCTCGTTGTAAGTGCTCACGACGCTGCGGGCGCCGGTAGCAAGCGCGGCTTCTACGATCTCGCGCGGCGTGATGCGGCGGAAATCCAGCGAAGAACGGTAGTCGCGCAGAGCTTGCGAGGTTACCCAGTTCTGGCAGTATCCGCAGTGCAGGTCGCAGCCCAACATGCCGAAGCTGAGCGCGCGGGTTCCCGGCAGCGCGTGAAAGAACGGCTTCTTCTCGATGGGATCCGCGTGCAGCGCGCTTACATACCCGTACGGCACGTAAAGCGCGCCGGCCCGGTTGTAGCGCACCTTGCACACGCCCGCAAAGCCATCTGGAATGGGACAGCAGTGCCCGCAGGCGTAACAGCGCACCCGGTTGCGATCCAGCTTTTCGTAGAGTTCCCCTTCGCGGACCTGCTCGGAGAGTTGTTCAGCCACGGTCTTCATAATCAGACCTTCGACTGCTAAACAACATTTTAGCGCGTGGCGGGTGAGGCAGGCGCAACGCCGCAGGAGGGGGCTTCCGCCTGCCTCGAAGATTTGCGATTTTGCCACTCAACATGAGGCGGCCCGAAAACGGATCGCCGTGTCGCCCCGTCGCCCACTCGCCCGCTCGTAACATCGACGCTCTTTGTCGATGTTGGCGAGCCATGCTCGCCTCCGCCTGCCAACCCTCAATATCCCGGTCCCCGCCGGTCTCCGTCGGGGTGTACCCGCAAGCCGGGATTGGCGGAAGCCACTCGGCTGGCCCAGCCAAGTTGTGCGGCCCGTTGCATGTCTTGCCTTCCGCCCGGTTCGTCTTTCGAGAGACGGCGCGCGACACCTCTGTTCCAATACGCATTGGCGTATGCGGAGTTCAAGCTGATGGCCATCGAGAAATCCCGAATAGCCGCCTCGTAGTCGCGCGTTCTCAGATAGGCATAGCCCCGCGTGTTGAAGATGAGCGCCGACTTTGGATCGAGTTCAGCCGCCTTGGCCAGCGTCTCAATGGCGTCTCCAAAAGCCCCTTGTTGGACGTAAGCCCGGCCGAGCCGCAGCAATGCGAGGGTCTGCCGGCCATTCGAGCCCGCCGCCGGTGCCGGAGTGGAGCGTGCCGCGCGTTCCGCCCTGACCGCGGACTTTGCTTCCACCGCTTTCTGTGTTTGGGCGGGTGGTGCAGGCGGGGTATTCACAGCCGGAGCCGTGTTCGCCGCTACGCTCGTGGCGGGAGCCGCATGCACCAGGCGCGCCGCCGTTTCGTTGAGGTCGAGCAGTTGCCGTACCGACGAAAGCAAGTTGCCGAAACCCGGATAATCCGGCTTATACCGCACCACCTGGTTCAAATCCGCCAGTGCGCTCGAAAGTTGGCCCGCCCGCACGTAAGAGTCGGCCCGGCAAGCGTAACCTGCCGCATCGTCCGGCTGTACTGCGATGGCCGCCGCGCATTGCGCCAGCGCTTGATCCAACTCACCCACTTCCTTGAGCGCGGTAGCGCGCTTCACATGGATGGAGCTGGACTGCGGCGCCACCACCGACGCCTTCCCGTACAGCTCGGACGCCCTTCTGAAGTCGCCGCGATCTTCTTCGAGAGCGGCCTCGGAAAGCAGATACTCCGCATTTGCCGGATCTCGCTGCAACGCTTCTTCGAGATCGCTGAACGCGCGATCGTAGTCTCGCTGTTGTCGATAAATCGTGGAACGCAACGCATAGGCGCGCGCATTCCAGGGTTGTATCGCAAGCGACCGGTTGACGTCCGCTACCGCCTGGTCCAGCCGACCCAGCCGTTCGTTCACAATAGCCCGGTGCAAGAAAGCCGAATCGTTCCCCGGATCCAGTTCGATTGCGGTGGTGTAGAGTTGCAACGCCTTGTCAAACTGCTGCCGTTCCTCTTGAACTGTTCCCAGGCGGTACGCATTCTGCCCATCGGCAATCTTGGAGCCGGCGTCGTTGGGCGCGGGGGCGCTCTCCGGCCCGGTCCCGACAGCGGCGCCGCTCGCTGTTTTGGAGGAGTGTTTGGCCGGGCGCGAAACTTCTTTGACACGTTTTTCCAACTGGTGCAGGCGCTCGTCGAGATCCTTGATCGTCTTGCGCAGCTCGCGCACAACGGAAGCGAGATCGGAGGAGGTTTCCTGAGGGCGCACGACAAATACGGCGCCAAACCCCGCAGCGAGCAGGGCTAAGGCCAAAATGCGCCTACGCCTCGACATGACCTGTCCGCGATCTCCATTCCCGAGACGCCACGTTCTTCGTGCCGGGAGCCGCGACACCGACAGCTTCGGACACCACTTGCATTCTCAACTTAAGTCTCGGGGGAGGTGTCACGATTATACACCGTGTCAGTGCCACATGAAAACAAAATAAGCCAGCAGGTACCCTCTAAGGATTATCCTAATGGATATAGCTTAAACATTCAGTGACATCCTACGGCTATGTAGGCCAATCCCTATTTAGGCAAACTAATCCTCTAGGATATGTTATCTAACTGACAGACTCTGTTGACCTGCTCTAGATTTCGACGGGCCGCTGCGATCGAGACGTGGCGTGCTAAGGCCAGCGCCTAACTCCTCAATGGCTCAAGCACTCGCTATTGCCGTCCACTTGGGCTTCTTTCTCCACCCTTACGGCTACGTCGTCCGCCTTAGCGCCGGTCCGTATTCAAGCGATGGTCAACTTCCTGCGACGGTGCTTGGATCGAGCAGGCGCTCGTATACTTCGCGCGCGGCTTTTTGCGCGGCGCTTTTTTTGGTGTGGCCGTCGGCTTGGCTCGCCCACTCACGCCCGACTCGGACCTCCACCGTGAAGGTCTTGGAGTGCTCGGGCCCGCGTTCCCGCACGATGATGTACCGGGGTTGCGGCAACCGCCGCGCCTGGGCTAGTTCCTGAAGCGCGCTCTTGTAGTCGGTGAGGTTCTGGGCCATCTGCTCCTCCGCAGGGCTGGCCGTGGCGACCGGCGCCACCACGAAGCGAGAGACGAACTGGCGGGCCGCCTCTATGCCACCATCCAGGAAAATGGCGGCGATCAACGCCTCCAGCGCGTCCACCAGCAGGGTCTTCTTCGTGCGTCCGCCGCTCATCTCCTCACCGCGGCCCAGTTGCAGATAGTCTCCGATCCCCAGCCGTTGGGCAGCCTCGTGCAGCCAGGCCGCGCTTACCAGATGCGCTTTCATCTTCGACAAGCGCCCTTCGGGAGCTTCCGGATGGCGCTTCACCAGATCGTCGCTGATCAGGAAACCCAACACGGCGTCGCCCAGAAACTCGAGTTGCTCGTTGTCGCGCGACGTATCCGGGCCGCTTGTTAATGTCTGTTCGTGGACGTGGGAACTATGCGTCAGCGCGCGGCGTAAGATCTCCCGGTCGGAGAACGGGCGGCCGATAGCGGCCTCCAGGGCGTCCAGGTCCGCGCGCATGACGTGGATCTACGGCTTCTTGACTTCGACTTGCGGCGGCGCCGGATTGGCCGGGGCTGCGGGGCTGTCCGGTTTGGACGCGGCGCCCTTCTTCTGGATCGCGCGCACCCGCTCGGCCTGTGCAATCTGCTTGATCTGGGCATTGATATCCGCCATGGCCATCACCTTGTCGAACTGCGCAATCGCATCGTCGTACTTGCCATCCAAGGTATAGGCCGAACCCAGCCGCACCATGGTGGCCGGGTCCGCTTTGTTCTCTATGGCGCTTTTGAACTCGGCTTCCGCCACGTCATACTTCTTGCGTGCCATGGCGGCTACCCCCAACGCGACGTGTGCCTGGGCCGTGAAGTCCTTCTTGGCCCCGCCCCACTGATCGTCGGTGAGAGTCGGATTCGGCTTGGGGGCGTTTGGGATCAAAATCAGGGCGCCCTTGGCGTACTTTTCCACTTTCGCCAGCTTCTCCTCGCGATCCAGATCGAATTCCTTGGTGTGTTGCGCGATGTTCTGCGCCAGCATCAACATGGCTTGGTAGTGGTTCGGGTCCGCCTCGATAGTCCGCTCGCAGAACACCACGGTCTGTTCATAGTCTCCTTTTTGTTCATAAGAGGCGGCTTCGAAATAGAGGGCTACCGCCTTGAAGTCCGTGTCCGCGTACTTGGTCAGCACATTCTCGGCTGCCGCGATGCGCGCATCCGCAGTCGTTGCGGCAAACATGGCCTTGAGTGCGTCCACTTCCGCCTGAGATTTGGGCTTTGGCTGCGCCATTAGACCCGGTGCGGCGAGCGCCAGCGTTAGCACGCCGTTCAAGATAGTTTGCTTCATAAAGAACTCCTTTAATTTGATTTCCGAAAACTCCGCCGCACGCCCTGCTCGGCCGCCTCGTGCGCCGCCGGTGATGCGCCTTCCACCGCCAAGGCTTGCTGATAATGCCGCGTGGCCTGTTCGCGATCGCCGGCCGCGTCCGAGAGCCGGCCGAGGTATACCAGCGTCCACGCCCGTACCGGAGGCTCCGGTCCGCATTCCAGCGTTTTTTGAAACATCCGCTCGGCCAGTTCTGGATTCTTTTCGTGCAGCGCGATGCGCGCCAGCCCGTAATAGGCTTTGGCGTGCGCCGGCTTGTCCCCGGTTTCCTCCAGAGCCTTCAAGAAAAGTTGACGGGCCGCCTCCAGCTCGTGATCGGTATAGAGCTGCTCCGCCTGCTGCAACGTCTTGTCGGCGCCTCTCAACTCCGGCAGCTTCTGCGGCGGAGCAGCCTTAGCCTGCCGTTCCGGCGCCTGCGATACAAACTCGATTTGCGAGAGCCGCGCTTCTTCCCGCTTGAGATCGAGGGCCGTGATCATCTCCGGATAGTAGAACCGCATGGCCTGTTCCTGTTTCTCGTAGGCCTGCAATTGCTCGGTGAAGTACGCCGTCAGAATGTAGCCTTCCCGCATCGCTTCCTGCGCCATGGCCGGCTTCTTGTCGAGCCGGCTCTCGATGGCCTTGATGAGCGATTCGGTGGTCAGCAGCAGGTAATCCGACTTGAAGGATTGGTCGAGTGCCGGGGCGCGTTGCGCGTGGTCCGCCAGTCCGCGCTTGCGCATGATGATCTCCTCGTGGCGGGTCGCCAACGGATCCAGCAGAAAGTGCAAATATGCGTGCCGCAGATCGTGGATGCGCGGCTCGGCCGAGGGTGTCACCACCACATAGTAATCGTTGCTATAGCTGCGCGTCTGGATCTGATTGGGGCTGCCCAGCAGGTCGATGTAGATCTGGAACCATCGGCCCGCCATTCCGGACGTCTCGTTGCGCAGATAGCCGTTCACTTGCAACACCGCACCAGCCACCGGCTCGTGGTAACGTTCCAGAGCCTGCTCGAAGACCGGCTGCGAACGATTCCAGAGATCCTCGATGTGGGCTTCCTCATAGAACTTCGCCAGTAGCGGGCTGAGGCCATCCAGCGACTCTACATCTGGAGGCGTTTCCGCCGGGCGGTGCTTCAGCGTGAATGCGGGAGGGCCGTCCACCGAGAGCGCGAACGAGATGTACTGGCTGAGGTCCGCCGTGGCATTGTCCTGCCGGTGCACCGCATAGAACTCTTTGAGCGCCTTCAGGCTCGGAATATTCGCGCCCGCCAGTTCCTTGCGGATGGTCTCGCGCAGCGGGCTGTTGTTGGGTGAGGACACGTCCGCGTCGTAGCCGGCCGCGTTGATGGCCGCCATCACGGCGAAAAGATTGGGATTGGCGTCGAGCTGGCCGTGTTCCGCCGCGCTAGCGCCGGTGCTCAGGGCCACCAGGAGTATCCCCGGTAAAACGAATCTGTTCAGAACAAGCCTAGTTTATCCTATTTGCGTAGGGCGGGGCATGTCCGGCCCTACATCGTCAGGGTCACTTTGGTGATGGTGCGCGGCTTGTCCGGATTGAGACCCTTCTCGTCAGCCAAACACGCTGCAAACATTTGCGCTGGGATGATGTACGGAATCGGCGTGTATAGTTCCGGGAGCTTGCGTGGCAAACGGATCAGACGCGTGCCCTGGGTCGCGGCTTCGGCATTGCTGCTATCGGTAATGACCACAGTCTCCGCCTTGAGCTGCTGCAGTTTGTCCAGCGTTTCCTGGATGGAGCTCCACGTCGCCCCGGATGGCGCGAAGATGAAGACCGGGAAGTCAGGCTCGACCATGGCAATGGGGCCGTGCAGAAAGTCCGCCGAAGAGAAGCGCTCGGCGACCACGTAGCAGGTCTCCATCATCTTTAAAGCGAATTCGAAAGCATTGGAATAATTGAGGCCTCGGCCTACCACCACGGCATGATCCATAAAGCGGTAGCGTTCGGAAACCTCGGCGATATCGGGCTCCAGCGCGAGCGCCATTTGCGCGCGCTCTGGTAAGCGCTTCAAGTCATCGACGCGAATGCGCCCGCCAAGCGCGTAGGCCAGCAGATACAACAGCAGCACCTGGCCCGTATAGGTCTTGGTGGCGGCGACGCTCCTCTCGTGGCCGGCGCGCACCAGAAAGACGTGCTCGGCCAAGCCGGCCAGAGTGCTGGATGGCTCGTTGGTGATGCCGATGGTGAGCGCGCCCTGTTCGCGCGC
>Ga0187858_10002335_pt1 | contig 19543 bp, 20 predicted proteins | sample June2016WEW_8_15_FD_133015 | JGI IMG/M metagenome (GOLD analysis project Ga0187858, IMG submission 133015) | Peatland microbial communities from SPRUCE experiment site at the Marcell Experimental Forest, Minnesota, USA - June2016WEW_8_150 | ecosystem: Environmental > Terrestrial > Soil >...
CGACTTCACCAGTCAGTGTGACAATGCGATCCTTGACGCCGAAGTTTACGCTCTCGTGAAGCTTCTCTTTGTCGAGAGCCGCATCAAGGTCGCTCTTGATACCCTTGTCCAGATCCGGGTTTGCCTTTTCCGCATCGCTCTCGGCGACGGGCGGAAGCACCGCAATCTGGTTCGACACAACCTGGTCCCCTGCGATGGACCGCGCGATGGATACGGCTCTTGCCTTGTCATCGTCTGTCGCCACGTGTCCGCCAAGGATCACGACGTCCTTGTCGCCACCCTGACTTACCGAGACAGTTTTAAGGCCGGCCTGGTCGAGCGATATGCGGATGCTTTCAGAAACGTCGGCTGCTTTGGCGGACGTCGTGGAGTACCCCACCAGCGTCCCGAGGACCACCACGGCCATCAAGCACAGTTTGAGCATTCTTGCATTTCTCCGATCTGGCCGCGACACTCACCCCTTATCGTGCCGGATCTTTTCCCCGTGTGGCTTGGACCCCCTTCAGGATGGCAAGGCCCAAGAGTACAATTGCACCCACGGCGATCCAATGCGGTGCCATGTGCAGTATGGCGGCTCCATAGATTAGCCCGCCGATCAATATCAAGAAGCCGACAATGTAAATTCCGAATGACATGGCATCGCCTAAACCGAGAGGAGACGGCCGAAGAACGACCGGTAACGGCGCAACGCAAGCCGTAGATCCTCGGTCGAGACCGTCTCTTCGCGATCCCACTGCCCCTCGAGTTGCGCCCGTTCCTCCGCGAATACTTCCGCCAGGCGCTTCATTGCCCCCGCGACCAGACTATCGGCCTGCTGTACGGCGCGGCGGGGCTCATCGACAAACCCGCCCTGAATCGTATCCCAGCGGCCGCGAAACTCCTTCGCTTCGTCCGGCGAAAACAGCGGCGTCGCCTGCTCCTCGGTGGCCAACGCAGCTCCGGCAGCCGCGCCGTAAACACCGGCAGCCGGCGCACCGGCGGCGCGTACCTTCTGCTTGGGTTCTGTTTCTGTCGGTCGAAGCTCAGAGTTCTTCTTCAAAGCCGTTGGCTCGCCGGCGCCGGCCAAAGCCGCCGTCGTCAGTCCCGCATATCTCTGCTCTTCTTCTTTGCGTTCTTCGTTCATTAGGATTGGCGTCATTTTGCAATCTCCGAGACTCACTACGCGACTGTTGCCAGGGGCCTCTCTGGCTCCCCGACCAGCTCGTCGAAAAGCGTCCGGTAATGAACCATTGCCTGGCGCAGGTCTTCCGTGTTGGCCTTTCCCTGCGTCTGCCGAAGAGCGATTTCGTGGGCTGTCCGGTAGTTTTCCATAACCAGTGGATGATCCACAGAGATATCTGCCGCCCGCTGTTCAAAATCGCTTACCGGGTAGCCCCGTGTGGACATCACGTCGCCCAGCAGTTGATCCGCTTCCGTCACCGCACCGGCAGGCCCGTCGACGAAGCGCGACTGGACGCCTCGCCAAGTCTCTACAAAGCGCGCCCGATCGGCTGCCGAGAGTGGCCGGACGTGAAGCCCCTCCACTCGTTCTGCACGCTCCTGGAGTCCGGCTTCCGCATGCCGGCGGTCGCCGCCTATCTGCACGGCGCGAGCATATTCAGCTCCGCCGAACTTAGTGCGAAGTCTCTCAGTCTGCCGCTTTCGGTGCAAAAGGAACGCCGCGACTCCTAATATCAGAATTACGGCGACAGCAATAATTAAAGCTACTTCCGTTGTACTTAGTGTTGGTATACTCAAGATCCGTCTCCACTTCCTCAAGCCATGATTTTCGAGTGACATCCGCCGCCACTAAGCCAAGTCACAGGAGGGCGGCTCAACCCAGCCTGTGGACTGGCTTCGTGTTTTCGCGGACCAAGTCAAGCCGGCGGCCGTTACCCGCGCCAACGAGAATATCCCCACCCGCCGCCACCGAGCAGAAACAGCACCACAAGAACAATCAATAGGGTCGTCATTTTTATTACCTCTTCTCCACCTACCACAGTGCAGGTCGGGGACCAAAGCTGAATGTGCCTATATAAGGTAGAATCCGCAGCTCCGGCAACCGCCACGTGCAAGTCCTGCCGTCCAAAAGGCAAGAAGTGCCGCAGTTTAAACGTGGTGCCTCTGTGATGCACAGTCCCACCGCTGCCGTGTCCGAATGTGTCGTTAAAACAACCTCCACCCGGGATTGGATGCAGGATTGCTCAGATCTAAAGAGCAAGGCACGGTTAACAAACACACTCTCGCCAGGAAGCGGAGAGTATTCGAAAGAACAAAGAGGAGAAAACTAATGGCACCGAGCACGAAGGATCAGATCGAAGGCAAGCTTCATGAACTGAAAGGCAAAGTCAAAGGGAAAGCCGGAAAGGCCACGAACAATCCCAACCTGGAGGCCGAGGGCCAAAACGAAGAATTGGCCGGGAAGGTCCAAAAGAAGGTCGGCCAAGTTGAAAAGGTCTTCGAGAAGTAAAGTAGGCCGGTTCTCTGCGCAGCGCACACTGCCAGCCATTGCCGCTGAAGAAGACCGCCATTACCAATACGGCGGCTCTTGTTGGCGCCGTGCGTTGTGATCTGGCGTTTAGAAGAGAGGAAGATTCACAATGCTGATACTACTAATCATTATTCTGTTGGTTTTAGGCGCCGGCGGCGGGTTCTATGGCCATAGCCGCTGGGGATACAGTGGGGGCGCGGGCATAGGTCTAGGCACCATATTGCTCATTCTCCTAATAGCCTACATGCTGGGCGTTTTCCACTAAAACTACGCCCGCCGTCAACCGCTCGAAGTGCGCATTAAGGAAAACTGTGCTTCAAGAAGGAGAACTCATGGCTACTACCATGGCCTCGTCGGCCACGCTGTCTAACCTCATGAGTAGGCAGGGAGTCACGGAAGGTACGACTGCATTCCACTTTGAGAAGCCGTCGACTTGGACATTCAAGGCCGGCCAAGCCCTCGACATAACTTTGTTAGATCCCTCGGAGACCGATGCGGAGGGAAATACGCGTACGTTTTCCATCGCGAGCTCCCCCGATGAAGCGACTCTGATGGTGGCCACCCGTATGCGCGATACGGCATTCAAGCGAGTATTAAAGACGATGCCGCTTGGCTCCGCGGTTAAGATCGAAGGTCCGTCCGGGAACCTCACTCTTCATGACAATGCGAAGCGCACTGCCGTGCTCCTGGCGGGCGGCATCGGCATCACACCGTTCCGCAGCATCGTGTTCGATGCAGCGAAAAAAAGGCTTCCTCACCGAATCGTCCTTTTCTACTCGAACCGCCGGCCGGAGGATGCTCCGTTTCTCGATGAGCTGCTGGCGCTGGAAAAAGAGAATCCGAACTACAAGCTCGTCGGCAGCATGACTGAAATGGCGAAATCGCACCAGTCCTGGCGTGGCGAGACTGGCCCGATCGACAGAGAAATGCTTTCGAGATATCTGAAGGATGCCGCCTCGCCCATCTACTACATAGCAGGGCCGCCAGAAATGGTGAAGGGCCTCAGCACGATGATCGGTCAGGCTGGAGTCGGTGAAGACGACATTCGCGCGGAAGAGTTTGCCGGATACTGATCCTACATTTGCGGAAGAAGAAGATCGAAGCCTGTTAACGAAGAACATCGGCTATCGTGACAAACGTCCAGGAACCTCGCCAGTGTGCCCCTGAGCACACGGAGCAGGGTGGGGTCGCTAGCGGCTAATGTGCGCACGGGAAACGGTTATCCGCATATTGCTTTTCGGATCGCTTAGCTGGGCAACAGAGATGAGACTTTCAAAAGCAGCCTTTGGGTTCTCCTCGTCGCGCACGCACACGCGCAGGCGCAGCCGGCGCGTATCGAGACCCGGTCTAATTGAAGGTATTCACACTGGCGCATCGACAGTGTAAAGTCGATCCCTTTTGCTGCGCCGGCGGTGGGCGAATCGCGCTGGCGGGCGCCGCGGGCCGCGCTGGCGTGGAGCGGTATCAGGCAAGCTGACAAATTCGGCCCCATCTGTATGCAGTGCAGACGGGGCCTTGGTCCTATTACGCGTCCACTGGCATTCACCCAATTGGAGGGCAGCCGAACTTCAATTCCGAAGGGCTGGCGCTCGCATTCACAAGATACGCGAGCCTACGATCCCGGCGCCGGGCTCTAGCAGTATCCTATAACCATGCCGAACCCTCCGGAGAAATTTCGCGAGGCGGGCCGTGTACAGGAGAGTCTCTTTGCGCCGGTCGAAAAACGCCTGCTCGTCCGCATGGCGCACGCCACGCCGCGCTGGATCGACTCCGACCATCTTACTCTGCTCGGCTTCGTCTCCATGTTCTTCGCCGGCCTGTGTTACGCCCTCGCCCGCACGAACAAGTACATGCTGCTGGTGGTCATTCTCTGGCTGGCGGTCAACTGGCTGGGCGACAGCCTGGATGGCACGCTGGCGCGCGTGCGCAACCGGCAGCGGCCACGCTACGGATTCTACGTGGATCACATCACGGACGCCTTCGGGACATTTTTCCTGCTGGGCGGCATGGGGCTCTCCGGATACATGAGCCCGCTGGTCGCGGCGGGCCTGCTCATCGTGTATTTCATGTTGTCGATCCAGTCGTATCTGGCAACCTACGCTCTCGGCACGTTTCAACTCTCGTACTGGAAGTTCAGCCCCACCGAGCTGCGCTTGCTGCTGATGGCCGGCAACATCGCGCTTCTCTACCGGCCGGTGGCATCCCTGTTCGGATATCGCTTTCTACTCTTCGATATTGGCGGCGTCGTCGGAGTTGCCGGGATATTTCTCATGCTGATCGTTTCCAGCATCCGCAATACCGCCGCGCTCTACAGAGCCGAACGGCTGCCGCCGTTATGACCGATCGCCGCGGCTGGCGGAGCCTCGGGCTGCGCTGGCTGAAGTTCAATGCGGTGGGCGCCATGGGTGTGGTGGTGCAGCTCGCGGCGCTGGCGATCCTGGTAAGCGGGTTCCGGCTGAACTATCTGCTGGCTACGTCGCTGGCCGTCGAACTCGCCGTGCTGCACAACTTCTTCTGGCACCAGCGCTTCACCTGGAGGGACCGGGCCACCATCTCCCGCGCGCAAGTAGTGGGGCGGCTGATCCGGTTCAATTTGTCGAACGGCGTTATCTCGCTGGCCGGCAATGTGGCGCTGATGCGGCTGCTCACCGGCGCATTGCACGTGAACTACCTGGTAGCCAATGGGGCCAGCATCGCGGTGCTTTCGCTCGCGAATTTTGCAGTGAGCCACACGTTCGTTTTCCGCGCGCGGTAAGTAAGATTAGATCTCGCTTGGCGCACCGCGACGATCTCGTGGGGCAGACAATCTTGGCTGCAGGCCGCCTTTTAGTTAACCCCTGGCGGCTTTCGGCTTGTTGACGGCTTGCCGCAATGCGGGGCATGCAGGCACTCTTGTCGGCGCATTGGCGGCTTGGCTGGCCATTGCGAAGATTGTTGGCCCACACAGGACCGTCGCCATGTACCTACTTCACGTGCAGCGTCTTGTTCAGCCAGGCGACCATCTCCGCTTTCCAATGCTGCATTTCCGGCGCGCGCCAGCCCGCCATCCCGTGCCCGCCGCCTTCGATGGTAATCAGTTCGCAACTCGCTCCCACCTTATGCATCGCCTCGCACATCTCCGTGGACTGCTCATACGCCACCTGATCGTCCTTGGTCCCATGTATGCACAAGAACGGCGGCATTCCCTGGTGGACCGCGGCGATGGGTGAGATTTCGTGCAGCTTCGCCAAGCCCGCTTGGTCGAGTTTCTCCGCGCCGAAGAAATGAATGCCGCCGCCGTTGGCCGCGTGCCGGTCGATCGTCGTCATGTTGAAGCGCTCGGGATGGTCGCGCCGTAGTTCGGCCAGTTTTCCGTAATCCGCCGGCCCGTAAATATCCACCACGGCGGCGACTGTTGTGAGCGGCGTCTCGTGCGTTCCGGCGTAGTTTACAAGGAACCCGCCCGCCGACTCGCCGACGATGGCGATCTTCGAGACATCCACGCGATACGCCGCGGCGTTGGCCTTCACCCACCGGATCGCGCTCCACACATCCTCGATCGCTTGGGGAAAATGGGCCGCGGGTGCGAGCCTGTAATCGATGCTGAACCAAGCGTATCCGGCATTGGTCAGCGGCTCGAACAGCGGCCGGACATTCGTGCTCTTGCTCCCTTCGTCAAACCCCCCGCCGTGCACCAAAATCGCGGCGGGAAACGGCCCCGGTCCGTCCGGAACGTGAAGATCGAGCAGTAGCGCCTTCCCGCCCGGGCGCGCGTATTCCACGTCCTTCCGGTCCACAGGCGCACCGGCCAGGGCCGCCGCGCAGGCCATAACCAAAATAAGAACCGATCTTCGCATGGAAGAGACTTGTAGCAGTGCCGTCACGTTTGTTGGCCGTCTGGACGCCCCCGGGTTGTCGGCATCAACCCAACCAACCCTGAGCCGCAAGCACGTCGCGGGCAAGAGCGATCTGCTTCTGCTCGAATCCCTTCTTTCGCTCACTCCAAGCGTAGGTGCGCTCGACAGCGTCGTCTTCCGACTTCGCCCCCTCGCGCGTGCAAACCCAGTGCACGGTCGCAAGAAGTTCCATGCCGAATGGAGTTTCAAAACCATGGATCAACCTCGCGACTCGATCGAATCGACCTTGTGTTTCGGGATGGGATTCGATGAAAGCAGAGGCGACGGCGGTTACGCCCGGCAAGAGTTCTATAGGTTTTTCAGGATTGTCTTCAGCATCGCCGTATCCGGTGATGAAATGTCCCTCTACGAGGCTCAGCACGTGGCGGAGATTCTTAGCATACGGTCCGTATGTTGCCTTCTCATATTGCAGACGAAGTTCTTCTCCCGCTTCCTGCATGAAGTACATCAGCTTGTGAATTTCAAGCAACGTGATGAAAGGGTCCATTACGGCCGCAAGGTAACGAGACATCAGTTCGACGAGCACCGCGCGCCCCGCAGTCATTCCCGGCACACGGCGTTCCTTGACCATCTCTTCCGCTTTGGGCGGGCCAGAAGGCTCAAATAGAAGCACTCGTACGTCAGGCAGATTCTCAAAAGCTTGCAAAATCTTCGGACGGACCTCGCTCCAGTCGAGACCGCCGAGGCCACAACCGAGCGGAGGAACAGCGACGGACCGAATACCGCGTGTTTTGATCTCCTCAATGAGAGTTGGAAGGCCGGCATCGATATCCCGCATCTGGCTCCTTCCCTTCCAGTGTCGCTTCGTCGGAAAATTAATAATGTATCGAGGGCCCGTCATAAGCCCAGTCTCGAAAACGAGCATCTTCCCTGGTCTGACTTCTTCGCGTCCACAGGCCGCCTCGTAAACTTTGAAGTTTTCCGGGAATGCCTTTCGAAACTGCAGAGCGATACCGCGGCCCATCACGCCGACACAGTTGACGGTGTTGACGAGAGCCTCGGTGTTCGCGGTCAGGATGTCACCGTGCGTGATCTCTATCATCTTGCCTTCTTTTAGTAGTACCAGTTTCGCGCTACGACAATCGCAGGCTTGTGCTCCGCCTCCTGTAAAACACCCGCCACAATTTGCGCTGCGCCATTATCGATGACGCCGATTCGTTCGATCAAGTCCCAAGGAAAGGACTCCTCAACGAGAAACTCTGCTTGTTTTCGCTCCTTCACGAATGGTTCTCTCCAGTCCGCCGCGGTGATCGCTTGCCAATCGAGAACATCAAGTTTGCCAATATCGTCGAAGAACGCCGTATATCGGGTTCCAGCATTTCCATTGCTAAATGCCCAGCGCTTTCCATCCGCTTCCGCCCATTCGGCGGTCGCCCGGAGATCGGCTTCCAGGTGAACGATTGGACGCTGACCTCCGCGATACGTTAATTCCGGGTGGTTCCCCTGATAGAGCAGGTAAAGCATGATTGACCGAAAACAAAAGTAGAAAGGGACGTATTGGCCAACCTTGGTCCCAGGGTGACACGCGACCTCCAACTCTTCGAGCCGCCTCCGCTTAATCTCTTTCATGCCGACGACTTGGCAGTCCAGATCCCGACGAATACGCTCGGCATCCGACCACAGCGCCCGATCGACCATCTGGGGCAAATTCTCAAGGTGGGTGATGTGGTAAATCTTCGGGTTCTGCGGCGGGACAGACACAGACTATCATTTTAGATGCTTCCGTGCTTCAAGGAGGAACCTCGTTTTCGCCCCAGCGCAGCCTCAGCTAGGCCAGTAGCCCCCTTTTCGCGCCGCGCAGATATACGCATTCTCCGGCCGAGACAAATCGGACGACATGCGATGCCTCATGGGGCCGGCTGCCAATCCTCGAGCGGACAGCCGAGACTTGGCCAGAATCTATTCAGCATGTGGGCTGGAGTTCGAACTGGATCGATAGCGAACTACCGCCGCCCTTGGGATTCAACCAGAAAACAGCGCAGAACCCGGCTTGGAGGTCCCTTGCCATCTTCCGCTGGCCAGCACTTGCGGCGTTTCGATGACCGAGCCAAAAAGCGCCATCGCGGCTCCCGGCAGCACCCCGGATAGCAGGCCCGCGGCTATCATGCTACCGCCGCCCGCGCGCAATAATCGAAAAGGAGTTGCCATTCGATGCGCTGTATCTCCCGCGCGCGAGTCTCCATCTCCGATCCCGGCTGCCCCCGCGCCTGCTCGCACATCTCGATGAACGCGAACGGATCCCAACCGCCCTCCCGGCCCGCCGCACGCGCCAGCGCCGGAAAGATCGGATGCGCCCCCACCTGCCGGAACCAATACGCCGCATTGCCGGCATCCGGTTCCTGCCGGTGCACGATAGCGTGCCAATAGCTGCCCTCCGCCGTCGCGATATCTTGCGCGGTCGCGTGCGCCTCCTCGAAACAGGAGAAGTACACATAAAGCCCGCTCAGCGCCGCTTCCGGTGCGCGCGCTCCGGCGAACAACCGGGCTGCGGACACCGCCCGCAGCCGCTCGCGGGCCGCCTCCGCCGAACACCGCTCCATCGCCAGTGGCATCAGCCGTTCGCCATCGCCGTCCAACGCCAGAATCGCCGCTACTTCAGCGCCATAATCCAGAGCCCGAAACAAGAATCCCTCGTGAATACCATCATCCGGCATGCGCTTCTGCTGACCTCCCTATTCTACAAGCCTGCCTTGCCACCATCCGTTCAAAACGATTGCGGGCAATCCTGTTGGGCCGCCTTGGGATCGAACCGCGCGATCGCGCGCCCATCGATATCCGCAAAGCCGTACTCCGCCGCCAGATCCGCCGCCCAAAGCAACTGGCCGGTTTTCCGTAGCGCATTCGGATCGGCCGCCAGGGCCGCCACCGCACGGCCAATGTACTCCGGCGATTCACTCAGATCGAAGCGGAACTGCTTCTTGCGAGCCTCCGTCGTCATGTACATCATCACCCGCTCCGTGCGCATGAAGCCGGGATTCATTCCCACCACGGCGACCTTCGAGCTCTTCAGTTCGCGGCTCATGCTCGTCACCAGCCGGTTAAGGCACTCGTGACCCAAGTCGTGGAGAATCTGTCCACGGTATGCCGAGGGATCGGGCTGGAGGTTGTCGGTGACATGCACGATGAGCCCGTGCCCCTGCCTGACCATAAGTCTGGCGGCATGCACGCTGGTGAGCCAGCAGACGCTGACCGTGTCCACCGTCTCGCGCCAGAGCCCCGGCCTGAGTTCCCAGAATCGCTTGGACCATTCCTCCATGCAGTTAGCGCCCCAGGCGGAGTTGGCAAGCACGTCCAGCCGCCCCTGTTCTTCCGCCACGCGCCGGAACACAGCCGCCGTCTGTTCTTCGTCGCTCAAATCGGCGCGAATCGGGATACCCAGGCCGCCACGCGCGCTGACCTCTTCAGCGGTATCCTCGAGAGTGCCCGGAGCGCCGTCGGCGGGCTTGGGCCCATTCCGCGAAGTGCGCGCGGCTACATAGACCGTAGCGCCCGTGTCACCCAGCGCGCAGGCGATGCCCCGTCCCGCTCCGCGGCTGGCGCCGGCCACCAAGGCGATCTTCCCGGAAAGAGATTTCATGCCAGGTAGTGTAAGAGGCGGTTCCTGACATCTGTTGTCATGTTTCGCAAACTTAGTGAGTTTGCGGACCGTGGTGGGGCAGGCGCTTTCGCCTGCCAAGTATGACTTCGTTGACAGTTTGGCCGCATGACCTTCGCCTTAGCGGACTAAACCGCACAGTCCGCTTTCTTCAGTCCTTCGCAGGCTAACCCGTCAACGCGATATAATCCGCACAAGGCAACCTAGGACGCTCACCAAATGATTAGCAACAAACACGTTACGTTCAGCCTCTATCTGGCGCTCTGCGCTTTTGCGCTGGGACTCTGCGCGAATGCTTGCGCGGCCACAATCACGACCTTCTCCGCTCCGGACTCTGGCTTAGCAGAGAACCTGGGTACCCGGGCCATGAGCATCAACCAGGCGGGGGTGGTTGCGGGGTGGTACGACAACGAAAAGGGCGCTTTCGGCTTCGTGCGGGCGACTGACGGTACGATCACCGAGTTTGATGCCGATGGCACCCACAATACCTACGCAGTTGCTATCAACGACGCGGGGACCATCGCGGGTTACGCCGGCAACTCCGGCTTCGTGCGCGCAGCCGGTGGAACAGTCACCCTATTCAGCTCTCCCGCCGGAGAGAAATACCCGACCCTTGGTTTGGGGATCAACGACGCAGGGGCCGTCACCGGATACTGGCTTGACTCCCACAAGGTCGCCCACGGCTTTGTGCGCGCAGCCGACGGCACGTTCACCAGTTTCGATGCGCCGGGCGCAGGCTCAGGCGCCAACCTGGGCGAAGGCACTTACGCTGTCGGCATCAACGCTTCTGGAGTCATTACGGGATATCTTAGTGGCACGATTAATGGCACGAGCGGCACGTTTGGTTTCTTGCGCGCTTCCAACGGCACATTTACGATATTCGCCGTGAACCCAAGTACAGTGCCTCTGGGTATCAACTCGGACGGAGAAGTCACGGGCTATTGGCAGGATAACAACGGACTGAATCACGGCTTCGTGCGCGCTGCCGACGGAACCCTCACCACGTTCAGCGGCAACGACGTCGACATCAGCAGCATCTCCTACTCCATCAACGCGGCCGGCGCAACAACTGGATATATCAATGGCGCGGGCTTTATACGCATGCCCGGCGGCACAGTTTATCCTTTCCACGTGGCAGGTAACGGACCCATTCCCGTTTCCATCAACCAATCCTACTCGGTCACGGGATATTACGCGGTTAGCACGAGTACCGCATTTGCATGGCACGGTTTCGTGCTCACACAGTAATCCGGCAATACAGCCGCGGCGTGGCAAACACCGAATGTCGCATGCTGTTGCTTCGCCGTGGTGGGGCAGGCGCTTTCGCGTGTGCCCCAAAGGGGCTGAATACCAGTTGGAAAGGACCCACTCGAACAGTTGATGGTTAGATTCGATAGCTGGCGAGCGGCAGGCTCAGGCACTGGCTGCGTAAATCTGGTGTACCACGGACTCGACCTCGTGCGAGGTCAGAACCGGTCACACTTCCCCGAAGATACCTTCCCCAGCCCCTTACCCAAATTTATTCAACCACTTGCAGCCCACGCCCAATCCGCCAACCGCCAGCCACGACACACCGGCGTGCTAGAGTCAGGGCGGGAAGGAATCACGGCCGACGCCGAAAGCCCGCTTTGTCTTTCCGGCACCTTAACCGCTAATTCATAAAGAAAATATGCGGAAATTGGCTTCGTTTGCTCAGAAAATGAATCGCATGCAATCAGCTAACCCGACCGCCGAACCCACCCGGGTGTCGCCCCACGGCCCGCAACCCCGCTCCGGTGCGCTGATATACTCCAGGGGTGCGCTAATATAATGAGCGTGCCTGACCGTCTCCCCCAGGGCATCGTCACCGCTCTGGTCACGCCTTTCCAAGAGGACGAGCGCATCGACTTCAATGCCTGGCAAAAGATCATCGACGTCCAGATCGAAGCCGGCGTAGACGGGCTGCTGGCCACCGGGGGTCAGGGCGAGTTCTTCTCTCTCAGCGACGAAGAGCGCATAGTGGCTTTGCGGTTCTGCCGCCAGTCCGCGCGCGGCCGCGTTCCGGTCTACGGCCAGGTGGGCTGCCCCGGCACCAGCCAGACGATACACCTCGCCCAGCGCGCCGCGGCGGATGGCCTTGCGGGCCTGGTGGTCGTCACGCCGTATTACGTGCGCCCTTCCGAAGACGAGCTCGTCGAACATTACATCGAAGTGTGCCGCGCCGTGCATTTGCCTGTGCTGGCCTACAACATCCCGGAGCGCACTGGCGTCGATCTCACGCCGCAGGCCGTCCGCCGCATCGCCGCCACGTGCGAAAATTTTGCGGGGCTGAAGGATTCGACCGGCGACCTGGACCGCATCGCCGAGTTGACGGCCATCGGCCGGGAGCGCCCCTTCGCCGTCTTCATTGGCCGCGATCACCTCATCCTGTCGGCGCTCGAGCGCGGCTGCTCCGGAGCCATGACGGCATGCGCCAACGTAGCGCCGCGTTTGTTCGTCGATCTGCTGCGCGCTTTTCGCGCTGGAGACATGGAGAAGGCCGCGCACCTGCAAGCCCTCGCCGCCGCGCTGCGCCAGGCATTCAGCTTGCACACCTTCCCCGCGGTTATCAAGGAAGCCATGCACATGATCGGTCTTCCGGCCGGCCCGTGCCGCAGGCCGGTGGGTCCCATGCCCGCCGAAGCCAGGCAGAAGCTGGCGGAAGTTCTAGACCGGCTCAGAGAGGAACACTACCTGCCGGAACTGGCTGGAGTGCGGGTGTGACCGTGGCGCAGGCACTCCTGCCTGCCGCGCCGGCACTCCTGTCGGCGCAAGCGAGCGAAGCTCGCAAATGATCTCTAGCTCTTCAAAATGCACACCAACCGCCTGATCGACGAAAAGAGTCCCTACCTCCTGCAACACGCCCACAATCCGGTGGACTGGTACGCGTGGGGGCCGGAAGCATTCGAAAAAGCCCGCCACGAGGACAAGCCGATCTTTCTTTCCATAGGCTACTCAACCTGCCACTGGTGCCATGTAATGGAGCGCGAGTCTTTCGAAAACGACGCCATCGCTGCGCTCATGAACCAGCACTTCGTCTCCATCAAAGTAGACCGCGAGGAGCGCCCGGATGTGGATCGCATCTACATGACCTTCGTGCAGGCCTCGACCGGCGGCGGAGGCTGGCCTATGTCCGTCTGGCTCACGCCCGATCTGAAGCCTTTCTACGGCGGAACGTATCTCCCGCCCGAGCAGCGCTATGGGCATCCCGGTTTCCCTATGGTGCTGGAGCGCATCGCCGAAGCCTGGCGGCAGGATCGCGACAAGATCGTGGAATCCAGCCGCGAAGTGATCGAGAAGCTGACCCAGCAGGCCGCCGCCGCCGAAGCGCACGCGGCGCCCGGCTCTACGTTGCGCCTCGACAAAAACGCGCTCGACAGCGGCTTCTACATCTTCCGGCGCAGCTTCGACTCGCGTTACGGGGGCTTCGGGGAAGCGCCCAAATTCCCCCGCCCGGTCACGCTCAATTTCCTGTTGCGCTATTACGCCCGCACCAAGAACCAAGAGGCGCTCGACATGGTGCTCGCTACTTTGCGGGAGATGGCCAAGGGCGGCATGTACGACCAACTCGGCGGCGGCTTCCATCGCTATTCGGTGGACGCGCGCTGGTTCGTCCCGCATTTTGAAAAGATGCTCTATGACCAGGCCCAACTGGCGATTTCCTACTTGGAAGCGTTTCAGATCGCGGGCGACGCATCCTATGCCGAAACCGCCCGCGGCATCCTCGATTACGTGCTGCGCGACATGCGCGACGCGGACGGCGGTTTCTACTCCGCCGAGGATGCCGACAGCGTGATCGACGCGGCGCATCCGGAGGTCAAAGGCGAAGGCGCTTTCTACATCTGGACCCAAAAGGAAATCGAAACCGTTGCCGGCCAGCCCAACGCCCAATGGTTCTGCAACCGGTTCGGAGTCGAGGAGCAGGGCAATGTCCAGAACGACCCGCACCAGGAGTTCACCGGCAAGAACATCCTGTACCAGGCCCATTCGGTCGAAGAGCCGGCCAAGCAGGCCGCTATTTTCAAAATCGCGCACCAGCTATTGGAAGCGCGCGGGCAGCGGGTCCGTCCCCACCTCGACGACAAAATCCTGACCGCCTGGAACGGGCTCATGATCTCGGCGTTCGCCAAGGCCGGCGCGGTGCTGGCCGAGCCGCGTTACGCGGATGCGGCGCGCCGTGCCGCGGATTTCATCGTGAGCCGCATGTACGATCCAGCCACCGGAATCCTGCTGCGGCGTTACCGCCGCGGCGACGCCGCCATTCCCGGCTTCCTGGACGACTACGCTTTCTTCATCCAAGCCCTGCTTGATCTGTACGAAACCGGCTTCGAATTGCGCGACCTCAAACTCGCGATCCGGCTCACCGAAAAACAGGCCGAGCTGTTCGAGGACGCGGAGAACGGCGCCTTCTACAGCACCGCCGCCGGCGATCCCACGCTAGTCATGCGGATGAAGGAAGATTACGACGGCGCCGAACCATCCGCCAACTCCATCGCCGTCCTGAACCTGCTGCGTCTGGCCCAGATCACGGATCGCCAGGAGTTCCGCGACTCCGCCAACCGTGCGCTGGCGGCCTTCGCGTCCCGCATCGTAGCCGCGCCGGTCGGCGTCCCGCAAATGCTGGTAGCCTACGAGTTCAGCATTTCCAAGCCCAAGCAGATCGTCCTGGTGGGCCAGCGCGATGCGCCGGATACGCGCCGCCTACTGCAAGGGCTACACTCCCGCTTCGTCCCCAATCGCATCGTGCTTCTGGTGGATGGCGACGAATCCCGCAAGGCCCTGGCCGGCTACCTTCCCGTAGTGGCGACTATGACGGCCCGGGAAGGCAAAGCCACCGCCTACGTCTGCGAAGATTACAGTTGCAAGCTGCCCACCGCGGACGTGGAGGAGTTCGGGCAGTTGATACAATAAGGAAATCACCCACATCAGAGGAGGAGAGATGGAAAGACCAGGAGCAACCACGCTGCGCGGAGATCCCAAGACCCTGCTCGGACCGGAGCTGAAGCCCGGTGACAAGGCGCCGGATTTCAACGTGGTGGACAGTAATCTGAAGCCGGTTACGCTGGCCGGCACCGGAAATCACGTCCGCATCTTCAGCGTGGTGCCGTCGCTGGATACGCCGGTTTGCGACGCGCAGACCAAGCGCTTCAATGAGGAAGCCGGCAAGCTGCCTAACGTCGATATCTTCACCGTGAGCATGGATCTTCCCTTCGCGCAGAAGCGCTGGTGCGGCGCTTTTGGAGTCGACAAGGTCAAGATGCTGTCGGATCATAAGGATGGTTCGTTCGGCAGCCAATACGGCACGCTCATCAAGGAATTGCGCATCGAGAGCCGCGCCATTTTCGTGGTGGACAAGGACAACACCATCAAACACGCGGAGTACGTAAAGGAAGTGGCGGATTTCCCGAATTACGAAACTGCGCTGGCGGCGGCGCGGGCCGCATCGTAGGCCGGCCGTGCCCGGCCGGAGGGATACAACCTGAGCACCGACGCCCCCACACCAGTCCTGGCGGAAGGCATCGTCTCCCGGCCGGTGGAAAGTTCGCTGGTGCGCGGCGGATTGACGATCGGGGTGGGCATTATCGCCGGCAACCTCATCGGCTTCGTGCGCCTGGCGTTGACCGCCTACCTGCTCGGCACGCACACGCAGGCCGATTCGCTGGCCGTGGCCGTGGGCCCGCTGGACGCGCTCAATGCCGTCCTCATTAATACCATGGTCTTCGCTTTCGTGCCCATGCTGACCGAGCGGCAGGGGGCCGAGCGCACCGCGCTGTTCCTGAAGCTGAACCGGTGGTTCGCCTGGCTGTTTTCGCTGCTGACCCTCGGGATGGTGGTCTCGGCGCCCTGGCTGATTCGCATACTGGCGCCGGGGCTGGACCCGCACTACTATCAGACGGCGGTCCGCCTTCTGCGCATCGTGGCGCTCTCCATCGTGGCGGCCGGCTCGGCGGCCGTCAATTCCGCCTTGCTCTATACCGACCGGCGCTTCGCACCTTTCGCTTACTATCAGGCGTCTCTCAATCTGTTCACGATCCTCGGCGCGTTGAGCCTGTGGCGCCTGCTGGGGGTGTATGGCTTCGCAATTGGCTACTCCATGGGCGCATGGGTGCAGTTCGCCGTTGTATACTTCTGCGCGCGCAAGGGCCTAGAGACGAAAGACCTGCCAGCGTGCCAGGTGCACTGGCGCGAAATCCTGACGCGGCCCGTCACCATCTCGCTCTATGCCGCCGGCCTGGCGCTGAACATGGTCTTCACGCGCGCCTGGGCCACGCAAGCCGGACCGGGGATGGCCGCCGCGATGGATTACTGCATGCGCGGCGTCGGCGTACCGCTGGCTTTCCTGGTGAGTCCGATTTCCAATTCCCTGCTGCCGGAAATCGCCCGGCTGCGCAGCCAGTTGCGCCTGCGCGAAGCTTTCCGCCTGATCGATAAAACGCTCGGCCTGGCGGCGCTGGCCGCCGTCGGGGGATGCGCCTGCGCGCTGCTGCTCCGCCAGCCCGTCATTGCCTTGATGTTTCAGCGCGGCAGCTTCACCGCGGAATCCACCAGCTTGGTCTCGGCGGTTTTCCTGGGCCTGGCGCCGAGCCTGATCGGCTGGGCCCTGCTGGAACTGACCGGGCGCGCGCTGTTCGCCCTGGACCGCCCCGGGCTGCCGCTAAGCGCCGCCTTCATCCCGGTGCTCTGCAACCTCACACTGACGCTTTGGATGCGCTCCGCGAAACCGGAGTTGATCGGCTTGGGCGCTTCCGTGGGGTTGATGGTGGGATTCCTGGCGCTGTTCGCCGCGGCCCATACCAGCCGGAAGCAGTGGATGGGAAATGCCCATGAGTGACTTGGCGAAGTGGAGCGTCCAAGGTCCCGTACACACCTTACGAACCGAGCATGAGGCGCCACACTTCACATTGGTCCGGTTCCATCCCGACGGAAGAATCGACGAAATCGAGTACCACAACCGGGACGCGTCCGTCTCCCGGTCCAGTTACACTTACGACGCAGCGGGCCGCATACAAGAAACACGCTTCGGGATGGATGGCGGAGCAATTACCAGGAACATCTACTCTTACGATGAGTCCGGGCGACTAACGCGTATTGTCACTGTGGATCCGGAAGGAAGAGAGCGCGAACCCGAAACCTATAGTTACAGCCAGGACGGCAAGAGAACAAGAGTGTCTTTTATTCCGAAGCAGGAACCCAACGCAGGGTATGGGATCGACTGCTCGGGGTTCGCGTCCGATGAAACAGGCGCTCCGCTTGACGAAGTCTTACTTTACGACGATGACCATCGGCTTGTGAACCGTCTGACCTACAAGAGAGATAGCGCAGGACGGCTGGTGAACGATGAGATGCATGCCGGCGAACAGGGCCCGTTCCCGAATCTCGAAAAGGCGCTTGAAAATGCCTCGCCGGCGGCGCGTGAGGCACTGATGGCGATGTTGGCCGACGTGTTTGGACCTCATAAGGTCCTGTCAAGCAGGACTTATACATACGATGGCAAAGGCCGCTTGGTAGAGCGGCGTTTGCGCATGGGAGAACTCGGCGGTCACCGCACCACACACCGCTACGACGATCGCGACAACCTGATCGAAGAGACCACCGAACACACTTCGCACGATATGCAGTTCGATGAAGCCGGGAAGATAAGCCCTACGAAAGACATCTCGCGTACACAGCACCTGCGTTTCGAACACACCTACGACGCGCACGGAAACTGGACGGAGCAAGTCGTCTTTAGCCGCCTGGAGCCGAACCCGAACTTCGAGCGTTCAAACGCCGTGCGCCGGGTAATTACTTACTACGATGGGGATCCAACGTCTGCCTGAATTCGCCCGAGTGTTGCGGGTCGTCGAACTCCACGATGACGTTGTCTCCGATTCCGTTAATGTGGTGGTAACGCCATTGCTCATCCCCAGGCACGGGGTGGTCTTCGATCTCATCCGGCGGTCCGTAGAGGATGTAGATGCGGCCGCGATCCGTCGTCCAGCCTGGGCCGTGGAATGCGAAGTGCGCATTGGCATACGCTATGCGCCGGTAATGCTCTTCCTTGAATTTGTTTACGGGCGTGCCCGGCGTGGGATCGCGCCGCAGCCAAAACTGCTTGATGAACATGTCGCGTTCTTCGTCTGTCCGCAGGCCCTTGAAGGCGGCGCGTTCCTTCTCCGCGATGATGTAGACAACTTCTTCGTTCAGCCACTTGTCGTAACGCGTTTCCACCTTCGTTTCGGTTTGGCTGTTCGTCTGCTGGGCGGCGGCGATGAGGCAGAACATACCCAGCAGAAGCCCCATCGAGAGCATCAGCGCAGCCGCGGCGCGCGGCTCTTCCGGTTGATTGAGCAAACGGCGAATTCGATTCATGAGTTTTCCTCCTGTGGCAGCCAGCGCGGGCTCGCGCCCTACCGACCGCCGCTCCTCCAGCGTCACCAGGGCCGCCGCGTATTCGCGCGCGTCCCCTTGTACCGCCACCACCACGTCGTCACAACAATTCTCGCGTTCCGCCCGGATCAGCCCGGAAATCCACCACACCGCCGGGTGATAGAACAGCAGGCTCTCCACCAGGGTCTGCGTCAGATTAACCAGGTAGTCGAAACGGCGTATATGCGCCAGTTCGTGCAGCAGGATCGCTTCGAGGTGCTCCGGCTGCAGGCCGGCCAGCAGTCCCGCGGGGACCAGAATCGCGGGCCGCAGAAATCCGATAACCACCGGTACCTCGGCCAGGCTCGATTCCAGCAAATCCAGCGGCTTCGACACACCGATGCGATGCGCCAGTTGGCCGAGCCGCGTCTGCCACTCGGAAGGCGCGGCACACACACCTTCCCGCCGCATGCGCTGCGCCGCCATCCAGCCTCCCAGACGGTACAGGCCAATCAGGAGAGCGCCTGCCATCCAGAACGGCACCACCCAGGGCAGAGTTTTCTGGATGCGCTCCAGAATCCCCGGCGCGGGATTGGCGATCCCGTCGCCCGCGCTCGGATCGGCGGCCGCCGTCATGACCCGTGGAGGCGGCGTGACCGCCCTCTGCTCCGGAATCGACACCGCCAACGTGACGCCAAAGGCCACCAGCATCGCCAGCATCGCAACGCAGGCGACGCCATAGCGCGTCTTGGCGCGCCGGCAAACGGGCAGGACCGCGGCGAGAACCAGCGCGATCGCCGCGCCTTCCCAAAGGAAATGCACGAGGGCCCAGCCCAGCGCCCTCACCAGGGGCATGTACGCCCAGGCTGCCGTCAAACTCATGGTTTTCCCCTCTCGAATTGGTCCAGCAACCGGCGCATCTCGGCCAATTCCCGCTTGGATGTTTTGCCGGCCGAAAGCGCTCCCAGCATGAGGCTCTTGGCCGATCCCGCGAAAGCGCGCCGCAGCAGGTCGCCGGCGAGTTGGCGCTGCGTCCACTCCCGTGGGCGGCTGGCTGCGTAGCGGTGCGCGCGCTCCTGCTCATCGCGGCTCGCCAGCCCCTTCTCCGCCATGATCTGCAGCAGCTTCAACACGGTCGTGTACTGCGCCGGCCTGCGCTGAATGATCGTTTCATGGACTTCGCGTACGGTGCTCGGCCCACGGCTCCAAAGCACA
>Ga0187858_10002355_pt1 | contig 19456 bp, 18 predicted proteins | sample June2016WEW_8_15_FD_133015 | JGI IMG/M metagenome (GOLD analysis project Ga0187858, IMG submission 133015) | Peatland microbial communities from SPRUCE experiment site at the Marcell Experimental Forest, Minnesota, USA - June2016WEW_8_150 | ecosystem: Environmental > Terrestrial > Soil >...
AAAATGGCGCGGGCTTCAGCGAAGGAGGTGGGCCCCAGCGGCTCGATGTGGGCGCCCAGCGGTCCGACGGCGCCGGCCACGAAAGCATTCTCGCGGGCGGCTTCGCGGGCCAGCCGCACACCGGCCTGGTTGATGGCGCGCAGCTTCTCGGCGAATCCGAACGCGGCGAGGCGCATGCGGTTGGCGCCGAACGTGTTGGTCTCCAGGATTTCCGCGCCGGCCTTGACGTACTCCTGATGAATCTGGCGCACCAAGTCGGCCGAGGAGAGATTCAGCTCATCGTAGCAGCGGTTGATGAACACGCCGCGGGAATAGAGCATGGTGCCCATGGCGCCGTCGGCCACCATGGCGCGGCGCGCGAGCTGCTCTCGGAACTCTTCGGCGCGGGTTGGGGAGGCGGTCGGCATGGGGATATTCGGGTCTGCTATTCAGTGGCACAGCAGATCCGGATATTGTGATTTTACCGCATGTGAGGTCGGCGGGGGCGGCATCTGGTAAACGCCGTGACAGCCGGCCGCCGGGGGCGTAGAATCTAATATGGAAAGGCTCTGCAAAAGCACCCGGGGCCAATGAATATCACTCTCAGCCCGCAACTTTAAAAGCGCATCGCCGCGAAGGTCGAGCGTGGCGACGTTGGAAGTGCCGACGCCTTTGTCGAGCACGCTCTCACCTTCTACCTCGATTTCGAAGAATGATGAAGAGATCCTCGAAACGAAAGCCGCGATCAGTGAAGCGCTAGAGCAGGGAGATGGCGGCGAGGGACGGCCAGCGGAAGAGGTTTTCGCCCAGTTACGCGAGGCACGGCATTTCACGTTAAGTTCCGTCCGCGAGCAGAACAGGACCTAGTGTTCAGTCCCACGTAAGAATTTACGATGAGCGCAAGAGCGCGACCGGGGGTCGCGCGCGGACGAGGGCGTCCGCCCCACTTTGGCTTAGTCGGACCTTGTAAAGCGTTAGGAGGGACGGGGCACTAGAAGCTCTTTTCGCCGTCTCGTTCATTACGAGGTCCGGAATGGCTGGGTGGACTGGAAAACGTGTCGAGGCTCTGCGGAACATGCCTGAGCGGCGTCCGGTCAATCGGCAGTTCTCAAGGCCTGCCGCCGCCGTCCGGCGGTTTCTTTATGGGCGATACCCGCACGTATACAAGGTTTACTTCAGCATCGAGTCCAACACGCGACGGTCGAGACCCTTCGGTCGACGGGTGGATTCTTCGAGCCGATGAAGACGATCCAAGCACAGAGGAACACCGCAGCCAATGAAACTGCCACGACAACCGGATTGCGTGTGATTTTCGCGGTCATCCCGACTCATTGCAGACACCGCGAGGCCTCGTTTGTCCCGGTTGATTTTGGACTGGAGTCTTTTTACTTGGGATCCCCTACAAGGACGACTTCGGGAAAGCCGGGGGATGGGCTTATGGGGACCGCTGGCTTCGTACCCTTTAAGTGTTGGTCGAAGAAGCTGCGGATCAACACGCGCGTGATGGTAATGGCACGGGTGGGTTCGATGGTACCCGCCATTTCGATGGTCTTGGGCAAGTAGGGGAGCATGAAGTGGTCCATAGAGAAGGAATGCCGGGCACCCTTGATCCAGAGGTCGTATCCGGGGCGTGCGGTTTGCAGGAAGAGTTGCGTTTGCTGGCGGATTTCGCCGATTGCATCTGGCGGCAACGTCGTGAGTTGGTCGCCAGCGGCGTGTAAGTAGAGAATAGGTTTAGCCAAGCCGGTGGGGTCGCCGGCGTCAATGGCGACAACAGCGCGAACGCGCGCGTCGGTTTTCGCGATGTCAAGGCTCGCTCCGCCACCGAGCGAATGACCGAAGGCTCCGATATGCGTAAAATCGATCCTGTTTTTCCAGGGACTCTTGGCCGGCAGTTTCTCGAATTCGTTGAGCGTAAAGGTCAGGTCAGCAACGGCTGCACTCTCGTCGAAGCGGGTGCGTGACGGTAGGTCGACGATGCGTCCGTCTGAATAGACGCAGCTTCCGGAGTGCGCAGGAACAATCCCAACTACTATGTACCCGTAACTCGCAAGATCTTCGATGAGACTCGCATAATTCAGCGGGAGTTCGCCGCCGCCGGGAGTGAAGAGGAGGAGCGGGAACACCTGCCTGCCAGGGAGCGGGGGCACGTTGGCGTAAGAGTGGCTCAGGATTGATTGAACCGGATAGCGAGTCCCGAGGGCGGCGAAATCCGGGTGAGAGCGGAGGAAGCGGGTCCAGTAGAGTTCGCCCCATTTGTCAGGTTGCCAAGCGGCCGGTGATTGTTTTTGGGTCTTCGCGGCGGGATACCAAAGCCACACGACCAACTGGCGATGGCCGTCGGGGGATGCAGCGTCCGGACGGGATTCATCGCTCCACTGTAAGGAAGCGCGGCCGACACTATATGGGCCGGTGAGCGATGGCAGGAGGCCTTGGGGCTGATCCTGCGCCGCGGCCCAACCGGCGGTCAAAGCGATCGAGATCAGACCCAGCTTGAGGGATTTCATCGTGCTGCGCCCCGTCTGTTCTTGATTGTATCCCGGATGTGCGTCGAAGGCGCTTCCATTTCGCACTGCCGGGAGTCGATCTGTGTGGATACTTCACATTCGCCACGGTGCACGCCGGGAACCGAAGAGACGAGACCTTTTGGGGTGAGGGCCTGCTGCTGCGCCGCGCACTCGCCTTCGCATCCTCTGCATGGTGAAGCGAAAAGCGATTGGGCTGCCAGGGCCAGCGTGGCGGCGGCCGCCGCTCGGGATGGCCGCCGCCCAAAACAGCGGACCGGCTCAACTCCAGACGGAGGGCGGGACTACGATGTCGTCGGCCGGCACAAGCGTGTTCACCGAGACGTGCGGCCAAGTGAGTTTGTTGAAGTTCAGCAGGACTAGCTGCGTGTACTGAATCTGCGTGAACCTAACCGTTATCTCGCGCGGCACTTCCAGGTCAAACGGCGGGGTGACGGAGAATGTCGCCACGCGCTGACCGGGAACGCTCGCTTTGGCCTTGATCGCGAATGGTGGCTGACCTACGTGGTAAGGCGGCACCAGGATGACCTCTTCCACGGTTTCGATCCAGAAGACCGCTGTCATCTGCACAGCCTGAGCGTTCGGCGCAGGGGGTGGCACCTGCGGCTGTCCCGTAAGGAAGGCGATATTGTCGGTGCCGCCCCCGAAAAGCCCCGGAGGCGGAGGCGGGAGCGTGTTGATGACGATGGTGGTTGTGTTGGTGATGTTTTGTTTGCTGATGTGATTGCGAATCACCGTGTTTGGATCGGTCAACATAGCCTGGGTGATTGTGCCGGCGGCGATGAAGCTGGTTAGATCTTGAGGGATGCGGAAGGTATCCTGGTTGGTGGCCGTCTGGCTGGGGAAGGGCGGGACAAGCTGTGGCGGGTTTGATCCCGTGAGGAACGGCGTGATGCTCACCGGGGGTATGGTCGGCGGCCCGGCTTTGGACGAAAAGGTGCCCTGGGCCTCGATCGTAGTCCCGTGCGGGATCGATCCCATGCGTACCAGCGTTGCCCCTAGAGGGGGGACGTTCGTCGCCGGCACATGCATCCAAATTCCGGGCTCGACGTGGATACCAACACTTTCGCCGTGGATAGTGATATCGTTGATCGTTTGCAGATAAGGCACGCCGTTGAGGAAGATGTCTCCCTGCGGTGTGGTCCCCCGGTTGGGAACCGAACCCAGACTTGGCGAAAAGGACAGGTTTTCCGAGGTGAGGTTCAGTTCCAGGATGTTGTCGAGGGGCAGGGGACCTGGCGGAACGGGAGTGGGCAACGGCGTCGGCGTCGCCGTGTTATCCGGCCGGAAGATGGTGTTGAAGCCGTTGCCGACCCAATCACCGACAAACGCCGAGAGTGGGCCGAGAGGCGCCGGTGGGGTAGGGGGTGGGGTCACCTTGTGATCCGGGCGGAGTTCCCCGAATCGGAAGTTGGGCAGCCAAATGTGCGGTCGAAGTGTGTTACTCATTTGTAATCCTTTCTTTTCAGCAGGGGTTCAAAAAACTTGAAATGCGAGCCGTGTGCTCGTGCTTACATTGGGTTAGTGATTCGAGAGTCTAACACGTTTCACTAACCGAGTCGTTAATCGAAACAGGCGCCCCTTCTGCCCGAATTGCAGTTTGTCCACCGGTCCATCAGGCAGATGAAACCGTAGATTCAACGACTTGTAAAAACCGCCCTGGCGGGGCCGCTGCGTCGAGACGCCGGCAAGAGTAGCGGCGCCACGAATTGGAGGGCCTACGCAGACTCGAACTGCGATTCCGGGTTTAGAAGACCCGCGTCCTCTCCAGTTGAACGATAGGCCCGCTGGCAGGCCCCCGGCGACTCGAACGCCGATTTCAGGTTTAGGAAACCTGCGCCTTGTCCGGTTAGACGAGAGGCCCGTGGTGGGAGCGGTGGGGCTCGAACCCACCCTGGCCGGATTAAAAGTCCGGTGCCTCGCCGTCTAGGCATCGCTCCCGTGGTACGGGGCCGGAGGATCGAACTCCACTCATTTCCGGTTTGTAGGACCGGCGTCCGCGGCCAGCGGACATGCCCCGCACAGTGCCGGCGTGGTGAATCGAACACCCGTCGCGCGCTTATAAGGCGCGGGCTCTGCCACTGAGCTACGCCGGCGAATTGGCTCTGGGGGCAGGATTCGAACCTGCGCATAAGCGCATTAACAGTGCGCTGCCTTGCCAACTTGGCTACCCCAGAAAAAATCTGGTTGGCCCGACGATGGGGCCGGTGGCAGGGTAGGTGGGAATTGAACCCACTGTCACCTGATTGAAAGTCAGGGCACTCGTCCGGTCGTGCTCTACCCCGCAAAAACTATCCCGCCAAAAACTCGATGCCGCAAAAACCTGGCAGGGCCGGTGAGATTCGAACTCACGATCTCCCGCCTGAGAAGCGGGCGGCTTAAGCCACTTGCCTACAGCCCCATGGCGCGGTGGAACGGAGTCGAACCGTCCTGGTCCTGATAGACAATCAGGCGCCTTTGCCGCTCGGCCACCACCGCGAAACTTTGGTCCAGCCCGCCGGATTCGAACCGGCATTTCAGCGTTCGGAGCGCTGCGTCCTTTCCCGTTGGACGAAGGCCGGATGGTACAGGCGGAGGGAATCGAACCCCCATTTGAACGTTCGTAGCGTTCTGTCCTTTCCTTTGAACGACGCCCGCAAAACTGTTGGCAGGCGAAAGCGCCTGCCCCACCGACGACTGCAAAACTGTTGGCAGGCGAAAGCGCCTGCCCCACCGACGACTGCAAAACTGTTGGCAGGCGAAAGCGCCTGCCCCACCAATGTCATCGAAACTGGGTTGACCGGAGAGAATCGAACTCTCGTGGAGTGAGTCACAGTCACTCGCCTGAGCCACTCGGCCACGGCCAACATAATCTGGTGGACCCAGAGGGAATCGAACCCTCATCTCCTCGGTGCGAACGAGGAATCCTCCCATTAAACGACAGGCCCACAAAAATGGTAGCGGGCATGGGAGTTGAACCCATCTATGGAGCTTATGAGACTCCCGGCTGAGCCGCTAGCCTAGCCCGCATCAAAAAAACTGGTTCTGGCGGAAGGAATCGAACCTTCTCCCGCGCGGTAATCGGCCGCGTGCTCACCCGGAGAGCTTCGCCAGAATGGAGCCGGGTTCCGGAATCGAACCGGATTCACCGGCTTACAAGGCCGGCGCATCGCCAGCAATGCTTACCCGACGGAACTTGGAGCCGAAGTCCGGAATCGGACCGGAGTCGGTCGCCTACCATGCGACTGCTCTGCCATTGAGCTACATCGACTGGAGCCGAAGCGCAGATTCGAACTGCGGTCTGGGCGTTACGAGTGCCCCATTCTACCCATTGAACTACTCCGACTGGAGCGGGCGCGGAGAATCGAACCCCGTTAGCTGGACAGGCGATCCAGCGCTCAACCAATGAGCCACGCCCGCGGTAAGTTGACACACTTCCGGCACACCTCTCCTCAGTGACTCGCACACGGAGAGCGGCCGGTAATCTGGAGCGGGTAGACGGTAACGATCCGTCGTCGCCTGGTTGGAGGCCAGGCACTCTGCCATTGAGCTATACCCGCTTATGAACCAATAAGTTGTCAAAGAACGGCCGGGGATTCGAGATGGAAAGTCCCCACAAAAACGAAAAGGGCGGCCCGTTTGGGACCGCCCTTTTATGAAAATCTTGTAATCTAAGTTATCTCATATCGGGTCAGGTCCCAGCGCGTGCGTCTCCATTGGCGCGCATCCGCGTACCTTTTGGTTCGGTCCCGAGATGGATAGCTAGTAACACCACTCATGATGTTACATCTGACGGGCCTCGGTTGTCAAGAGTCGAGAATAACTAAATGGCGGAGGGCGGAGGAATCGAACCTCCATCCTCGCGGAGCGCTGGTTTTCGGGACCAGTGGCCGACCTTCAGCCCGCGCCCTCCGCATGGAGTGAGAGGCGAGACTCGAACTCGCTAAGACCTGCTTTGCAGACAGGCGCTTCGACCGCTTCAGCATCTCTCACATCTCTCACAAGTGGATGTGAAATTCGAATCCACACTGTGCTGGTTTCAAATCCGACTTCCCAAGCTCTGGCTGGGACGAGGCGGTGTGCCGTCAGTTGTTCGGAAGAAACGCATTCTGGCCGAACACAAGCTGGTTAATTCCAGCATCGACGACAGCCTGCAACGCAGGAGAGCTAGTGTCCGCATACACGTTCCGATGCGCAAAGTGGACCGTCAAGAGGTTCAGGCTCTCCACGAACTTAGGGTCGGCGACAGCACCCCATCCAACCCGCGAGGCTGCGAACGCGTGGCGCGGGGTAAGCGGGAGAAATACTGCGGCGTTCTCCTTACCAAAACCGACCCCGGGTAGAACCTTGCCATCCACGAGTTCCGCCGTGCTGACCGGAGAATCCGAAGTAACAAAAGACAGACCAGGGGGCGCTTCGATGGTGTGCCACGATTTTCGCATGATGGCCTCGGCAACAACCTGTGTCCGGTGCGGCAATCCCACCACGTGATAGAAGGATGGGCTATCCTCCATGGCCGTCCGGAGCTCATCCACCGCTCTTTGGAGGTCAGCCGCAAAGCGGAGTTCTCCCTGCTGGAAAAGCTGGTACTGCAACTCGCGGACGAACCGGGGGTCCCTGGTTTGGTCTCGGAACTTCGATACCATCGCCCCAGAGATCTGGGACCTGACCTTACGGCTTCTGCCGAACAGCGATGCGATGAAGGACGAGACAATGACGGCCTGATCGCGGTTAAGGGTCTGCCGCCCAATGAGGAGCTCGAAAAGGGGTATGGCGTCATTCTCGATACGGGCCAGCCAATTCTCGTAGCGGTTCTGAGTTTTGCGACCATTGAACTCATATTCGTAAAAATCGCGCTCATGGCATTCGTTTTCGGGCCTGCTTTTTCTGGCCGGCTTATGCTTTTCGTACACCCAAAGAGCACCGTCGGTGTCCACAAACTTCGCTAGAAGTCCGCGGGTTACGATATGCTGCCTGCGCGTTAGTTTCCCCGCTGCCATACGATATGCCTCCATATTACTGCGTAAATGTCGATTTAAGCCAGCCGCCTCCTGCCGAATTGGGCTACTGGGCCATGGTGCGCCGGGTCAGATTCGAACTGACACTGTTCTGGGTTTGGGCCAGACGCCTCCTGCCGCAATTGGGCTACCGGCGCGTAACTTGGTGGGCTTGCTCGGATTCGAACCGAGACTGGCTGCGTTCTGAGCGCAGTTCCTCTGCCGATTGGGATACAAGCCCGTGTCCGGGGTGGGACTCGAACCCACAACTACTGGCCTCTCAGACCAGCGCGTCTACCAGGTTGCGCCACCCGGACAAAAGTTGGCATGGGCGGCAGGAGTCGAACCCGCAATCGCAGTTTTGGAGGCTGCTACCGTCACCGTCCGGTCGCCCATGCAGTAAGTTTGGTGGAGATGGTAGGAGTCGAACCTACGGTGTTTTCCCCGCAGGGGTAACAGCTCTACAGGCTGTTGCAGTCGCCACTGTGCCACATCTCCAATTGTCAAAGAACACGATTGCCAAACAGATGGCGGAAGGCGGGCGAGTCGAACGCCCAAGACCCGAGGGTGCGCCAGTTTAGCAAACTGGTCGGGATTGCCGATATCCCACGCCTTCCGGGATACTTAGCACCAATACGATAAAGATGATAGACGGGTACTGGACAGGTGGGAACAACAGAGCAGTTGCTTAGTTGCGGTGTCCATAGAGTCACTATAACATGCCGGAAGTTCTGGCGCAAGTGTTTTTCGAAGCATGTTTTCCGAAGGACGTCTGGCAGTCACTTGCGGAGTACGCTGAGGCCGGGATCGAGCTGCACTTTTACAGGCGTCTGGCGCAGCGCCACGCTGAACGTGGCGGCGCCATCGGTGGTGCGCACCCACTGCGTCAGGGTCTTGCCGTGGTCCAGTTGGATCTCGACCGGCACCGGCACACTGAAATCCTGGCTCACGTCACTCTGCGTAATCGTTCCGTTGAGGCGCAGCGCCGGCGCTTTTCCCTTTACCGAATAGCTCAGCTTCAGCGATGGAATGCCTGTACCGTAAACCCATTGGTCGAAGAAATTCTCGAGGGTAGGATCCGGCGACAGGGGTGGCAAAAAGTGGGCGGCGAGAGTCCGAAACTCTTCGGTGGAAAGGGGTTTACGCTCGTACTGCCGGCGGAGCTCGGCGAGCATGGCGAGAAAACGTTCGTCGCCCATGCGCCGCCGCAGCATGTGCATAATCCACGATCCTTTGCCATAGGTGATGCTGTTGTAGGCGCGGGGCGCCTGCGAGGTCTCCAGGCGCAAGCCCAGGACGATGGGACCCGTAGACTCGACGGTTTGCCCCGTGGCGGTCTTCTGCAGGAGGCCTTCCTTGTAGGTTTCCAATTCCAAAGCCACGGGTTGCGGACCGCTCTTGTTCTCCACGTAGAGCAGCGCGGAATAGTCGGCCAGGGCTTCCATCAGCCACTCGTCGTGATAGCCCGCCGAAGTCACGATATTGCCCCACCACTGGTGCGCGGTTTCGTGGGCCTGCAGGATCTCGGAAAAGAAGAGCTTTCCGTGGGCGTCGAGGGTGCGGATAGCCTTTTCCTGCGGCGCCAGATAAGACATCGTGGAAAGATAGATCAATCCGGGGAAGCCCTGGCCAAAGCGGCCGGGAACCGGCGCCACTGTCAAGGTCCGCAGAGCCGGCGGACCGAATCGGGCGCCCATGAATTCCAGGGCGGACGTGATCTCGGAGGCCAATTCCTGCAGGCGCGCCAGGGGATTGGGAGGCATTTCGGGCTGCAAAACGACCATCTCAGGCTGGCGGGGCCGCTGCCACGGTGGCGCCTCGATTACGGGCTCCGGCTGCTTGCTTAGGAGGGCCGGCTCGACGGCGCGGTTCGCGCAGACCTCCACGGTGTATCCGCTGCGCGACATCCGCACGCGCTCGTATTGTCCCAGGTTGAAGCCGGCAAAGCGGATGGGCGTATTGGTCTTGCGGCGGGTGATGCGCAAGTCACCCTCGCTGCGTTCCTCCACCAGGTCACCCGGCGTCACCAGGTCCAGGTCCTTGGGGTAGCGGAAGGTCAGGTCGTACGTCGCGAATTGAAGCCCGCTGTTCGGAAACCAGTTGGCACGCGCTCCCACATAGTAGACGCGGTTTCCAGCCTCGAAGATCACCTTGCCTGCATGCTGGAACTCCAGTTCGTATTGCTTGCCGGGCTGGAGCGGCTCAGGCGGTATGACCATGAACATCTCGTTACCCACGTTCCGCAAGAGATCCGAGCGCATGGATTCGCGCTGCAGCACCTCGGCGGGCCGCCCATCCACCAGGACCGCGGAGACTTTCATCGGCTGGGCGATGTCGAAGGCCAGCACCGGCAGGGTGCGCGTGGGCTTGGCTTTGACGCGCGTGACGACGCGCAAGCTGAGGTCCGGCTGCAGGGTGGCGTCAATGCGATAATCTTCCAGGACGAAGTCGAGCTCTCGGGACGTATTGCGAAACGACCGCGCGGTGAAGCTGCACCACACGTCGAAGAACAGCAGATTGTCCTTTGCATTTAATTTGCCCAGCACAATCTGTTCCCGCGCGCTGCGGTCGTAATAGAGATCGAAGTTACCCAGGGTTTTCCCGGTCATAGACGCGGCGAAGAAGCCGTTGCGCGCCGATTCGCCGGAGAGGAGATCGAACACCAGGCGGGTCTGGAAACTGCCGGCAATATTGCGGAGCACCGGCGTCCATTTCTCGCCGATCAGGGCGCCCATTTCAGGGCTCTTGCGGTTATAGGGACTCTTGCCGATCTGTTCGGTAAGTTTGGCGTAGGTGTCATCGGAGAAAACCAGCACCGCCCCCAGAAAATGCTCGTCCAGGTTGGGCGCGCCCGTGTAGGATGCCAGCGAGCGCCGCTCGCCGCGATTGGGCGGCAGGAGCAGCACCTCGGCATCACCGCCCTCTACGTCGGTGGTGAAGACGGCCGAAACGCGCACGCCGGCCACGGGCTTCGCGAAGGTGAGGTATCCGTCTGTGAGGAAGACGCGGGCTTCATCCTTGGGCAGCGTCAAGTCGCGCACGCGGTAGCATTCGGCGGGATCGAGTGAAATCTCCCGTATTTCGCGTGCCAGGTCCGGGGCTCGTCCAGTGGCGTACGCCAGGCAAGGGTATAGCGCGAGAGTGAACACCCACCTCATGGTTCCAGTCTACAGCGGGCGGCGTGCGGGTGCTGGAAGGGATACGGATGGGGGACAGCAGGATGCCGGCGTCACCAGCGCGTCAAAACATTGTCTCCTGGCGCGCCGGCTTGCGAGCGGTAACGAATTCATTTTCGATCAATTCGATTTTGTAGTGTTCGGCGATGGCCGCAAGGAGCACGCGTTGTGGTCCCGGAGAATAGACGCAAAACACGGCTTGGCTTGAGATGGGATAGCGCCCTGCTCTTTAGCGCGGCCGTAGTGACAGTTCGAGTCCCGCTTGCATGCGCAAACGTTTCAATGAACGCGCAATACTCATCGCACCCGAGATAGAGAACTCCGTACGAGGCGTCTGGAGCGTCGAATCGGTTCAGCCCGGCGCTTCCAGGCGACAGAGGACTCCGCTTGATGCCGTGCGTTCGAAAGAATGGACCATCCAATTCATTGATTGTGACGTGAATCCTTGCCAGATCCTCTGGAGGAGCCGGCATCGCTTCGAGGCTCACGCAAGTCCCTGCTCCCCGTATAGCTGCGCGGCATCGAGAACCTGCGCCAACTCACCGGCCTTTAGAGCCTCTATGGGTGTACGATCACCCAAACGCAGATTCTTGCCGACAAAAAACAACGTCTGCATCCATTCGTCGTGAGGCGCCAAGACGCCCAAAACGTCTTCTAGGCCAGGCAGCGCTCCAGAATCTGAGAACTGCCAAACAGGGTAGCGGTATCCGTGACGACCCGTTGCGAGTGCAAGCAGCTTTCCAGCCTGCCTGCGCTTCTCCACGCCCTGTCGCGAAATGCCAATCATCCGCGCGACCTGTTGCGCGGTCAAAGTCCCGCCATGTTCTTCAATGAGTCTTTGCCTTGCTTCGATTCCCCGGATGAATGCCGGCGCCAGGGGTTCAGCCCGGCTCAGATCGTCAAGCAGCTCATCGGACCTCAGCGCGCGCACCAGCGCCGCAAGATCGGTGGGCGCGGCAGTTGCTTCAACAACGGAATCTTCGGAAAGCGCCGCGAGCGCCATTACGGCGTGGATGGCGCGACGCATGAGCGCTTGCATGATGGGAGCTTCCTTCTCCACCCTCACGCGGACTTCTTCAAGCCACTCCGGGATACCGGGCTCGGGTTGACGGTGGCTTGCCGCGTGACGTCTGTCAGGTGGAAGGATTACGGCTGTTCTGGGACCTCGGGGCTTCATATGGTTTCCGGTAGTGGCTCATTTTGAATCCAGCAGCCCGATGATTTCCTCGACCGTCCAAATGTGATTTGCTACACCTGCGGCGACAGCGGGTGTGGTTTTCAAGGTCTGGTGAACGCGCACGAAATTGTAATGCATCATGTGGAGTGACACGGCGGCTGCATGATTCTCTAGCTTCTTACTGAAAGCATTAGTAAGTCGAGTAAATCTCCGCATACTCATCCTCATAGTTAGATTTTGTCTCTCTATATAACTCGTACTTATGTGCTCCGGATCTGGCTCGCCAATGACTGGTTCTCGTTTGCAGGATGTGCAAATAGCGGGGCTGTAGCGTTTCTCGGCTTCTGGATCATTACCGTAAACCTTGACTAACATAGCGTAATCAACCGACTCGCCGAAAGCGGAAACTACCGCTGTCAAGTAAGCTTTAAGTCCGTCAGAAGTCAGTTGAATTCTATCTGTGAGGCGAGATGCTAAGTCACTAACAAACGTTGTGGCGGACTCGTTATCACGCTTGCCGAGAGTCCAGCAGGGTACCAGCTTGGTATCGGCGTCAATCGCGGCCCAGGTCCAAACGTCGCCCGCAATCCGCCCCTCTGCGATTTCCGGCGTCACCTGCTTTTGCTTGCAATAGCAGAAGGCCCAGCACTCATCAACCTGGACCCGCTTACACGAGAGGTTTCGGAGTGTGGTATCCTGGTATTTTGAACAGACCGCGCCAAGCTCTAGGAGGAGTTTGTCGATGGTGTTTCGCGCAGCCCCGGCGATTCTTGCGGTGGCGCGCATGGAGCAGCCGTCCACAAGGCAACGAACGATCTGGACTCGCTGGGGTAGGCTCAGTTGGTTCATACTGAACAGTTTACTTGACTAGCCAAAATATGTCAAGCATTATGTTCAGGTTGCTAAACGTTCCGGCGCGCACTATTTTCGATAGTACTGGTACTAAATTACCAGAGGAAATGTCTGGAAGGCACGTCTACCGCATTGTATAATTGTGCGTTGACCGTGTGCTTCGAAGGAAAGTTCTTGACAACAAACAAAGGCATGGCCTATGGATCTAAACCGGAATGCGTTCCGCATTGTCCGCTCCCTTACTGAAGAAAAGAAAGACGATAGCTCTCGTACTGTAGTAGCGCGCGTGGCTGGCAGAGCAGGCGGTCCAGCTCGGGCTAAAGCCTTGACGGCAACTAGGCGCAAGGAGATTGCCGTGATTGCAAGCCGAGCGAGATGGCACAAGACGCGCTAGGCGCTGTAACGTTTGGGTACGTTGGGTCATCAGTTTTAAGCAAAGGGCAATTCAAAAAAGTCATGAATGAAGCTTTCGCACTTCCGCAGGGATTGCTGGAATCCCTAAAGGCACGCCCCGCTATCGTGGCGTTCCCCTCTGAGCAATCTGCGAAGCAACTCCCCGGCGCAACCGTCGAAGCCGTCAAGGGTGTCGTGGCCATTATGGACCAAATCGTCACTGGGGCCATAGAGAAAAGAACTGCTGTGGATTTTGTGGAGGCCCGTAAGGAGTCCTATCAAGCGTATGCCAGCGTAATGCTTGCGCTCGGCTCGCTTGCCAATGCCGTAGTGCCACGCCCTCTCATGGACCGTTTGACTGGTGAGGCCTTCTGTGAGATGGAGGCCGATTTAAGGGAGCGTGGCTTGGCCGCATTTGGCGCAGAAGTTCGAGACCAAGCAATCTTCACCGTTTGGACGCTCAGACGCACAAATGAGGTCTGTGAGCAAATTCACAGATTCAAACCGCCAGAGGACCAAAAGGCCGACGCCGAATTTGCAGAGCAGTATCTAAGCATGGCGATGTGGACGCGATTCCATGTAGATTGCCTGATTAAGTCCATGGATTCTGGAAGGGCGCTCTATCCAGGTGTTCTTGCAGAAATGATTGACGGCCTCCGTGGAGCCGTTAATGCCTATGCTTGGGCAAGGCGTGGATTGGCTCTCCGTGTGCGCCCGGTCGAGCCTTCTATAGCTCCAATTGAATGGGACGAAGAGGAGCAGGCGCTGCTGGACGAAGCCACTCGCGACATGACCCTAACGCTGTAGGGAACGTGATATGGAAGTCGTCCAAGGGGGGATTTACCTGTATGAACCTCCTCAGCAATCTACTTCGGATCAATCCGCTCTGCTCAATACTTCCGGATCTGAGCAGTCTGGTTGGCGACCGTGGGTTATCATTTCTCGCGATCTTCTAAATCGCGGCAACACTAAAACCGCTGTAGGGGTGCCCTTATCGACTAACGTCGGGAAGGCAAACTCTTACCGCATTCTGTTGCCAGCCACCGAACTGATCCCAGATGTGGGAGTTACCTACGTGTTTAAAAATAGCGTAGCGCTCTGCGACCACATTCGGGTGTTGGATTTGAATCAAATCCGGCGAAAAGTTGGCACGGTCTCTGCTAACGGGCTAATTTCAATCGTAGGTGTTGGGTTGGCCTTCGTGACAGATATCCCATTCATAACCGATCCCCCTCACAATAAACTAATTAATTAATAGTTCAAACTGAGCCACTACCTGGTTTCCCGATTATCATAGCGCTTCGAGAGAGAATCCGACAACCAGCGTGGTTGCAGCGCGCAGCGAAGGCCCCTGATACAATACGTCACAAATGCGACTGGTGACGTTCCAACGCGAAGCCCATGACGAGCCCGGTGTGCTGAGCGGCGACGACATTATAAGTATTCGCGAAGCGGGGTTCGAGGAGGTGCGGTCCGTAATTGCCGGAGGGCCGGACGCACTCGACGGTGTGGCGCGTTGGTTGCGCGATCCGCCGTGGGGAGAAGTCTTCAAGTCCTGCGATGTGAAGCTTCGCGCACCACTAGAGCGGCCGCCCAAGGTCGTCTGCGTGGGCCTGAACTACCGCGCGCATGCCCTGGAAGCCAAGATGGACATCCCGGAGGCGCCCACCATCTTCGCCAAATTTCCCACCGCGGTCATCGGCTGCGGCGAGCCGATCATTCTGCCCAAGAATTCCAGCAAGCCCGATTACGAGGCGGAGATGGCTTTTGTGATCGGCAAGCGGGGCCGTCACGTTCCGGCGGAGCGGTGGCGGGAGTACGTCTTCGGGTACACGAACTTCAACGACGTGAGCGCACGAGATTACCAGATGCGCACTTCGCAATGGATGATCGGGAAGACGTTCGATACCTTCGCGCCAATGGGGCCTGCCATCGTGACCGCCGACGAAGTGCCCGACCCGCACGCGCTGCGCATCACCACCACGATCAACGGCGAAGTGCTGCAGGACAGCAACACGAGCGACCTGATCTTCAAGATTCCGGATCTGATCGCCTATCTGTCCAGCGTGTTCACGCTCGAGCCGGGAGATGTGGTGGCGACCGGCACGCCCTCGGGAGTGGGTTTTTCGCAACATCCGCCGCGATGGTTGAAGCCCGGCGATGAGTGCATCGTGCGCGTGCAGGGGTTGGGGGACCTACGAAATCCGGTGGTGGCGGAGGCGTAATCCGCGATGACGCTGGACGAGTGCCGGCGTTTTTACGCCGAGGAAATACGGTTCGCCGCCAACGTCAGTTCGCCGGCGCTGGTGGAGGCGTTTGCGCGGCTGCCTCGCGAGAAATTTCTCGGCCCGGGTCCGTGGCGGATGGCATCGTCCGATATGGGGCTGGGCGGGGTGGCCTATGTGACGACTCCCGATGCGGATCCGCGCCACGTCTATCACAATACGCCGGTGGCGCTCGACACCGCTCGCGACCTGAACAACGGGCAGCCGGGTACGTTGGCGCGGTGGATCGATGCGCCCAATCTGAAGGCGGGCGATCGCGTGTATCACATGGGCTGCGGCGTTGGCTATTACACCGCGATCCTGGCGGAAGTGGTGGGCGGCGGGGGAAGCGTGTTGGCAAGCGAAGTCGACCTCGGCTTGGCGGCGCGCGCCAGCGAGAACCTGGCCGGTTATCGGAATGTGACGGTTGTGGCCAGCGATGGCGCGGCGCTCGATCCAGGCATATGCGATGCCATGCTGATCAATGCGGGGGTCACGCATCCGCATCCGCTGTGGCTCGACCGGCTGCGCGAGGGAGGACGGCTGCTGCTGCCCCTTACGGTTGCCATGGGCGCGAATTTGGGAAAGGGAATGGTGGCGCTGATTGTGCGCGAGCAGGGCGGCTATTCGGCCAAGGTGGTCACCTTCGTGGCGATCTACTCCGCGACGAGCTTGCGCGATCCGCAATTGGAGCCGTTGCTGGGGAAGGCGTTGGGCACGGGAGCGCTGATGAAGATCAAGTCGGTGCGGCGGGATGCGCACGAGCAGGCGGACACTTGCGTGCTGCACGGGCGGGAAGTGTGTTGGAGCACGGCTCCGCTCACAGCCTGACGGCCAACTGCCCGGCGGAAATCGTCGATCACCCGAACTCCCGGCGCTCCGGCGAACTGGGCGGCGGGGAATGCGTCGCTCCAGCGCACGCCGGGCGGATACAGCGCCACGAAGTCCCCGCCGGCTATTGGGTGGTGATTTGGTATATAGTGCCGCCGGGCGTCCCGCCGCTGGGGTTGTTGGTGACGCCATACAGCGTGCCGTCTTCCGTCAGCACCATCGAGCCGGTTGGTACCTGGCCGTTGGTGAAAGTGTAGAGCGGCGTGTTGGTCCAGGGGCCGCCAGGGGCGGACGGAGGTTGCAACTCGAAAACCACGCCGCCGCCCGGGTACAGGCAGGTTGAGCCGTAGACGTTGCCCTGGCGAACGATCACGGGCGAATCGCCGCCGCAATGGTAGCCAAACCCGAAGTCCGCGAGGATGGTCTGGGTCCAAGCTTGGCCGGGTGAGGATGGCGGCGTCAACTGATATACCTTCCCCAATTTCGTGGAGCCGTACAGGCTGCCATCCGAAGCGCGAGTGACGGCGTTGGGGACCGCGCCGTTCTTGCCGTCGAAGCTGAGCAGCACCTTGTGGCTCCAGGCGCCTCCCTGGGTAGCCGGAGGGAACAGCTCGAAGATCGTTCCGGCGCCGTTGTCATGGACGCTTCCGCCTCCGCCGTACTTGGTGGCGCCGTAGAATCTGCCTTTGGGGCCAGCAGTGAGGCTGGTGGGCACGCTTCCTGAAGCCCCGCCGCTGAAGCTATACAGCAAGGCCGGGGTCCAATCGCCCCCTGGCGAGGCCGGGGGCTGGAGCTCGATCACGCTGTACGACGTGGTCACGTAAATTTGGCCTGCCGGACCGAGGATCAGGCTCGTAGGCGGCCCATCACCGGGTCCGATGGTATCGGTGAAGCTGTACAGCACTGTTTCCGACCACGAGCCGCCCGGCACGGCGGGGGGCTGGAGCTCGTAAGCCGTGCCGAAGTTATAGGTGCCCCCCCCGAATGTTACTCCGTAGAGCGCCCCGTTCGCGGCGGCCACTGGAGCGCCGACAGGAGTGCATGCGTCAGGGAAAGGGCCGAAGGCGTACAGCACCGTCTCGGCCCAGTTGCCGCCGGGGGCGCTCGGCGGCTGCAGCTCGAAGGCGAAGCCGCACTCGTCGCTATTCATCGCGGCGTAAGCGGCGCCGTAGAGCAGGCCACCGGAGTAGGAGAGCCCCAGCGGAGTCGCGCCGGAGAGCGTGTATATCGTCGCGAAGCCGGGCGTGGACGCGGGGAGTGCCAGCCTGGCGAAGGCCGCGGCGATGTAAATTGCGGCATAGATTTTTTTCATTGGAGACTCCTTTTGGCAAAAGCCCGGTCGCTTACGCTCGCGGTTCCGTGGCCCTATGGCGTATCCCCGCTGGCGACTATGAAGTATTGCTTCTGCGGCGGGGTGGGCGAGTTCTGGTTTACAAGGCCGCGAACAATGGCGATGCCAATTGTGGAGGCTGGCTCATAGGCGCAGGCGCCGGGGTTTTCGCCCTCCCATCCGTTGCTATCCTCGGGATAGGAATCGTTCACGATTGCGAGTATATTGCTCTCGAAAGGGTTGGTGGTGTTGGTGGCCGGGACCATGGTGAAGTTCAGGGCGATGCAGCCATATTGCATCGCGGATGAGGTGATGTACTGGGGGGTAAGAACGGCCACGACCGTAATCAGCAGGAAGCCGGCGGCGAACCATCGTTCTCTGCGTGTGTGGTGTGGCATAGCTTTGGATCAGATCTACCACAGCCTGGCGGCGCTGGTCAAGAGATCTGGTACTGCCTGAAAAGTGCGTCAGGTACTACCCGAGAGAGAGCAGGAGCGCCAGCGCCCCGTCTCCGTCTGGTCTTCAAATGGGCGCACCCCTGAGTCAGCGTCACTCCGCTGGGCTACACCCCATCCTTCAACATCTCCCGCGCCAATCGGTATGTCATGCTTCTGCGGGAATCGTCGTATCTGTTGCGCCTGCCCCGGTTCCACCAGGCGGCGATGAAGTGGACGGCAGCGGCTTGGCGGCTGAGTCAATGCGGCCCGTGTGAAGATCATGCGGGGCAGCTCGCCGAGAGCCTTGGAAAAAAGCAGGAAGCCATCCAGGCGTATGCGCTGGCGCTGGCTTCGCGCGGCGCACCTCCGCAAACACGAAGCCGGCTGGCGGCGCTGGTGGACGCTGCGGAGATAGACTCACTCGTCCAGCGTGCCGGCGTTGAGCTCGCGGCTATGCGCACCATCAACGCCGGCCGGCTGCTCGCGGAAAAGGCTACAGCGGAATTCTACGTTGCGCAGATGCCGGCGCCGGGGAATTCCGAAGCGCAGTTCATTCGCGGCGACGATAAGCTGAAGCAATTTGCCAAGATTGTGGGGGCCGCGCTTCCGGGCGGTGTGTTTCCGGATTCGACGCCCACCAAATTGATCCGCCGCGTTGCGATCACCTGCCCGGGCGGAGGCGGCGAATGCGTGTTGGAATTGCTCCCGGCACCGGCGGCCGTCACTGCGGAATTAAATTCGGGTAGTGGCTCAGTTATTCAAAATGAGCCACTACCTAAATTCGATACTTCCGGATACCCACATTCCTAGTGAGCCTTACCGTGAGATGCGGCCGGGTGTTTATCGTTCCGGAGACGGCATCACGCCTCCCAGCGTCCTTTATAAGGTAGAGGCGCAATACTCCGATCAGGCTGTCAAGGCGGGGTTGGAGGGCACGGTGGTTCTCTACATGGAGGTGGGCCCTAACGGACAAGCGAGTAATATACGAGTCGTCCGCGGGCTAGGTTTGGGCCTCGATGAGAAAGCCATCGAGGCGGTCAGCCGGTGGCAGTTCCGGCCGGGCATGAAGGACGGGCAGCCCGTGACCGTGACTGTAACTATTCAGGTGAACTTCCGGTTGATGACAAAACGCCGCTAAGAGGGTCGGGGAGAGCCTTCGGCCAGCAACTGCCGGCGGAAATCGTCGATCACCCGAACCACCGGCGCTCCCGCGAACTGGGCGGCGGGGAATGCGTCGCTCCAGCGCACGCCGGGCGGATACAGCGCCACGAAATCCCAGACGACGGCGGCGCGCAAACGGTGCTCGCCGAGCACGCCGGTTTCGTTGGACTGTGCGGCGCGCCGGATCTCCGCCGAGAGCAGGTGTTTCGGATCCCAGAACTGCTGGGCGCGCGCATCCGGGATGCGGGACACGGCGCCGTTGCCGGGCGCATGCCAGTCCGTGAGCAATACCGGCTCCCAAACGACGAAGACGCGCAGATTGGGATCGCGCACATCACGCAGCACGGATTCGACC
>Ga0187858_10002357_pt1 | contig 19442 bp, 10 predicted proteins | sample June2016WEW_8_15_FD_133015 | JGI IMG/M metagenome (GOLD analysis project Ga0187858, IMG submission 133015) | Peatland microbial communities from SPRUCE experiment site at the Marcell Experimental Forest, Minnesota, USA - June2016WEW_8_150 | ecosystem: Environmental > Terrestrial > Soil >...
CGGGCCATCAAGGAGAAGATGAGCGTCTATCAGGAGCTTTCGACGGCCATGCCGCACGACCTGATCAACGCCAAGCCGGTGATGGCGGCCATTCGCGAGTTCTTCGGATCGAGCCAGCTTTCGCAGTTCATGGACCAGACCAACCCGCTGTCGGAGATCACGCACAAGCGGCGGCTTTCCGCGCTGGGACCGGGCGGATTGTCGCGCGAGCGCGCGGGCTTTGAAGTGCGCGACGTGCACCCCACGCACTACGGCCGCATCTGTCCCATCGAAACGCCGGAAGGCCCCAATATCGGATTAATCAGCTCGCTCAGTTGCTTTGCGCGCATCAACGAGTACGGGTTTATCGAGTCGCCCTATCGCAAGGTGAAGGACTCGCGGATTCTGGACTATGTGGAGATCGTCAACGCCGGCGAAAGCGGACTGCGCGTAGGCGATCACATTGAGAAGGAAGAGGCCGCGCGGCTGAATGCGGGGCTGAAGAAATCGGGCAAGCGGCAGATCGACCAAATTCCCTTCAGCTTCTACCTTTCGGCCTGGGAAGAGGACAAGCACACCATCGCCCAGGCCAACATCGAGTTCAACGAGAAGGGCGAGATCACCGAGGACCTGGTGAACGCGCGCCGGCAGGGCAACTTTGTGCTGGTAAACCGGGCCGAGGTGGACTACATCGACGTCAGCCCCAAGCAGCTTGTTTCCGTGGCTGCGTCGCTGGTGCCGTTTTTGGAGCACGACGACGCCAACCGCGCGCTGATGGGCGCCAACATGCAGAGACAGTCTGTTCCTTTGCTGGTGGCCGAGGCTCCGCTGGTGGGCACGGGCATGGAGGGCGTGACGGCGCGCGACTCCGGCGCCGTGATTCTGGCGCGCCGCAACGGCGTGATCGACTCGGTGGATTCGCAGCGCATCATCGTGCGCGTGGAGGGTGAGCATCATCCCACGCAGCTTTCGCGCGAGGTGGGCTCCGACATCTATACGCTCATCAAGTTCAAGCGCTCCAACCAGAACACCTGCATCAACCAGAAGCCGGTGGTGCGCGAGGGCGACCGGGTGATCAAGGGCCAGGTGATCGCCGACGGACCTTGCACCGAGCAGGGCGAGCTGGCGCTGGGGCGAAATGTTCTTGTCGCCTTCATGCCCTGGCGCGGCTACAACTTCGAGGACGCCATCCTCATCAGCGAGAGACTGGTGCGCGAGGACTACTACACTTCGGTGCACATCGAGGAGTTCGAGATCGAGGGCCGCGACACCAAGCTGGGTCCCGAGGAGATTACACGCGACATACCCAACGTGAGCGAACATGCGCTGAGGGATCTCGACGAGAGCGGCGTCATCCGCATCGGCGCCCAGATCAAGCACGGCGACATTCTGGTGGGCAAAGTAACTCCAAAAGGAGAGACCCAACTGACGCCGGAAGAAAAGCTGCTGCGGGCCATCTTCGGCGAAAAGGCCGGCGATGCGCGCGACGCCTCGCTCACCTGCCCTCCGGGCATCGAGGGCACGGTGGTGGACGTGCGCATCTTCAGCCGCAAGGGCCAGGAGAAGGACGAACGCGCCAAGCTGATCGAGGCCGAGTACGTCGCCAAGCTCGAAAAGAACCTGGGCGACGAGATTCGCATTCTGACCGACGAGCGGCTCAAGCGGCTGGAGAGCATCCTGGGTGGAAAGGAAGTTCTGGCCGATCTGCACGACGAGCGGACCAACAAGCGCCTGATGACCAAGGGGGCGATCCTGGATCGCGAGGTCATCGAGCGCATCTCCACCAAGAATCTCAAGCGCATCCGTTATGCCGACAAGGACCCCCGCGTCAACGAGCAGATCGACGAGATCGAGGAGATGACCTCGCGGCAGATCGAAGTGCTGCGCAAGATCACCAACGAGAAGGTAGCCAAGCTGCAGAAGGGCGACGAACTGCCTCCGGGCGTGATCAAGCTGGTGAAGGTCTACGTGGCCATGAAGCGCAAGCTCTCCGTGGGCGACAAGATGGCAGGCCGCCACGGCAACAAGGGCGTGATCGCGCGCATTTTACCGGAAGAGGATATGCCGTATCTGCCCGATGGAACCCCCGTCGAGATCGTGCTCAATCCGCTGGGCGTGCCGTCGCGCATGAACGTGGGCCAGATTCTGGAGACGCACCTGGGCTGGGCATCTCATGACCTGGGCAAGAAGATCGCCGGCCTGATCAAGAACAACACGGATGCGGCTTATGTGCGCGAACTGATGAAGAAAGAGTTCGCCGGAACCGCGGTGCTGCGGCAGTTGCTGGAGCTGGACGATGAGATGCTGCTGCGCGTGGGAGCCGGCATGGAGAACGGCATCTGGTTTGGGACCGCGGTCTTCGACGGAGCGCAGGAGAACGAGATCAAGGCGCTGCTGGCCTCGGCCGGGTTGCCCTCTTCGGGCAAGACGGTTCTATACGACGGCATGACCGGCGAGTCGTTCGAGCAGCCGGTGACGGTGGGTTACATCTACATGCTCAAGCTCTCGCACCTGGTGGACGACAAGATTCACGCGCGATCCATCGGGCCGTACTCTCTGATTACGCAACAGCCGCTGGGCGGCAAGGCGCAGTTCGGCGGGCAGCGTTTCGGCGAGATGGAAGTGTGGGCGCTGGAGGCTTATGGCGCGGCCTACATTCTGCAGGAGCTGCTCACGGCGAAGTCGGACGACGTGTATGGCCGGACCAAGATTTACGAGGCCATCGTGAAGGGCGAGGCGGCCATCGAGCCGGGTGTGCCCGAGTCGTTCAACGTGCTGATCCGCGAGTTGCAGTCGCTGTGCCTGGACGTGGAGTTGATCAAGCGCGCGGACCTTGTGCGCAAGGCGCTCGCGCCGGAAGTGGCTGCGGTGGCGGATTAAGAGCGAGTTGTCAGTTGTCAGTTTTCAGTTGTCAGAACTCAGTTCAATCGCGGTATTCATACTCCGCAATCTGCCGAACCAAGAATGACTGATAACTGACAACTGATCACTGATCACTGGTTTTTCGGATCCTTCTTTGAAAGCGGCAAACACCGCTTCCCGGGAAGGAAGGATCCATCAAAGAATCCCGGGAAAAGCTGCGGCAGGAGCCGATGAGGCCCGCCAAGGAGGGTCGCCTTGTTCCGTTCGAACCCGTTTGAGCTTTCTGGTCCTATTACCGACTTTGACGCCATCCGCATCATGCTGGCATCGCCGGAGAAGATCCGCAGCTGGTCGCATGGCGAGGTCACCAAGCCGGAGACCATCAACTACCGCACCTTCAAGCCGGAGCGCGACGGCCTGTTCTGCGCCCGCATCTTTGGCCCGGTGACCGACTGGGAGTGCTTGTGCGGCAAATACAAGCGCATGAAGCACCGCGGCGTGATCTGCGACAAGTGCGGCGTGGAAGTGACGGTGAGCAAGGTACGCCGCGAGCGCATGGGCCACATCGAGCTGGCATCGCCCTGCTCGCACGTATGGTTCTTCAAGGGACTGCCCTCCAGGATCGGGCACCTGCTGGATATTTCGCTGCGCGATCTGGAGAGCATTCTCTACTTCGAGTCCTATGTGGTGGTCGATCCGGGCGATGCGCCGGTGAAGGAACGCGAGATCATCAAGGACGAAACCAAGTACCGCGAACTGGATGCTCAGTTCCGTCCCTCGGGCTTCAAGGCCATGATGGGCGCCGAAGCCATCAAGGAGCTGCTCAAGCGCGTGCAGATCAACGAGCTGGGCATTGAGCTGCGCGAAAGAATGAAGATGGAAACGTCCGCGCAGAAGAAGCTCAAGTATGCCAAGCGGCTGAAGGTCGTCGAGGCTTTCCGCAAGAGCTCGAACAAGCCGCAGTGGATGATTCTGGACGTGCTGCCGGTCATTCCTCCGGAGTTGCGCCCGCTGGTGCCGCTGGATGGCGGACGCTTTGCCACTTCCGATCTGAACGACCTCTACCGCCGCGTCATCAACCGCAACAACCGGTTGAAGAAGCTGATGGAACTGCATGCTCCGGAAGTGATCGTGCGCAACGAGAAGCGCATGTTGCAGGAAGCGGTGGACGCCCTGTTCGATAACGGCCGCCGCGGCCGTGTTCTGCGCGGCGCCAACAACCGCCCGTTGAAGTCGTTGAGCGATACGCTCAAGGGCAAGCAGGGCCGTTTCCGCCAGAACCTGCTGGGCAAGCGCGTCGACTACTCGGGCCGGTCGGTGATCGTGGTGGGTCCTGAATTGAAATTGCATCAGTGCGGACTGCCCAAGAAGATGGCGCTCGAATTGTTCAAGCCGTTCATCTATCATCGCCTCGAACAGACCGGCCACTGCACCACCATCAAACAGGCCAAGGAGATGGTGGAGATGCAGGACCCGGTGGTGTGGGACATCCTCGAGGAGGTCATCAAGGACCACCCGGTGCTGCTGAACCGCGCTCCCACGCTGCACCGCCTGGGCATTCAGGCTTTTGAACCGGTGCTGGTGGAGGGCAAGGCCATCAAGATTCACCCGCTGGTGTGCACGGCCTTCAACGCCGACTTCGACGGCGACCAGATGGCGGTGCATATTCCGCTGTCGCCCGAGGCGCAGATTGAAGCCAGCGTGCTGATGCTGGCCTCGCACAACATTCTTTCGCCGGCCTCCGGCCAGCCCATCACCGTGCCCTCGCAGGACATGGTGCTCGGCCTCTACTACCTGACCAAGGCCAAGAAGAGCGCCAAGGGCGAGGGCCGCGTCTTCGCCAACACCGAAGAGATCCTGATGGCGCTGGAAGCCAGGGAGGTGGAGACGCTCTCGCCCATCCGGCTGCGCTACACGGGCAAGGTATTGGACCTGACCACCGCCTACGACGACCAGGACCTGACCCACATCGAGGCGGTGGACTTCAACAAACAGTACATCTCCACCACGGTGGGCCGCGTGATCCTGAACGACGCATTGCCTGCTGGAATGCCGTTCGTCAACGGCCTCTTGAAGAAGAAGGGCATCGGCCAACTGGTGAACTACTGCAACCAGAACCTGGGTTTGGAAGTGACGGTTGGCATGCTGGACCGCATCAAGGAACTGGGCTTCCACTACGCCACGCGCTCGGGTCTATCCGTAGGCCTGGACGACATGGTGATTCCGGACAGCAAGTACACGGTGGTGCGCGACGCCGATCTGAAGGTGGTCGAAGTCCAGAAGCAGTACATGGACGGCGCCATCACCAATGGCGAGCGCTCCAACAAGGTGATCCAGATGTGGTCGGCGGTGACCGACCAGGTGGCCGACGAGATGTTCGGCAACATGAAGAAGGCGGACGACGAAGGGGTTATGAATCCGATTTACATCATGGCCGACTCCGGCGCCCGCGGCTCCAAGCAGCAGATCCGCCAGCTCAGCGGAATGCGCGGACTGATGGCCAAGCCGTCAGGAGAAGTCATTGAGACGCCCATCACGGCCAACTTCCGCGAGGGCCTCACGGTGCTGGAGTACTTCATCTCCACGCACGGCGCGCGCAAGGGCCTGGCCGATACGGCGTTGAAGACCGCCGACTCCGGCTACCTGACCCGCCGCCTGGTGGACGTGGCCCAGGACGTGATCGTGACCGAGTACGACTGCGGCACGATGGAGGGCATCTACGTCGGCTCGATCGTCGAGTCCGGCGAGATCATCGAGGAGTTGCGCGACCGCATCATCGGCCGCGTATCGCTGGAGAGGATCAAGGACTACGACGGCAACGTGGTGGTGGACTTGAACCAGGGAATCGACGAGGATATCGCTTCGGCGATTCAGGCCGCGGGCGTTGAGAAGGTGAAGATCCGCTCGGTGCTGACCTGCGAGTCGCGCCGCGGCGTCTGCGCTCTCTGCTACGGGCGCAACCTCGGCTCCGGCCGCATGGTGGAACTGGGCGAGACCTGCGGCGTGATCGCCGCGCAGTCCATCGGCGAGCCGGGCACGCAGTTGACCATGCGTACCTTCCACGTGGGCGGCACGGCCAGCCGCGTCTCCGACAAGTCGCGCCTTGACGCCAAGAACAACGGCTTTGTGCGCTTCATCAACCTGAACCACGTGGAGAGCAAGGACGGCACGCTGGTGGCCATGAACCGCTCCGGCTCGGTGGCTATTGTGGACGACCGCGGCCGCGAGAAGGAGCGCTACCAGGTGGTCTACGGCGCGCGCCTCAAGGTGAAGGACGGCGCGCACGTGAAGCTGGGCCAGGTACTGGCCGAGTGGGACCCTTACACCTACGCCATCCTCACCGAGATCGGCGGCACGGTGCAGTTCAAGGACCTGCAGGAAGGCATCACGCTCAACGAAGAAGTGGACGAAGTGACCGGCCTCTCGCGCTGGGTGGTGGCCGACGCTCCCGACGAGAAGCGGCAGCCGGCCTTCGTGGTCAAGAACTCGAAGAACAGCAAGCGCTATCTGCTTCCGCGCGGCGCTCACCTGATGATTCAGGACGGAGAAGAGGTGGGACCGGGCGACGTGCTGGCCAAGATTCCCAAGGAGAGCACGCGCACCAAGGACATCACCGGCGGTCTGCCCCGCGTGGTGGAGCTGTTTGAGGCGCGCAAGCCGCGCGAGACGGCCATCATCAGCGAGATCGACGGCGTGGTCCGCTTCGGCGAAGTGGCCAAGGGCCAGCGCAAGATTTACGTGACCGCGGACAACGGCGACGAGAAGGAGTACTCGGTGCCCCGCGGCATCCACGTGAACGTGCAGGAGGGCGAGCGTTTGCGCGCCGGCGACCCGCTGATGGATGGGCCGCTGAACCCGCACGACATTCTGGCCGTGCTGGGCGAAAAGGAGCTGCAGTCTTACCTGGTGAACGAGATCCAGGAGGTCTACCGTCTGCAGGGCGTGGCCATCAGCGACAAGCATATTGAAGTTATTGTCCGGCAGATGCTGCGTTGGGTCAGGATCGACGAAGTGGGCGATACCAACTTCCTGCTCGAGCAGCAGGTGGACCGCTTCCGCTTCCGCGAGGAGAACGAGCGCGTGCTGGCCAATGGGGGCCGTCCGGCAATCGGGCGCCCGCTCCTGCTGGGCATCACCAAGGCTTCGCTCTCCACCGACAGCTTCATCTCCGCGGCCAGCTTCCAGGAGACGACCCGCGTGCTCACCGAGGCCAGCATCAACGGCGCGATCGACAACCTGCGCGGCCTGAAGGAGAACGTAATTGTCGGACGGCTGATCCCCGCCGGCACGGGCCTGGAGTACTACCGCAACGTCCAGCTCTCGCCGGAGCTGGAAGAAGCGGCGGTCCGCGTGCAGCAGGAGGTTTCTGCGGAGATCGAAGCGGCCGAGCGCGAACTGGAACTGATGCGCCAGGAAGGCGAAGCCGAGGAGATGGCCGCCGAATAGGGGTCTATCCCTCTTCGACTTTGCTCAGGGCAGTCTTTCCGGAGCAGCTTTTTCCGTCAACTCAAGAGGCCCGGCGTAAGCCGGGCCTTCTTATGTTGACTCATTAGAGGTGAGTTCCGGATTCCCGTGGCCGTCCAGCATTTGCCCGATGTGCCTCTTGGTGTTTTTGGCCGCATACATGGTGGCGTCGGCGGCATTCAGCAGGCTGTCTTTGGTGGCGCCGTCCTGCGGGTAGAGGGCGATGCCCACGCTTGCCGAGCCGCGCAGAAGATATCCCTCGATGGCATACGGCTCGTCGAAGCAGCGCTCCAGGCGCACGGCAATCTCCTCCACGCCGGCGCGGTTGTGAACCAGAGCGACCAGCACGGCAAACTCGTCGCCGCCCAACCGCGCCAGCAGGTCATGGGAACGAAGCTGGTGCTTCATGCGCAGCGCCACCTCCTGCAGATAAATGTCGCCGATCTGATGTCCATAGAGGTCGTTCACCTGCTTGAACTCATCGAGGTCGATGTAGATCAGCCCGAAGATGCCGGCCTTCTGGCGCGCCTCTTCAATCATGGCGTCCATGTGCTTGTCGAGTGAGAAGCGGTTGTGGATGTCGGTGAGCAGGTCGAACTCAGTGCGGTGGAGCAGATCGGAGTAAAGCCACCGGGTTTCGATGGCCAGGACGGCCAGGCCGGCCGCCATGGAGAGGGTTTCAGGTTCGATGGCGGAGGGCTTGGTGAGAGGGTCGAAGGCGGCAAAGAGGTCGCCGAGCGGGGGGCCGGAGCGGGCAGGAATCTGGTGGTGGACGATGCGCAGGGCGGTGAGCTTCAGCGGGCAGTTTCCCAGCTGCGCTCCATCGGCGATCTGGCACCAGCAGGGAGCGCCATGGAGCTTGAAGGAGGCCAGTTCTGTGATGTGCTCGACGATCTCAGCCAGGGGACGGGAGCCGTTGATGTCTTCGAGGATGCGGCTGCGCCGCTGCTCGATATAGGCCAACTCGGCTGTTTGGCTGCGCACATTGCGCTCGAGGATCCAACCCCTGGCGCCAAAGACGATCAGGATCGCCAGCATCAAGCCAACGAGAAGGACAAGGTTGCGAACATTCAGCAAGGGAGGGCCGGCGACGACCGCGATATCATCGGGCGAACGCATCAGGATATTGAACGGTATATGGGAATCGACTGGATTGGAATCTTCCAAGATGCAGATGCCGGTGACGCGGACGGTGGAGCCCAGCGGAATCTGCATCATTGGGGGAAGCGGAGACAGGCTGCCTGCAGGCGGATGGCGGTAAATAGCGGAGAACAGTTGCCCATCCGAGGCCAGGACATATTCGTCCTGCCAGACTTCCCGGACCTCAGTCACCACGCGCCCTTCGATAGAGACCAGATCGAATAAACTGGTGCTCAATGCCAGTTGATCCCACGTCGCCAGTCGTGGCGCGATGGGCGCCTGCACGTGGCTATCCTGAACTTCGCCGCCGGTCAGGGTCAAAAAGCCGTCGTGCAGATCGGGAAAGCCGGTTGCGTCCGCCACATCGCCGATCTGCAAGGCGCTGTTGGTCCGGGTCATGATCCACAGGCTTTTGTCGCCGCTCTGAAGCACAATCGCCGAGCCGGGCTGATAGTACGTGACGCTTCCCTGTACCCGGACCCTTCGCGTGAGATCCTGCACATGATGGGCGGCGAAGATCTGATCCATGGGCATGATGGGGAGGGACCATGGGCTGGCGCCGGCGCGGTGGAGGATTTTTACGTTCGCAAGCGAGGAAACGTAGAGATTGATTCCAGTTAGCTGGTATTTGCCATCGAATCTTCCCCCGGCAACCCCGGTGATCTCTACCTCGGCGTCCAGCAGGCCTTGGAGCGCGTCCTCGTCCTTGTCGCCGGAGTTCACGAGGGCCTCGACTTCACCGCCGTCTACGAGTATTGGTATGTGGGCGACGAATGTATGGAGGGGGATCGCGTTCGGCACCAGATCGGCGGAGCGCACGACGCCGTGGATGGTGACAAATATGTTGTCGCGCTTCGTCTCGATCATCTCCTTGTAGGTAGCAGGCACGGGTTTGGGTACTGCGCCGTGATAGAGCAGGCTGATACTGCGGGCCAGTACATTGGGGCGGAGGCCGGATCTCGTGGTTCCTTGCACCAGGATGCGGTCGCCGGGAACCGGTCTGAGATTCGTTATGGTCTTTTTGACCTTTACATAGATGCCCGTGTTGCCGTCCTGGACGACGACAAACAGGTCGAGCCCGCGCTCGCGTAAGAAGGTAACCGTCGCCTCGAAGGCGACCGGCAGCGAGCGTGCGGCCTCCGCATTGCTGAGAGCCTGAATGGCTTGCAGCGCGGCGAGGGGCGCAGGCTCCGCTGCCGCGGCAGCGACAGCTAACGAGCACGCGAGTATGATCGCAATCGCTTGAATCCGCCTCATCATAGGGGAAATTCCAATCGTGCCGGCGATGCTTTGCCTGACCCGCATATCTACTATCGGCAGCGTTCTGGAAATATGCAACCCGGGTGAGGAAAAGCCGGACGCCGGCGCGTTATAAAGGTACTATAAATCATTAAATTCTTATTTTCTACACACATAGGTTTCCGGTTGAATGACTCTTTTGGGGAAGAAGAACCTGTGCGGAAGTTCTACACTGAATCTATACTGCATTTTGCGGATTCAATCCGGTGATCGAATTACCAGATGACCAAAAAACTTCGTGTTGGGATTTTGTTTGGCGGGCGCAGCGGCGAGCATGAGGTTTCGCTGCTGTCGGCGGCTTCGATCTTAAAGGCCATCGATCGCAGCAAGTTCGATGTGGCGCCCATCGGCATCAACAAGGCCGGGCATTGGCTGACCTCCAGGGCTGCCCATGGGCTGCTGGAGGGCGCGGGGCCAGGCGTGGAGCCTCAAAAAGAGCTGAGGGCAGGCGATCCGGCAGCCACGCTCGGAGCGCAGGTGCTGGCCGAGGGCACTCCGGCCCTGCTGGCGCCGGAGCCGGCTGCGCAGGACGCTGGGCAATCGGCCATCGATAGCCACGCGGCGCTGGACGGCCAGTCCCTGGACGTGGTTTTTCCGGTGCTCCACGGGACCTTTGGCGAGGATGGAACCATTCAGGGGCTGTTTGAGCTGGCGGACATCGCCTATGTGGGTTCCGGCGTGCTGGGCTCGGCGGCGGGCATGGACAAGGACGTGATGAAGCGGCTGTTTGTCCACGCCAAATTGCCCATTGTCAGGCACGTTACGCTGCTGCGGGCCGACTGGGAGAAATTCCCGCGCAAGGCAGTTGCCCAGGTGGAAGCCGCGCTCAAGTATCCGGTCTTTGTGAAGCCGGCAAACCTGGGCTCCTCGGTGGGCATCAGTAAGGCGCACAACCGCAAGGAACTCGGGCCCGCGCTCGCCCTGGCCGCCAGGTACGACCGCAAGCTGGTAGTGGAGCAGGGGGTGGGCGGCAAAATCCGCCGCGGCGGACAGGCGGCCAAGGCCCGCGAGCTGGAGGTTGCCGTGCTGGGCAACGATTCGCCCCAGGCGAGCGTAGTGGGCGAGATCATCCCCGGCAGGGAGTTTTACGACTACGAGGCCAAATATCTCTCGGAAGGCTCGGTGCCGGTGATTCCGGCACGGCTGAGCCGCGCCCAGACGAAGCAGGTCCGGGAGATGGCCGTGGCGGCCTTCCGCGCCTGCGACCTTTCAGGGCTGGCGCGGGTAGACTTCCTGATGGAGCCGGACGGCAAGCGCCGCATCTTTCTCAACGAGGTGAACACCATGCCGGGGTTCACAAGGATCAGCATGTATCCGAAGCTATGGGAGGCCACGGGGGTCAAGTATACGGACCTGATTACAAGGTTGATTGAGCTGGCGCTGGAACGGCAGGCGGAGAAGAACCGGACTTCGTATAGCCGGGAAGAGTAAAGACAGTTGTCAGTAATCAGTTGTCAGTTTTCAGTTTTCGGTGGCGCGCAGGGAATGAAGGATTTAGTCTGGAAACGATCAGCTTGCCAGCGGTGTATAAAAACGAATGGGAAACAGGTTTATTCTGTACTGGAATAAACGGGGCCCTTATCCCTGATCTCTGATCCCTGACCCCTGTTTTTCGAGGAAACTGTACCATGACCTTGCTCGACGCTCCTGTGTTTGACGAAGCTCGCGACCGCCGCCGCCGCATGATTCTTTATAGCTCCGGAGGGCTGTTGCTGGCCCTGATCGTGGGCTGGTGGCTGGTGGCCGGCATGCCCCCGGACTTGCCGTGGAACTGGAACAACCATCTGTTTGGGCGGTCGGCTGTGAACAGGTTTCTTACGGCGGTGGAAAAGAACGATCTGCCCACGGCCTATGGCATCTGGATACACGACAAGAATTGGCAGCAGCATCCGGCGCAGAGTGGCGCCTACACGTTTGCGCGCTTTGAGCAGGATTGGAGCTCCACCAGCCCGGAGAACGAATACGGCGCCGTTCAGAGCCACAAGATTGCGGCGGAGCGCATGTATGGCAATGTGTTGATGGTGGCGGTACTCATCAACGGGCGCAAGAGCAAGGCGCTCAACCTGGACTACGACCCCAGGACCCACACGCTGAACTACTCGCCGCCGGGGGTGGAGTTGTACCTGGGGCCGTAAAGGCAGCGAGTCAGCAAGTCAGCGAGTCAGCGTCCCGTGTTTGTGGGAGTTGGCGATTTCGAGGCAATTGGCTCCATTCTCTTCGCTGGAAGGCAGAGGGGATGGAGCCTTTGAGTTTTATGGGGCAGATTCCTGGCCAGCCAGGGCTGCCAGCGTGCTCTCCAGGCTGGCAGCATCTTCCACATTCAAGGACTTTTGCGCCGGGTCGATCTGACGCAGCAGGCCGCTGAGCACCTTGCCCGGTCCGACTTCAACAAACAACTCCGCCCCTGCGGCAAGCAGCGACTGTACGCAGTCCATCCAGCGCACCGCGCCGGTTACCTGGCGGATGAGCGCGTCCCGCGCCGCCGCGGCGGTCGAGACCAGGCCGCCGGTGACGTTGGCGGCTACGGGGATGCGGGGGTCGGCCAGCGTCAGTGCGCCGAGCACGCGCGCCACTTCTTCCTGCGCATGCTGCATCAGGGCGCAGTGGAAGGGCGCGCTCACCGGGAGCATCACGGCGCGGCGCGCGCCTTTGGCCTTGGCCAGATCTGCAGCCCTTTCCACGCCCGCCAATGCGCCGGAGATCACCGTCTGGCCGGGGGAGTTCAGGTTGGCTGCGGCCACGATCAGGCCGGTCTCGGCCGCGGCTTCCCGGCAGGCCTCCGCCACCTGGGCCGAGTCCAAAGAAAGCACGGCGGCCATGGCTCCCTGGCCGGCGGGGACGGCCAACTGCATCGCCCGTCCGCGGGCTTTGACGGCGCGCGCGGCATCGGCAAAGGAGAGCGTTCCGGCGGCCACGTGTGCGCTCCACTCGCCGAGGGAGTGCCCGGCGGCCAGCGCCGGCTCCACGCCGTGCTGCGCAAGCACGCGCCAGGCCGCGACGCTGACGGTCAGAATGGCCGGCTGCGTGTTTTCGGTGAGCCGCAGTTCTTCTTCCGGCCCCTCGAAGATCAACCTGGTGAGCGGGAAGCCGAGGGCCTCATCGGCCTCGGCAAAGGTTTGGGCGGCAATGGGGAAGCGAACCCCGAGTTCGCGGCCCATGCCAACGGCCTGCGAACCCTGCCCCGGGAAGAGAAAGGCGATTTTGGTGGACATTCAAAGAGATTTTACCGGAAGGGGCATGGATGGGGCACGAGGCAGTGGAACCGCAGGTCCCCTTCGGCTCCGCTCAGGGCAGGCTTTCGACTCCCCCACCCCACGGACGAAGACCTGTTCGTGGGGACCCCGGTCCGGTCGCCGCGGCGACCTCCGCTCAGGATGACAGCCTCAACTAGAGGCCATCTCATAAATGCCATTCAGTTCGTGCAAAGCGTCCCTCAGGGGCTAAAGCCCCCAGTTTTATTGGACATTTTGCGGCACGGCTAAAGCCGTGCCCTTTCAAGACATTGCCCGTTTCGTTTTGTTCCATTACTGCTAAAGCCGTGCCCTTTCAAGACATTGCCCGTTTCGTTTTGTTCCATTGCGGCTAAAGCCGTGCCCTTTCAAGACCGTTTTATGAGATAGCTTCTAGGGTTCAGTTCCAGCGCTTCTTGTCGTCTGGGTCGTCGGGGTCTTTGTCGATGGGGCGGCCGTAGCCATCAATGTGGACGGGACGGCCCTGGCGGCGCATGTAGACCTCGAACTTGCGTGCGGCGCGGCGGCGCTTCCAGCGGTAGTAACGGTTGCGCAGGCCATACCATTGCTCACTGAAGGCAAAGGAGACTCCACGGCGCGGGGCCAGGCGGATATAGAACAGGCCGGCCAGCGCCCCGCCCAACTGGGCAAAGGCGTAGATGCGCTGCTGGCCGAAGAGCATGGCGATGGCGACCAGCGCATAGATGGCCACCAGGTAGCGGGCCTTGATGCCGATGGGCAGGGGAAAAAGCATAAACTGCACGTCGCCGTAGAGGGCGCCGATGGCGACCAGCAGGCCGAAGATGCCGCCGAAGCAACCGTAGAGCGAAACCTGGGCGAGCGCAAGCCCGAGGGTGCCGCCGGCGGCATAGAGGACGGTAGCGGCGGCGGCGGCGCCAAGGACGGAAACGGCGTAGAGGCCGGTGACCCAGTTGGCGCTGTGCGCGTTCTCAAGAAAGCCGGCCAGAAACCACAGCGAGAGCAGCTCGAAGAGGGTTCCGAGGAGGCCAACATGGATGAGGCTGTAGGTGAAGGGCTGCCACAGGGCGCCGTGCAGAAAGGCGGCAGGAATAAAAGCGAGATCGCCGGCCAACAGTCCTGCATTGGCCGGAAACGCCATCTGCAACAGAAGCAGGGCAAAGAATGCGAACAGGTTCCAGAGAACCAGGCGGCGGGTGGCGCCGTTGAAGGCGGGGAAGGCAAACGGGCTGGCTCCGATCCTGGGCATGGTAGTGAACAGGGTAAACGGTGGAGCAGGCAAGTGTCATGGGGATGGCCGGCGGGCGGCCTGCGCTCGGTTCCGTTACGGAACCATCCCCGGAGGGCAAATGCGCATCGAAACTACCGGGAATTCCCAACGTATTCTTCACGGATGGGCATTCCCGGTTGCGATTGCGGTATGTGCCTCTTGACCTGAGGCCGGGTTCTCCCTAAAGATAACGATGTTGTACCGGGAGAACCTTCATCCTGCAATGAAATATGCACTGGAAAGAGAGGAGGCTGCCATGCCCAGCTGTCCTGAATGCGAGAATGTATTAGATATCGAATTGGACGAAGTGGAGGAAGGCGACGTGGTTGCCTGCGACGAGTGCGGAACGGAGTACGAGGTGGTCGGCGTAGATCCGCTGGAGTTGGCGCGGGTGGACGGCGAACTGCTTGAGGACGACGATCTTATAGAAGAGGAAGAGGAAGAAGAGTGAGAATTCGTTGCGTAAGTTTTGCGGCCGGAGTGGTATGTGCCGCCTTGGCGGCAGGGATTGTTCCCGTGGGCCAGGGGGGCGGCCGGATCGGATTTGGTCTGGGGCCGGCCATGGCGCATGCCCAGAATTTTGGCCAGCGGGTGGTGAAGGGAACCGTGGTGGACTCCAGTTCCACGCCGATTGCCGGCGCCACGGTCTTCCTCACGGACCTGAAGAGCAAGAGGATCCGTAGCTATACTACCGACGCCGATGGCCATTTCCGGTTCACGCAGGTATACATGGCGGAAGATCATGAACTCTGGGCGGAAAAGGACGGGAAGAAGAGCTCCACCAAGACCATCAGCACGTGGGACACGCGCCCGGAGTATGTGAGCGAACTGAAGTTGAAGTAAGCCCGCTTTATCCCTCCAGCTTTTTCGTCACTAACTGGTTGAGCAGCGCCGGGTTGGCCTGGCCTTTGGTGGCTTTCATCACCTGGCCCATAAAGAATGCCGACAGGGTCGTCTTGCCGGCGCGGTACTGCTCCACCTGTTTGGGGTTGGCGGCGATGACCTGGTCGATCAGTTCTTCCAGGGCTGAGGCGTCCGTAATCTGCTCGGGCTTCTCCCGGTCATAGACGGCGGGAAAGTCCTCGCCCTTCTCAAAACACACGTCAAACAATTGTTTCATCTGTTTGGAGCTGATCTTGCCCTCATCCAGCAGATCGGCAGCCTGCACAATGCCGGCCATGGAGACCGGGGACTGCTCCTGCTCGAGGTTCAGGGCCTTCAGCCTGCCGCCCACCTCGCTAAGGAGCACGTTGGCCACGCGGCGCGGGTTGCGGGCGGTGCGGGCCGCAGCTTCGAAGCGGCCGGCGAACTCGCGCGATGCGGTCAGCGTGGCGGCGTCCTGCGGGGCCAGCTCGTATTCGGCGATCATGCGGGCGCGGCGGGCTTCGGGCAGCTCGGGGAGTTTTTTTCTGGTCGCGGCCAAAAATTCCGCGGAAACGATCAGCGGCGGCAGGTCCGGCTCGGGGAAGTAGCGGTAGTCGTGGGCCTGCTCCTTGGAGCGCATGGAGTAGGTGCGTCCCTCGGCGGAGTTCCAGAGGCGGGTCTCCTGAACGACGCGGCCGCCGGACTCGATGACTTCGATCTGGCGTTTGATCTCGTATTCGAGGGCGGCGCGGATAAAGCGGAAGCTGTTGACGTTCTTGACCTCGGCCTTGGTGCCGAATTTGGGCGCGCCTTTGAGACGGACGCTTACATTGGCGTCGCAGCGCAGCGAACCCTCCTCCATGTTGCAGTCCGAGACGCCGGTGTAAAGCAGGATCTCCTTGAGGCGGGTCAGGTACTCGAAGGCCTCTTCGGGCGAGCGAATGTCGGGCTCGGAGACAATTTCAATCAGAGGCGTCCCGCAGCGGTTCAGGTCGATGTAGCTGCGCGAGGCGGAGTCGGAAAAACCCTCGTGGAGGCTCTTGCCCGCGTCTTCTTCCAGGTGCAGGCGGGTGATGCCGATGCGCTTCGTGCTCCCGTCCGCCGTGGGGACTTCGATGAAGCCGTGCTCGGCGATGGGCTTGTCGAACTGCGAGATCTGGTAGCCCTTGGGCAGGTCGGGATAGAAGTAGTTCTTGCGGGCGAAGATGGAGCGCTCCCGCACCTGGCAGTTGATGGCCAGTGAAGCCAGCGTGGCAAACTCGACGGCCTTCGCGTTGAGCACCGGCAACGCGCCCGGCAGGCCCAGGCAAACCGGGCAGATGTTGGTGTTGGGGGCCGAACCGAATTGATTTTTGCAACCGCAGAAGGCCTTGGTGGCGGTGAGCAGTTGCACGTGGACCTCGAGTCCGATGACGGGCTCGTACTTGGCCATGACTTCGGGCGAAAGCGCGGCGGGCATATCTGACTATGATTTTAGCAGCGCATTTCGGAGGTTTCCTACAACTGGATCTTCACCGGCCAGGTCTTCCAGATGTCGGCGCAGTAGTCGCGGATGGAGCGGTCGGAGGAGAACTTGGCGATGCGGGCTACGTTGAGGATGCTCATGCGGGTCCACTCTTCCTGGTTCTTGTAGGCCACGCTGACGCGGTCCTGGCAGTCGATGTAGGACTGATAATCGGCCAGCAGCATGTACTCGTCGCCGTTGAGCAGGGAGTTGACCAGGGGATCGAAGAGAGCCCTGTCGCCGCGGGAAAACTCGCCGCTCAACAGGGCGTCGAGAACCTCGCGGAGGTTCGAGTTCGAGTCATAAATCGCGCGCGGATTGTAGCCGCGGCGTTTCTCACTCTCGACTTGCGGCGTGGTAAGTCCGAAGAGGAAGAAATTTTCCGCGCCCACCTCTTCGCGTATCTCGATGTTGGCGCCGTCCAGGGTGCCGATGGTGAGCGCGCCGTTCATGGCAAATTTCATGTTTCCGGTGCCCGAGGCTTCCTTGCCGGCCAGGGAGATTTGCTCGGATAAGTCGGCGGCCGGGTAGACGCGCTGGCCGAGCTTTACGTTGTAATCGGGCAGAAAGACCACCTTGAGGCGTCCGCGCACCTGCGGGTCGGCGTTGATGGCTTCGCCGGCGGAATGGATGAGCTTGATGATGAGTTTTGCCATGCGGTAGCCGGGCGCGGCTTTTCCGCCGAAGAGGAAGACGCGCGGAACCATCTCCGCGTCCGGGTTGCGCTGGATGCGCTTGAAGAGCGTGAGGATGTGGAGAATTTGCAGGTGCTGGCGCTTGTACTCATGCAGGCGCTTCACCAGCACATCGAACATGCACTGGGAATCGACGGCGATGCCCAGGCGGTCCTGAATGTAGGCGGCAAGCCTCACCTTGTTCTGGAGCTTGATGGCGCGCCATTCGTCGTGCAGCTCGGGGTCGCCGGCCAGCGGCTCCAGCCGGCGCAGTTTTTCAAGATCGCGCACCCAGCCCGGGCCAAGCCGCGCGGTGAGCAGTTCGGCCAGGCCGGGATTGGCCAGGACCATCCAGCGGCGGGGGGTGACGCCGTTGGTCTTGTTGGAAAATTTTTCCGGCGTGAGTTCGTAAAAGTCGCGCAACACGTGGGTTTTGAGCAGCTCCGTGTGCAGCTCGGCCACTCCGTTGATGGAGTGGCTGCCCAGGGCGGCCAGGTGCGCCATGCGCACGTATTTTTCCCCGTTTTCATCGATCAGGGAGAGCCGTTGCGCGCGCGCGCCGTCGCCGGGATACCTCTGCCGCACGTCTTCCAGATGGCGGCGGTTGATCTCGTCCACGATCTCCAGATGACGAGGCAGCAGCGAGTCGAAGAGGGCGCGCGGCCACTGCTCCAGCGCCTCCGGAAGCAGGGTGTGGTTGGTGTAGGAAAGAGCATGCTGCGTCACGTGCCACGCGGCGGCCCACTCCATCGAGTGTTCATCGATAAGCAGGCGCATCAGCTCGGCCACGGCGATGGCCGGATGCGTGTCGTTCATCTGGATGGCGAAGTTGCGATGCAGTTCGGCCAGGGGACGTTTCTCCGTGACCTGAATGCGCAGGATGTGCTGCAGCGAGCAGGAGACGAAGAAAAACTGCTGCGCCAGCCGCAGTTGCTTGCCCTCAAAGCCTTCGTCGTTGGGGTAGAGAATCTTGGAGATGTTCTCCGAGGAGACCTTGTCGGCAACCGCGCCAAAGAAATCTCCGGTGTTGAAGGTGCCGAAGTCGAAGCTCTCCACGGCCCGCGCCGACCACAGGCGCATGGTGTTTGCGGTGTTGGTTTTGTAGCCCAGGATGGGTGTGTCGTGGGGGATGCCGCGGACCACCCGTTGCGGAACCCAATGCACGCGCAGGCGGCCGCTCGCATCGGTGTGCCGCTCGGTGCGGCCGCCGATCTTTACCTCGAAGGCGTCTTCCGGGCGTTCCAGAGCCCAGGGGTTGCCCAGGCGCAGCCAATTGTCGGTGGTCTCCACCTGCCATCCGTCGCGGATCTGCTGGTTGAAGATTCCATATTCGTAGCGAATGCCGTAGCCGATGGCGGGAACATCGAGCGTGGCCAGCGAATCCATGAAGCAGGAGGCCAGGCGACCCAATCCGCCGTTTCCCAGGCCGGGCTCTTCTTCCTGCTCGATCAGCACGTTCAGATCCAGGCCCAGTTGGCGCATGGCCTGCTCGGCTTCGTCATGGATGCCGAGGTTAATCAGGTTGTTGGCCAGGTGGGGTCCGGTGAGGAACTCGGCCGAGAGGTAGCAGACCACGCGCACATCCTGGGCCTGGTAGTTCTTCACCGTGGAGATCCAGCGCTCCACGAGGCGATCGCGGACGGTATGCGCCAGGGCCATGTAGAGATCGTTGACGGTGGCGCGCGCCAGAGACCTGCCCTGCACAAAGAAAAGGTTGTCGAGGAAAGAGTGGGCCAGCGCCTCGGCGGTCATGGCGGTTTTCCGGTCGATCACCGATCCCGCTTGCGACGGCATAACGGCAGATGGATTGGACATTGGGACCCTCGCTTCCCGCGCAGACGGAGAGTTCCTCTTGGCTGAAGCGGTGTTTTCAACAATAAGTCCGGAGGTGCGGGACAGGGATGAAAAATCGGCAAAAAGCGCAGTGGAGAAATGTGAATAGCCCATTCCGGGTCTGGCATGGCCGTTTTGGGTCGGACGGGCTTCGCTTTTCGAAAGGCGGAGCTAAGGAAGCTCTGATTAAGTCCTTCAGCTTTCGCTGGTATTCCCTCAGGGGCTATTGGTTCCTGCATCAATAATGTCCTTGCGCCGTCCCTACGGGACTCCGTAACGAACTTGTGGAATCCCTTTTCCCCACGCTGAAGCGCGGGGCTAACCAAGTCGCCGCGGCGACCGCC
>Ga0187858_10002368_pt1 | contig 19405 bp, 33 predicted proteins | sample June2016WEW_8_15_FD_133015 | JGI IMG/M metagenome (GOLD analysis project Ga0187858, IMG submission 133015) | Peatland microbial communities from SPRUCE experiment site at the Marcell Experimental Forest, Minnesota, USA - June2016WEW_8_150 | ecosystem: Environmental > Terrestrial > Soil >...
AGATTCTTCCAGCAAACAGGCGCCGGACCGCGGGAAGCTGACGCACAGAAGCGGTTGAATGATCATGTCATTCCCTTCGGAAGACGCCCGCCATCAGGCCCAGGACGACCAGCATCGATTCGCAATCGTAAAGGTGATCGGGCCAACCGCCGATCTTCACCCAGGTCAACTTTTCCTGTCCCGTCGGCTGCATCTTCATCGTCTGCCGGTGCGAGTTGATATGATCCGCGTACTCGGGGGCGAAATTCATCAGGTCGGACGGAAGGGCGAACTGTTCCGGGTTGTCCCGCAGCGCCGCCAGCAAATCCTGGACCTTCTCCGATGACCAGAGGTAGTAGACGGCGAAGTCGCGGCCCGCTTCCGGCGTCCCGAAGCCGATGTCGATCGCCCGCGGTTCCGTGAAAAGCATTCGCTGACCGGCATACGGCGACCGGGGACCGTGCAGGAATTCGTCGGTCGGCTGACCCAACATCCCGAACCATTTGAACTTCGCGCATACTTCGTCGACCGTCGTCGGGTCGTAGGCGCGATCGACGACGACCCAGGGCCCCGGCCGTTCCGGGGTCCAGTCCGGGACGCCCAGTTCGCGTTGCTTCGTCCGGATGTCTTCCCATTCGTTCACGCGGCCGCAATCGACCAGGCGGGTCCGGCCGTCCCGGGCGAAGGCGCGGCAGACAAACCAGCGATGGGGGATGTCGCCGTGGGCCCCGCGTTGATTATCGACCGCCATCAGGCGGATCCATTCGTCCTTCCAGGCGCCCGGTTTCAGGATGTCGCCCCGCGCGTAATCCCCCAACTTCAGGGCCGACGAAACGACAATCGGCCGGTCTTCCCAGAATTCCGCGAGTTCCATCTGAACGAATTCCTTCAGGACTTCGGTCGCGAAGATCGACCCCTTCAGGTTCATCCGGACCCAGGGTTCCAGGATTTGCGACCAGGGCCGACGGCCGATCGCGAAGCTGTTGACATGGAAGGAAACGATTTCCGGCGGCGCCGTCGGGTTCATCGGGACGAATTCGCCGTTCTGGTTCAACCGCGCCAGCAGGTCGGGCGACCAGGCCATCTTAAACCCGCAATGGGGATGCTGGCAGTTCACGAAGACCGTCTTCGCGAATTCGGTCAGGTCCAGGGACCCGTCGGCGTGCAGGACCGCCTTCGACAGATCGAACCGGATGTTGCACTTCGGCGACTTCAGGTCGAAGACATACTGGAACAGGCGCCCGCATTGCGGACAGTGATGGGACCATTCGGCCTGCGATCCCGCGCGGAAGTGTTCGTCGATTTCGGTCCCCTTCACGCCCCCGAACGAAATGTTGATGATCTTCCGGGTTTCGCGGTAGGCCCGCAGGCGGTTGTGCATCTGGGCCAACCAGGGCCGGTCCCACAGGGCGACTTCGTCGTTCACCTGGACTTCGAAGGAATCGCTTTGCCGGTTCCCGGCGGTTTCGGCGCCCTGGATGATCAGGTAAGACCCGTCCCGAAAGATGATCCGGCGCCGTTTCTTCTGATGCCGGTTGTCCGAAAACCGTTCCCCGATCTTCGAACAGGCGTTCATCGATTGCTGCCACTTGGTTTCCGAAAACGTGTCCGCCTTGACGTTCGTCGGGAAGTTGAACGCCATCTTCGCGGGCTGATTGCAGGCCCGATGCAGGACCGCGATCTGGGAAGCGAAGGTCTTCCCGGATTCCTGGGGCGGGGCGATGAAGGTGATTTCGCGAACGTAGGGATTCGCGAAGGCGTCCAGCAAGGCCCGGGTCCAGGGCGTGTTTTCGACGGAATAATGGCCCTTGAAGGCTTCGGTCGACTTCAGATCGATGTATTCCGCGGCCCATTGCCAGATCGGGCGCCGGTCGGGTTCGACGAACAGGTCGCGAATGTCCTGCAGGAAGGTTTCCTGGTCCTGGGTCATGACGTCAGGACGTCAGAGGTTTCCCGCCCGCCTTGATCCGCCGGACGATCAGGTCAATCGCCTCCCGGTTCATCGCCTGACATTCGACCCAGGTCTTCCCGACGTAGCGGGGCGGAAGTTCGTCTTCGAACTTTTCCCGAAGCAACGCCTGGACTTCCCCGACCAGCGCAGCCAGGACCGGGATCGCGTCCGCCTTCCGGAAGTAGTCGCCCCGCTTGACCTGCAGGTCGAAGGCCAGGTTTTCGGCTTCGATCCTGGTCTTTTCCGCCCGCCAGTTCTGGGTCGGTTGATCCGCCCCCGCGGTCGGGGCATTCTTCGCGACCCAGGCCGCGACCGCTTCGACGTCGTAACGCCGTTCATCATCCGGCGTCGGCGCCCCGGGAATCGTCAGGTAAGCGTCCAGCGTCGGGCGACTGATGTTCAGCATCAGCGCCAGTTGAAGCTTCCGCGCCTTGACCGGGGTCGCCGCCTGTTGCTCCGCGCGTTCAAGTGCGGCCTGTTCCGCCTTCGTCAGCGTCTTCCCCACCTTCAGCCGGGCCCGAATGTTGTTCAGGTTGTCTTCCTGAAGTTCGGCGATCGTTTTCCTGTGTCCGAAAAGGGCCATGATCTTTGAATGTAAAATTTGCGCCAAGGTGACTCACGAAAAAACAACGGGGCTTCGCGATACCTTCGGCCCGCGCAATTGTAAAAAGATTCCTTAGCCGCGGTATCCCCTAACCCATTTGCTGAAGCCAACCAAGAATCATTTGTTTCGTCCAGACCCCAGGCTTCCGAGTGACGACATGATCCTTGAAGACTTTATATTCGTCCGCCGGTTCGGGCGTCGGCATTTCGTTGCGGTTGTTTCGAATCCAAGTTCGCTGTTCTCCAAGGTCGCGTATGTGTCCTTGGGCGAAGACCCGCTGAATCTGCGGAAAGGTCAGTGATTCGAATTGAATCTTTCGCACAGTCTTTTCATCGGCTTCCATCACTTCGATCCCATCCGTCAAGATCTTCCTTTGTTCAGAGAGCGGACATGCCATCAGCAAACGAACTGCGGGGCCCGTTGCGAGGATCAGGCGTTCGTCGATCTGTGCACGACCTACTCTTTCAAGTCTCCGGATTAACTCGCGATTGATCCCTTGTTTCGCCAGTTCGTCTTTGAAACTTTCCTTTAGATCGATTGCTGCGACCAGGTCTTTTGCGATGGCGACTAGATCAGCGCCGACTTGATTGATTCGAGCGGCAAGTTCTGCCGCGTTAACGATTTTACTGACTGACTGTATTTGTGTTTTCATGAGCAAGTGTCGTTTGAAGCTTCCGTATCGAGGCAATCATTTCGAATTGCCGTTGTGTCGCAGTATACCTTTGATTTTCTGCCCGTTTTTTGTCGGGATGTTTTTCCCTGTATAACCTCATCCGCAATGCTGCTTGTTCGCGATGTTCTGCCCTATATTTTCTTCCCCAAATAAAAAGCCTTTGGGCGTTCTTCTTCCGCCATTTACGCTGTCTTAACCTGATCTGTTCTTGATGTTTTTGCCTCGTTCTTTTGTCCCGCGCTCGCGCTTTTATTCTGCTGCGTTCCCGTAAACTTTCCAATCCACCAATCCATCGTTTTAGTGTTTCGGGATAGATGAACCAAAGTCGCAAGAGATAATCCCATTTCCTGCGTTTGGCTGAAAGCGCATATCCCCTATTTCGGGCTAACATCGCCTCCCGATTCTCTCGATAATAACTGATTCGTTCTTTGCGATGTTTGGCAAGATATTCCCTGTTACGACGCCTCTTATTTTCAATCTGTTGTCGTCGAATTTCCGTCAGCCATTCAACCCACCCATTAAGCAGAAAGGAATTACAAAAGAAGAGATCAAAGAATCGTGCTATCGATCTTTTTCTTTTTTCTTTTGCATTTTCATTCCACCGGGCGACACAGATCGGATTTTCGCGACGAAAGCGGAGCTTGCGTTCATACAGTTCTTTACGATGTTTCAGATAATAAAGATGGCAGCGTTGCCAGTTTTTAGATTGATTGTGGCGCCTTCGCGCATTCGCCCATCGATGTAAGCGATCAAAAAAGACTTCCGGGTTTTCCCGCCATGCTTCCAAGGATCCAATCGATGCAGGAAGATGACCTACCATTTGGACATCGATTATCATGCTGGAATTTGTTTCGATGGACAGTTGGCAAGGGGAAGCGGCTTTTGCAACTCAATAAAGGACCGACAGATTAACATTTCATGAAATCTTAGGACGGCTTCGGCGGATCGATCAGCCCCCAAGTCTGGACGAAGTCGATGACGGGCCGGAAGTCCGCCTTCAGTTGCGCCCGCTCCGCGTCGGTCAGGGCGTTGCCGGGATGGGCGGGGGCGAACGCGCGAAGCCAACTGTCGAAGCGGTTGATGAAGGACAGATGGGATGGGAACCGCGGGACCGGCCGGTTGCCCGGGACCTTCGGATGGACCTTGGTCGGCATGATCCCCAGGGACAGGACGCCGATCCGCTGGATGTTTTCAAACGGCGTCTTCTTTTCGGCGGCGAGCTTCGCCATCTTCATCCAGCGCCAAGCGGTCGTAAACGAAACGTGCTTCGCGAAGTGGGCGTTGAAGTATTCGGTCCAGAATCCGCGTTGCCGCTTGTATCGTTCTTCGATCGCGGCTTTTTCCGCCAGCAACAGGGCGCCGCATTCCAAGGCAGTTTCGACGGAAAACTTCGCGCTTTCGCGGGTCTGCGCCGCCTTGGTCATCGCGCGGGCCGCGAGGGTGATGATCTGTTGCTTTCGGCTTTCGTCGATCGCCGTCGAACTGGCGACCTGAAGTTCAGTTGTCGGTCGTTTCGTTTCCATAAAGTTCCCTTGCCTTATGTCGTTCATGCCGTTCGGTCCGGTCGATGAACCGCTTCTTCATTTCGGCCCAACATTGCGGCGAATTCCGCCGTCCCGCCTGGACCCAGAGCGCGATCAGCGACCGGCGGAAGCCATCGCGCGAAAACCGGATCGAATTGTTAGCGCAGGCGATCGCGATCGTGTGTTCGATCTGTTCGCGCGTCCATTCCGCGGCCCGCGCGTCCAAGGCGAAACAAACCAGGCTGACCGGCTTCTGGTTCAGACGGCCGCGGGCGATCTGGAAGGAAAGCGGTTCACCCTTTCCCAACAGGGCGAAGGCGTCGAAGCGTTGATCAGGATCCGGCATTAGGAAATCAAGCGTTCCCTGACGATTTGCGCCCAGGCTGCGGGCGTCAATTTCGGTTCCGCCTTGATCCGGACCAGCCAATGTTCCGGCGGTTCGAAGATCCGGTTCGTGTCGTCGAACCGGCTGACCTGGATCCGATCAACCCAGATCAGGCGAAACGGCCCTTTCAGAGCAAACGCCGTCCGGCAATCCGCGGTCGGACAGATGAAGTCGGCGATCGCCCAGACGCCCGCGCGGACGGTCATGTCGCACAAGAACCCCATGCGGCGGGCCTGTTCGATCCGATCGGCGGTCGTGAACTTCAGGTCTTTGTTCAGGTTTGCGCGGACTTCGTCGGCGTTCCAGTGAACGGCGCCCAACAGGATCGCGATTTCCCGGGCCAGCGCCGTTTTTCCGGCCCCCGGCAAGCCCATGACCAGAAGCTTCCTGACGCCGTTCATAATTTCTCTTTCAGTTTCGCCCGGATGTCGGTCGCGTGAATTCCTTCGGTTGCCGCGTCCAGGTGGATCAGCTTGTAACCGACTTCCCGCCCGAAATAGACCGTCAGGTCATATCCGGGATCGGACGCGACCAGGATCGCAACGCGGACCGGATTGGGAAAAGCGTGCCGGATCATCAGGCTGATTTCCGTGTGATCAAAGGGATTGTCCGAGCTCGGCGAACCGCCCCGGATCAGGACGACGCAGCGATCGCATTCGCCCAAAATGTGTTCGATGCACTTCCGATGACCATCGTGGAACGGTTGGAAGCGCCCGATGTAAAGTCCGGTTTTCATCGTTTGGATCGTTTGCGATCAGGTTTCCGCCGTGCGTCGCGGTAGTGGGCCCGCGCCAATGTCGACCGGTCGTGAATGCCGCGGACCGGGAACGTCTTTTCAAAGTCATCGCTTAGGTTGTGCGCGGCCGACCGGCCGAAGCCCGCCATCGCGGAGATTTCCTCGAATGCCATCCCGCCGATCAGGTCCGGCCGCAATTTGTGCGTCGCGACCAGGACGCGAAGCCCGATCTGCGCCAGGTTCGTGCCTTCGACGAACCACGCCAGGACCCGGCCGACCGCGGCGGAATAGTCTTCGATCGGGCGGTCGACGGTTGCTTCCTTTTCTTCCAAATCGGAAGCGGGGTCGTGTCCGTCAGACATCGAATCGGGGTCGATCATCGCGCTTCCGTTCGATTCGCAGCGAAAAAACGAATTGTAAAGGACAAACGGTTGCGCCAGCTTCCCGGCCGATGATCATCCACAAGTCCGAACTGCAGATCTTCCCGGCGGGAACGGCGCCGAAGCCGGTCGGCCTGGGCGATGTCGCTTACGCGGTTTTTCATCCCATCGCGAAGGCGATCGACGCGGTCGCCGGGACGAACGTCCAGGGTTGCGGCGGTTGCCAGCAACGGCGCCAAGCCTGGAACGAAGCGGTCCCGGACGTCCGCCATCCGTTCAGCAAAACGGAAGAAAAGAAGTCAGACTGACGATTTGACCGGTTGAATCTTCACCAGCTTGAAGATTTCGACTTCAAGTTTGCCGATAGAACCGAAACCGCCTCCGGTGTGACCGTAACCTTCGACGCGGGCGCCGTCCGGCGTATCGCCCGGGGGCGCATCATCCAGAATTTCAGAAACCGCATCTTTAATGCCTTGCGGCATTGTCGGGTTTTTCTGGACTTCCAACTTCACAGCAAAACGTTCGCCGATTGCTTTGATTGACCAAGACATGATCGTCCTTTCCAGCTAAGGGTTTGATCCGAGTTAACCTCAAAGTTCCAAGCCAAGCGACCGTTGACCAGGCGAACGCGCGAACCAGGGCTGGAACTTTCCCAGGTCGCCATCTCGGGCCGAAACTGCATCCTGATAATCAGCGACAGGGATGATCTTCCCAACCAAGCGTTGAAGCCATCCATGGGTCAGGGGGAAGTCGGCGCCTAGGAATCGCGCGGTTGCGGCCGTATATTGTCCGCGGGTCGACCGGCATCTTTCGATCAAAGCTTCGGTCAGGACGATCTTTTCAATTTCCGGGTTGGAACCCTTGTTTTTCGGAGGGGCGGGACACACTTCACCCATCCGGGGGATGAAGTGGTTTGAAACCGTGGTTTTTCGTTTGGTATGCGGGTTCATTTTACGTTCCGCGCTACGGTACTCCTTTTCGAACGCTTGCCGAAGGAACGCCTTCAGGTCCAAAGGACCAGGAATTAAGCCAGCCGGTAAGTGGTCAGGCTGACGCCGTTTGATCTGTGTCGCCCGCGACGCGGGGTTCGTGACGCCTCCTGGTATTCGCGACCGCCAGGTCAGTCCGAGTCTGCGTGAAAAAAGGGTTTTGATCGGATCGAAGATGGAAATCAGAAAGTCAAATCCAAAAAAGCGACCCCGGAAGCTTAGGTCACTTCCGGGGCCAACTCTTTTTCACCATTTCTCGGACTGTGCTCCCGCGCGTGAAAGCGGGATACGGCAGATAGGAACGAAAGCGACGGCGGTTTCGATGTCAATAGTTATTCCCAGGTTGTCCCCCGACAAAAAAGGCGCCCCAGACGGCTAAATCCGGGGCGCCCCACGCCGAACAGTTGCGCGCCAGCATGACGCCCAACCGTGACAAAGCGGACCGAAAACGGGGGATCGTAAAAAGGCAACGAAAAACCAGACGATCATCGATCATTACATTTGAGGCTTGCAAACCACCGTCGGTTTGATCCATCTTCGGTCAATCCCGGAACGGCTAAGATCTCTACGATCCCGGGCAACACTCAAAAATACCAGCATGAACCCGACAATCGCCCTGGAAGCAGCCCTGTTCGGCTTGTTCGTTTTCCTGGAGGCTGATGGGACCTATTCCGCCCGCTGGATCGATGGATCGACCCGAGGGCATGAAACAGCAACCGCGGCCCTTTTATTCGCCTTTGATCTGATGTCCTAAATCTTTCCGCTCATGAAAACACACATTGTCACAAAAGAACAACTCGACTCCCAAAATCAGTACATCGGCACAACCGATTTGACCGCGTTTGAAGGCAACATCGAAATCGAAATCAATCTCGGGACAGTCTTTTTCGCTGCACTGAGGGCTGTCGGCTATATCTTCGCCAAGGCCGGTTCGGGCATCACGGCCGGTTCGGGCATCGAGGCCGGTTTGGGCATCACGGCCGGTTTGGGCATCACGGCCGGTTCGGGCATCGAGGCCGGTTGTGGCATCACGGCCGGTTCGGGCATCGAGGCCGGTTTGGGCATCACGGCCGGTTTGGGCATCACGGCCGGTTCGGGCATCGAGGCCGGTTGGGGCATCAAGGCCGTTTTGGGCATCAAGGCCGGTTGGGGCATCACGGCCGGTTCGGGCATCGAGGCCGGTTGTGGCATCACGGCCGGTTTGGGCATCAAGGCCGGTTGGGGCATCACGGCCGGTGAGGGCATCACGGCCGGTTCGGGCATCGAGGCCGGTTGTGGCATCACGGCCGGTTGGGGCATCACGGCCGGTTCGGGCATCGAGGCCGGTTTGGGCATCACGGCCGGTTTGGGCATCACGGCCGGTTGGGGCATCACGGCCGGTTCGGGCATCGAGGCCGGTTGTGGCATCACGGCCGGTTTGGGCATCACGGCCGGTGAGGGCATCACGGCCGGTGAGGGCATCACGGCCGGTTCGGGCATTAGCGTTCGCCTGCGGATTTTCGCCGGTCTAATCATGCACCGCTTACCAGAACCCGACGAACTGAAGATCACGTGCAAAAGATTGATTAAAGGTGCGGTGGCCTTCGGAATTCTGGTCGAAACCAAGCCAACGCCGAAGAAGGGAAAGGCCTGCAAGTGAACATTGAAACCCGAATCACGCCCGCCCGCGGTTGCGGTCATCGTAAACCCGGCGGGCTTTACCTGGTTGCCGGGGCGCCGTCCGCCCCTTGTGGAAAGCTTCCCTTGGAACTGTCGGTTTGCCCCTGTTGCGGACAGGGGATCAAGTTTTCCCGGGGCTGGACCTGGGTCGATGCCGATCGGTTGTTCAAAGAAATTCGCTGTCTTCTTCAGGAAGACCTTTGCGGTCATTTCGATCAGCGTTGTCCGGCGGCAACTGGTCTAATGGGCCGCGCGGGTCTGATTTGGGTTGGCGAAAAGTTTTACCCGAAGACATCCGATTTCACGGCGGAAGCGGCGAAGATGGGGATCAGTCGCCGAATCAAGTCGATCCCACACGGCTTCGAACTGGGGAAGACCTGGGTCCTGTTCGCCCATATTCGGGCGATCGTCGTCGAAATCAGTTCGGCGATTCCCGGCGATGATCAGCGCCCCTTTGAAGCAGCGACAAAACCCGGCGTCTTCATGTTCTTCCGGCCGACGGCGATCGAATACGTCGTCAAAGGGACCGAATCCGAAGACGAACTGAGGAAGATCGCCGACCGCGGGATCACCTTGGTCAAAGACATCCTTCCCGCAGGCGAGACAACTGCAACGCCAGCAACCGACGACGAATCATGACGATCTTCAGAGTGTCCGCAATTCCCGTTGATCGATCGACGGGGACCGTGACCTGTCAGCATGTCCCGCCCCTCCATGACCCGCTTCCGAACCAGGCGAAGCTTCTTCTGTTCAACTTCCCCGGTCCCGGCCTGATTCACCTTCGAACCCCGGCGAACGGCCTGGTCCGCGTCGGCCATATCTATGTCGCCGGGACCAGCGAAGTCGATTGCTTCAAACGCCTGGTCGCCGTGTTTGGCAACTGGGCCCCGGAACGGCGGGAATTCCGCCAGGTCGCAAACGCCTTCTGGAATTATCCGATGAACCGGATCAAGCTCGAAGCCGGGGTCTGGATCCTTGCGTCGAAGTCCGGGAAGTTCTATCCCCGAAGGATCGCATGAGACTTCCCACAAATCCCCAGGACGAACCGAAGTTCGTCCGGATCTGCGCCTGGTGCCCGGATTCGAAGCAGAAGACCGCCGAAGCGACTGCGGCGGGCTTCCGGGTCAGTCATACGATCTGCCCGGACTGTCAGGCCCGCGTTCTCCGGGAAATGAAACAGGGCGACGTCGTCGGCCTGGGCCGCGACGCTCTGAAGGGGATCGGGGCCCGTCGCTTGATTGAAATCATCCCGGAAGATCCGCCCGAAGCGGCGCCCCCGCCGAACACGACGATGGGGACGGCAACGGCCGATCATGACGTCGTCAAACTCGTTTTCGGTCCCCCGCCCGGTCCGCCGGAAGCGGACGATGACTGAACTTTCCCATTCTGCCTATGAAACAAACCCCATCGACTGAACCCGTTCGTCCTTCGTCCCGCCTTTGCCGGGACTGCCGCTTCGCGATCAACGCCGGACGCAAGGCCCGTTGTTCCCGCCGAATCAAGAATCCGGCGCCGACCCATCCCCTGACCGGCTTTCCCCGCCAGATCACGGACCTTCGGCCCTTCTGCGAAACCGAACGCGCGGACAATGATTTCGTCGCCGTGATCCGCGGGACTTGCGGTCGCAGCGGCCGGTTCTTCCGCGCGAAGCCGATCGCTGTCATCCCCGCCTCCCCAAACCCTGTCACTCAACCCGAAATCCCGAATGCTCATGAAATCCAAGAAGGAACCGAACAAACAAGTCAATCCCCCGGCGAGTCCCCCACCTGATTCCGAATTCCCGTCCGCCCCGATCGAAGTCGTCAAGGAATCCGAACTGCAGCGAATCGAAACCGTCGAAATCGACCGCCAGATCGCGACGGCGAAGAAGTTTCCCCGGTCGATCGAACTTTTCCACAAAAGCGCGATGACGCTTGCGACGCAGGACGAGGAAATCGCCGAAAGCTGCGTCTACACCCGGCCGGTCGGGACGAAGATCATCAACGGTCGGAAGGTGACGGAATTCGCTTCCGGGATGTCCGTCCGGCTGGCGGAAATCGCCGCGGCCTGTTACGGAAACATCCGGGTTTATGCGATGCTGATCGAAGCGACCCCGCGGTTCGTCCGATGCCGGGGAATGGCGTTCGACGTCGAAGGAAACTTCGCGAGCTCGTCGGAAGCGATCGAATCGACCGTGACCCGGACGGGCCAACCCTATTCGGAACGAATGCGGGCGGTCGTCGCGAAGGCGTGTCTTGCCAAGGCGAGAAGGGACGCGATTTTTCAGGTGATCCCCCGCGGCTTGCTGAAGCCAATCGAAAACCGGGTCCGGGAAGTCCTACTGGGCGATTCGAAGACGATCGCCAAACGCCGGAAGCTGGCGCTGACCTGGGCCGATGAAATGCAGATCGACCGGGCCCGGGTCTTTGCATCCCTGGGGATCGCGGGCGAAGCCGATCTGGGCGTCAAGCAACTGGAAACCCTGACTGGCGTCCGGACCGCGATCCGGGACGGCGACACGACGGTCGACGAAGCGTTTCCGCTCCTTCCTGGGGCCGATGTCAAAAAGGAAGGGGGATCAGTCGGGCGACCCCTATTCGATGACAAGGCGGGGAAAGGACAGGCCCCGGCGGGCCCGCCAGTGGGCGGATCAAAAAGGTCTCAGTCCGGGACGGCTTCGGTCTCGGAAGGGGCAGGCCGCGTCTATTGGCCCGCCGAACGGGAAGCGATCATCACGGACGTCAAAAACAAGCTTCTGGACCTGAATGTCCCGGAGTCGAAGGCGTTCGACTATCTGAAGGGTCTGAACCTGGTCCCCCAGGGCGTTGACGAACTGTTCGCCTGTCCGACGATCGTCCTGGATCTGCTTCGCCCCAACCTTCCTAAACTCGCGCTTCCCCGGTCATCATGACAACAAGTCCGCCCGATGAACGCCGGGGGCTTCCTTCGGCTTCAGAATATCCCCGGATCCATCATTGCCCGGGGTATCTGAACCTGAAGGCGACCCTGACCGCTTTCCCGGACGCGGAAAGCTGGACCCTGTCCGGAAAGCGGATCGCCCAGGCCCTCGAGGGGATCTTAAGGCCCGACGCCCTGACCGATGAAGAACAGGTGACGTTCCGGGCCCTGATCGCTGGTCGCCGGGACATCCTCAACGTCACCCTGGGCGAAGGAACGATCCTGGAAACGCGAAGCGAAGAACGCCTTTGGTTGAAGTCATCAGCGCCGATGACGACTGATGATCCGACCGAAAGATTGATCTTTTCCGGTCGGTTCGACTTTATGGCGAACGTCACCGCCGGGGAAGACTTCGTTATCATCGATGACAAAAGCGGTCGGATTGAAGTCCAGAAGGCGACGGGGAACCTTCAGCTTCGGGCCCTGGCGGTCCTGGTCGTTAAAAACTTCGGCTTCAAGACCGGGTTCGTCGCCGTCAATCAACCCTGGTTCCGCCCGCCCTTTTCGATCTGCTATTATTCGGAAGACGACCTGACGCGGGCCCGCGCGGACCTGTTCGCGGACCTGACCGCGGCTAAAAATCCGGACGCCTTGCGCCATGCCGGGGAATGGTGTCGCTATTGCCCCTGCCGGACGTCCTGTCTGGAAGCCCGGGCCGCGGCGCTGACCCTCGGCGAACTGAACCCGGCCGGAATGCCGGACAACCGGCAGATCGGCGAATTCTTGATCCGGTGCCATGCGTCCGAAGACGTCATCCGGGCGATGAAGGACGAAGCGAAGCGGCGGCTGGCGAAGGGCGAAGCGGTCCCCGGCTGGCGCCTGAAACCGGGCGACGTCAAAACCTTCGTCACGGATCCCGAAACGGTCTTCCAGCGTGCGTTCGAAATCGGGATTTCGAAGGAAGCTTTCCTTCGCGCGGTCATCATCGATCGCGGCCGGTTGCGCCAACTGGTCGTCGAAGCGACTGGGCGCCGGGGCCAATGGGCCGACGCGACGGTCGAATCCCTGCTTCGCGGTTGCATCGATGAAAAGCAGAACGCCCCGGCCCTAGACCGCGACCGCGGTCTGTCCGAACCGCCGTTCCCAAAACCGTCTTCCCCATGAAGAAACCGGTCGTCATCGCCCTTCTGGTCATCGGAAGTCCGGTCATCGTCGCTGCGGGGATCTTGGGATTCGTCTTGGTTGGCTTCGTGATCGGCGTCATTGTCGGGGTCGAACTGGCGATCGCCCTGGGCGACCGGGCCCTTTCTTGGATTCAACGAACCTTCAAATCATCAACATCATGATCGCTTCCCTGACCTTTTCCGATTCGACGATCGCCTGGATGATCGTCGTCCCTGCGTTGCTATTGATCTCCCTGATCCTGTTCGGTCTTGGCTGGCTGAAGGCGGAAACCGAAAACAAGGCGATCCTGGACCGGTCGGCCGATCACGAAGGCGAAATGTTGTCCGATCTGCAGACGATCGCCGTCCTGTTGGATCCGCCGACCAAACCCGACAACATCGAACACGCCCGGAAGATCGCAGCGAAGTATTCGCGACCGTGCGAACTGCTCTAACATGCGCAACGTCTACGCTGACCCGAACTGGTTGCTGTTTTACGAAGGAAACGTCCTTCGATACAAGATGCCGTTCCGAATGCTGAAGATCCGCGTCCGGGCGACCCTGATCGAAAGATGGATCCTGGGCCTGAAAGTCATCTTCCCATGTCCGCACACCTGAAAGGAACCAAACCCCGGCGGCGCCTTGCAGGGGGCCCCCTGGTCGACGTCGCGGTCCTGAAGGACTTCGAAGCCTGGTCCCGCCGGGGCAAAAGCTACGGGGACGCGATTGGCGTCCTTCACGCGATCGCGCGATTTATGAAGATCGATGTCGTCCGTTCGAAACCGGACGCGATCATTTCCGGCGAGCTCCGTTTCGAATTCTATGCGCTGGATCCGGAGCAATGCCCGCCGAAGACGAAACTTTTCCGCCTGACCCCTTTCCGTCCGAAACCCAAACCCAAAAACAAAAAGCCATGTCATCGAATCCGAACCCCGACCCGTCATCGCTGACGATCCAGAAGATCAGGCGAACCCGGACCCATATCTTCATCGCCTACACCCACGGCAACGAAGATCAAACGCTGAAGTCCCGCGAAAACCCGCTTCCATCGTTCAACGAAGCCCTGGACGCCCTGACGTCCTTGGTTTGCGTGATCTGCGCATTGCCCCCGGCCTACGTCGACAAGATGACGGTCGGCGGAATCACGCTTGCCGGGACGATCGACGCCCAACTGATCACGATCATCGCGAAGAAGGATGTCCCGGAAAGCAACCGGCCGTTCAACATCGCGACGCCGCTTCGCCTGTTGTTCGCCCCGGAACCGGTCGAAGGAACCACGCTCGAACCCGGCCCGAAGGCGATCCCGCTTCCGAAACACGCGGTCGCCCTGATCGATCATCTCATCGCAGAGGCGAAGAAATATGTCGCAGGGGAACGGGCGCAAGGTCTGATCAACTTCGACGCCGGGGCCGCGGGCGACGGGGAAGACGAAGAAAAACCCTGAAGCCATGCCGGACGCCCCGAACAAAACCTTCGGTCAACGCTGCGTTGATCGCCTATATGAAGCCCGCGTCAATACGGCGTTGAACCGGGAAGCGATCGCCCGGATCATCGATGAAGAATTCGCCATGACCCGCCCGGACTTCGTCCTGAACCCGGCGACCGGGAAGAAGCAACGGGCGGGCGACAACATCCCGCCGACGCCCGAAGAAGTGACCGCCTACGGGAAGAAGATCGGTTGGCCCATCGACGGCGCCGCGTTCGTCGACCATTACGACGCGATCGGCTGGCGACCGAACGGCGTCCCGATGAAGAATTGGCAATCGAAGCTTCGAATGGCGAAACGCATGGGTTACACCTACGGGGGACCGCGGTCGTCATTCCCCGCGAAGAAGTCCGACCGCCCCGCGTCTGATTACACGAAGTTTTGATCCGTCATGAAATTGCCCCCTTCCCTGTTAAAGTTGATCGGGTTTTGTCAAATGCGGTTCATCATCGTTCTTTCTGATGGTTCAGAGGTTTGGACCCATCATTGGATCAGGCGGAAGGATTTCCCGCTTCTTCCGATGCACACGCCGAAAATCGGAAGCTGTTGGAATGGCAAAATCGTTCGGGAAATTCGATGGGAGAGAATATGACCGACCGACTGAACCTTCCCGTCCCGATCGCCCAGGTCGATCTTCCCCAGGAATTCGGGGGAATTTCCGCCCGGACCCTGGGTTGGCTGAAACATCATCCTGAACATCCGGCGATGCAACAGGTCGACACGGCTTGCGCCAAGTGCGGGAAGCCGATCCGGGCGACCGCGATCTTCGCCAAGGTGACAGCCTGCGATGACTGTTGCGCGAAATATCGGACGGATGAACGCGACGCGAAGTTCCGCGACTACTGGCGCCGCACCTGTCCCCCGGCATTTGAAGAAACCGACGTCAATCATGAAGGCTTCCCGCGGGCCCAGTATGATCTTCTGAAGGACTACCAGGGGACCGAAAACCTGATTTTTCACGGCGACACTGGGACTGGGAAGACGCGACTGGCGATCCTGACCCTTCGCCGGTTGCTGTTCCAGAACGGGACCTTCGTCGGAATCCTTTGGCCCGAAAAGCTGAAGTCCGTCAAGTGGACCCACGACCGCCTTGAAATGGTCGAATCCTGGGGCCGGTTCGACCTGTTGCTTCTGGACGATTCCCTTCTGACCGGGGCCCAGGACGAACGGATCGCCGACTTCCTGAAGGACCTGGTCGACTATCGGGACCGATACAACCGCCGGTTCATCCTGACGACCCAGGTCGGCGGGGACGACGTCGTCGAACAGGCGAAGAAGTTCGGGGACGACATCACGGCCGCGGACAAGAAGCGGATCGAAGCCCTAAACCGGCGGATCCGGGAAGGCGCCCGCGTCATCCCGTTCCCACGGAAGGCGGTCCCCGCGAATGTTGATGAAGGCGAAATCCCCTTCTGATCATGCCGGAAGCTGATCCCCACCCTCGACCGAATCGTTTTGTCGGCCTGGAATGTTCCTTCGATGGGCCCGATGGCAAACGACTATCGGGCTGGATTCTCACCCAAGACTTCATCGGCTACACTGAACGCGGTCGGCTTCCGAACTATCGCCTGAAGGTCCAGGGATCGTCCGGCGCAACCCAGGAAGTCGACCTGGTCGAACAACATATTTCCCTAAAATGAACCACGAACCCGAATCCCCACAAACGCGATCGGAAGCACGCTTCGAACGCGAACGTCTGGCGATCACTTATTTCCGGTTGCATGAATACCCGGAAGGACAGGCCGAAGCGATCGCGCGTCATTACCTTTCGGTTTTTACTGCCGCGCGGACCCTGCAAATGCTTGTCGGATTGCGCGAAGGAGGTCCGCGCCCTGGACTTGAAGAAGCCATCAGGCTCTTCACGAATACGATCAGAAGGGCCCATGCGGGCGATTTGGGGATCGCTTTGGATTGGTCCGCCCCGGTCATCGATTTCGTCGCAACATCGGCAAAAAAGGACATCCCCGAATGAATATCATTGCGATCGACCCGGGGCCCGAGGAATCCGGCTTAGTCTGTTTCGATGGAGCTCGGATCATGCAACACGCCATTCTTCCGAATGCCGAAATCCTGTCATCCCTTACGGCTCTATGTTCCGCGAAGATTCCCAAACTCTTTGTCGGCGAAATGATTGCAAGCTATGGTATGGCCGTAGGTCGGGAAGTCTTTGAGACTTGCCTATTTCTGGGCCGGTGCGTCCAAGTCGCGGCCCAGGCGGGGGCGAAGTGGCGCCTGTTGTACCGCTTGGACGTCAAACGCAATGTTTGCCACGACACGCGGGCAAAGGATTCGAACATCCGTCAGGCCTTGATCGACCGATTCGGGAAGCCGGGGACCAAGAAGGCGCCCGGGGGGACTTACGGGCTGGCGGGCGACGAATGGTCGGCGTTCGCCCTGGCGGTCACGGCCTGGGACCTGATGAACGAAGAACTTCCGTTTGATCCCCTGACCCCGGCCCGCGCGGGGACCGCGACACCCTGTCGATCCGATGTCCCAAGCGTCTAGAATGACCCAGAACCCGGCAGATTTGCCCGCCTTGGCCCGATCAGACGCCCCCGCGATAGATGACGGCGGGGGTCCGCGCCAGGGGCAAAGGAAGCCCGATCCCCATCAGATCATGATTGCGGCCCGCGCGACCCTGATCCCCGAAGCCGAGTCCGGGCTTTGGTCGGTGAAGCGTTGTTTCCTGCCCCGGGCGGTCTTCGTCCCGAAAATGGGATGGGTTCCGACCGGGACCTGGACAACGCTATTTCGTTGGACCCTGTCGACCTTGAACCAGAAGTTCGGGGAAGGCGTCATGAATGACACGCCGAACGAATTGAAAACCCATCTTCAATTCATGATGCAGGCCCGCGGCCGGGTCCTGGTTACGGGTCTTGGTCTGGGTTGCGTCGTCCGGGGCCTATTGGCGAACCCGCGTGTCGATCATGTCGTCGTCATTGAACGGGAAATCGACGTCTTGAAGCTTGTCGGTCCATCCCTGGCGGGTCCCCGCGTGACGATCATCCAGGCTGACGCCCTGACCTGGGTGAAGAAGGCGCCCCGTCGGTTCGATTGCGCATATCATGATTTATGGACTGAAACCGACGAAGGCGAACCGGATCTTCAGATTGTTCACTTGGATCTAATCAATGCCTGTCGCCGGACTGTCCCGATGCAATTCGCCTGGAAGTTCCCGCGGGAATTACGAAGGCTCTGCCGCGACTGTGGCGTGATCTGATCAGTGGGCGACCGCGGCGACGGCCGGATCGTCCGGGAAGCTGACCGACCGGAGCGGACGCCGGACAGAGACGCCCATCTGGGCGAGCAAATGAACCTGGAAGGGCAGCGTGAACGCGGCCGGTTTCGGGAAGATCAGGGCCGGACCCGCCGAATGAATCTTCGACGAAACTTCGTCCAGGGATTGACCGGTCAGGAAGACGACCTGGGTCCCCGGACATTTCGAAAGCTGCTCGCGGTAAATGTCCGCCGAATCGCCGTTCGAAAGCTTGTAATCCAGGAAGACGATGTCGAACTTACGCTTCGTCAGGATCAGCTTCAGATCGGCGCAACTGTTCACGGTGACGATGTCCGCCTGGAAAACCTGCTCGAGCACATCGACCAAGGTTAACAGATCCGGATCGTCCGCGGCGAACAGGACCGACTTCCGGCCGTTTTCGATCAGGATCGTCCGCAACTGGTCAGTCAGGGACGGCGCCGCAACCGCGGCGGGCTGACGCGAGAAAAAGGGAAATCGCGAATTCATGTCAGAGGCTTCCGGCGATGATCCGGAAAAGCGGGACCATTTGCGCCAAGTGAAGAAGGGTCAGGGCGAAGGTCAGGACCGCGACCAGCAAAAGCAAATTGCGGTTGATGACGGTTTGTCGGCAATCCCATTCGACCCGAAGGTCCAGCGTCCGGAACACGTTCAGGACCTTGGCCTGTTTCGGATCGACGCCGACGTCGGGATCGGCCAAGCCTTCCGTGATCCGCGGTTTCAGGTTTTGCCAGTCGGCGTTTGAAAGGATGAAGGGAAGGGCCATCGGGTCAGAGAAGATCGTCAGGAAAGGCGACCCTGTCCACTTCGGCCCGCTACTTTTGGCCCCTCACCCGGTTCGCTTCCGCCAGGGCCGCAGCTTCGCCCCGCTTGATCCAGGGCGTCACCTTTTGCCAGATCCGGACGAAGAACGGCCAAAGGATCGCCGCGAAGCGGGCGCCCAGGATCAGGCCGATCAGAAGAGCGACGAATACAAGAAGCCAAGTCAGGAAGGTCATGATGTTTTAGCGGGGGTTGCGGTTGCGGGGGAAGCCGAAAGGGAGGCAAGGTGATGATGATGATTCGCGAACATGAGGGCCGCGGCCGCGACGACCAGCGCCCCGACCAGGCCCAGACCGGCGCCGATGATCCAGGGATGTTGATCGATGAAGTTTTGGACTTCGCTGACGACGACGCCGATCGCGATCAGGCCCGCCCCGGCGCCCATCAATCCGAAGCCCGCCTTCGGTCCGAACATGGGGACTTGTGCGGCCGTCAACAGGACGACGACCCCGACCGCGAAAAGCAGGGCCCCGAAGCCGAAGAAGATCGCCAGTTGAAGCTTGCGCGTCGCGGAATTCGCTTCGGCGACCCGCCGGTCCGCGTCGGCCTTGACCTGGGCGAATGCCGCGTCGGATTTCTTTTGCGCTTCGGCCTGGGCGTCCTTGATCGCGGCGGCGATCCGATCCGGGACTTTCGCCAGGTCGTCATTCGCGGTCTTCAGGTCGGATTCCGCCTTGTCCGCGCGGGACTTCTGGGCGTCGGCGTCACTTTGGGCCTGATGATATGCCTTCGCGATTTCGTCCGCCTTACCTTCCGCGACGATCCGGGCCCGCTGTTCCGCGGCCAACTGGTCTTCGGTTGTCGGCGGACCGGTCAGGGTTTTGATTAGGACGGTTTCACCCTTCACGCCATCAGTCCGGGGCCCTGGCGGTTGTCCTTGGTTGATCGTGTCGATCGCCCCGGCGCTGGCGGAAACTTTCGA
>Ga0187858_10002378_pt1 | contig 19378 bp, 16 predicted proteins | sample June2016WEW_8_15_FD_133015 | JGI IMG/M metagenome (GOLD analysis project Ga0187858, IMG submission 133015) | Peatland microbial communities from SPRUCE experiment site at the Marcell Experimental Forest, Minnesota, USA - June2016WEW_8_150 | ecosystem: Environmental > Terrestrial > Soil >...
AAACGACCTCGGATCGGGTTTTCGGCCAGCACAGCAGCACCTTTCCCTTCGGAGTGTTGCGATTGACCAGCTTGAGGAAATCGACGTACTCTTGCGAGCGGTGACGATCCACGCAGCTGCCGATCACCTGGCCTGAAGCCACGTCCAGCGCGGCGTACAGGTTCGTCACGCCATGGCGTAGGTAGTCATGAGTCTGGCGCTCGGGGAGGCCCGGCCGCAACGGCATGCCCGTTCCAACGCCTGGACCTGCGATTTCTCGTCAATACAGAGCACAATGGCGTTGTCCGGCGGATTGAGGTACAGCCCCACGATATCTTCCAACTTGCGCTCAAAGGCCGGATCGTTGCTGATATGGAAATGCTCGACCAGATGCGGCTTCAGATCGTGGTGTCCTGGCCAAAAACCCCATCCGTCCAACAACTGTCTTGGTCGGTTGAGCATCGACTAGGGTATCAGCCATCTGGGTAGTCTTCGCTATCTGTCTCGCCACACAGTCGGCGGCAATCGATGTCTGTATCATCGAGTCCCCTACGCTCCTTTGTGCCGTGGATAGACCGAAATCCACCAGTGTGCGCCCGTTGACGAAGGCACCCGAGAAGTGGTAGTCTTGCAACTACACTTACGGATCAACCTCGTTGGGCTCGAGGATACTGAACCACGGATGGCACCCTCAAACGGCTGGAAATCCTGTTTGAGGCCCCCTCCCCCAGGTTGAAGCTCATAACCCGGAGGTCGCTGGTTCGAGTCCAGCCCCCGCTACCTGAACAGCCAACCGAGGCCTCTTGAGCCTCGGTTGTGTTGTTGAGCATCCAGTTCGCATTGCGCTGTTTCCAGCAAAATCCCAGTAGATTCAACACACTGCAATCACTGATCAGCCCGTGGGGTTCGTATCCAGCTGGTCGCCGGTTCGCCTCCTGGCCAGCCGGGGTCATCGGTTTCGCGCTTACCTCAGCTCGTCGGGCTCGTTGAACCTCCGATGGTCGATCCCTAGCTCAACCACAGGTCGTCGGGCCGGTAGCCCGGAGACGGCCAGAGTCAACTTGGTCTCGGCGCCTGACTCAATCGATCCACCAACTTGGCCTCCTCTGCTTTCCTTATCGCACAACCGCCTCGACCTGGTCCTTCTGTCGGGGGAGATATCCCATCGGTGCGAAAGGCAGCGCAAAGCCCCCGCTCAGTGTTGAAAAGAGAGCATGGAAAACTGTTACCAGGAGCTAGGATTTCTTGGCGGACGAGACAAGCCTCTCCGGAAAAGCAGTTCACCGGTTCATGCTGTTGGAATAGGTGATTGGACAAAGCTGTTCTCGAACCGCGTCGTCGCTTGTGAACGCGTCAGGGAGCGATGGCCACATCGGGCGGCGTCAACTCCACAGTCCCGGCATCGCCGTCGACGGTGATGACCTGGCCGCCGTGCACGCGTCGCGTGGCCACGCCCGTGCCCATCACGGCAGGGATGCCGTACTCGCGGGCAACGATTGAGCCGTGCGACTGCGGCCCCCCGACATCCGTCACCACGCCCGCGGCCATGGCGAACAGCGGAGTCCAAGCAGGAGTCGTGATCTCGGCCACCAGAATCAAGCCGGCCCGCATCTGGTCGAAGTCTTCCGGGCCTCGGAGCACGCAGGCTGGAGCTGTCACCCTGCCAGGGCTGGCCGCGATGCCCTTGAGCGTGTCCCCCGCCTGGATGCGGCCGCGCGCCGTCGACAAACCTCCCATATTAAGGCTTCCCACAAAGAACCGTTTCATGGCGGGCAAGGTGGGCGGCGGGCTCAATCGTTTCTGAGCGCGCCATTCGGCCTGGCGTTGGCGGACTGAGGTTGCCATGGCCGCTAGGCCCTCGGACCGATCCAGCGCGGCAGATGCCTCTTCGACCTCCGTTTCGGTCAGCCAGAAGACATCATCGGGCCGTGCAATCGCGCCGGCCTGCACCATCCGGCGTCCTAGCTCCTTCAGCATCCGCCTCAGCTGAGGGTAGCCGAACCCGATAAAGGCAATGCTGTCCTCGCGCAGGGGAGCGAACGCCTGCGCCCAGCCCAGGACGGTGGTGAAGAGCTTGCGTCTTAGGCCACCGAGACGGCCGAGCACGGACTGCACGGATGCTTCGCGCCGCTCCTCCAGAGTCTTCTGGCGCTCGTACGGGTTGGGAGCTGCACCGCTCAAGTAGTGCTTTAGAGTTTGCATTATGGGTGCCGGCTCGTCCATCGGCAGCGGCTGGCCGAAGTCCAGCGTGTAGATCATCGCGCCGTAGCGCTCCAGGTACGTCTGCCAGCGTACTTGCAGATCACGCCAAGCCGCGGCGTCGACGATGGGCGGTGCCTCCTGTCCGGCCAGCTCGGCTACTAGGGGTCGCGTGGGCCGGCTTTGCACGTAGTCCGCCAGCCCCGCCCGACCGCCTACCCACCGGGCCAAATCGTAGAGGGCCCTCTCGGCCTGGATCGGGGCGCTTTCGTAACCCAGCACCAATGCCACCGAGGCCGGGTCGCCAGGCCGGCGGATGAGGCGATCGTACACGGTCGTGTAGATCGCCTCGGCACCGCCCGCGGCCCCCAGTAGGCCGGATTGCAGGCTGGTCAAGTGATTGATGGCCGCGTCGTAGATCTCGCGCACGCCGTCCAGCAGGTCGGCGCCAGGCGATTCGGATAGATCGCGAGATTGCCAGCGGGCCACCGCACTGCGGTACTGCGGTACCGCTTCTTCGCGCCAGCGTGCCGTGGCGGTGCGGATGAGCCGACTCAGGCGCGTGAGAGCAAGCAGGATTCGCAGCCAAGCGCCCAACGAGAGCCTCATGGATATGTACGCATAAACGTTGATTATGTCGAGCCACGTCATCCGGGCATTCTTGTCACCGATGAACCACTCCATCAACCGTTCCTCACCCGCGTTGTATCGATCACGGCCCAAAGTGGCGAATAGCGGCGAAACGGGGTCCGGCAGAAAGTCAACGATGCTGCCACGAAAGAACGGCCCCTTGCCGGGCAGCGGCCACTCGGCAGGGATGGGAACCTCGGGCTCCGGCAGCGCAGTGATGGGCCGGGCCTGGAGGATGGCAAACTTCCCCTGCGCCCGTGCCCATTCAATGTCCATCGGCCCGCCGCACAATTGCTCGATTTGCCGCCCCAACCGCACTAGCTCGGCTACGGCATCATCGTCCAGCACCGGCGCGCGGCGCAGGTGGTCCGGGGTGGGCTGCTCCCGCGTGCCGTCCTCAGAGTGCACGGTCATGACTTGCTTATCGGCGGTCTCGCGTCCGATGATGCGCCCGTCGGCTTTCTGTACGTTGACTACATCCGGCGTCACCAGGCCCCCGACGATGCTCTCGCCCAGTCCCCAGGCGGCCGTCACCACGGCCTGATCACGCTGGCCGGTGACCGGATTAGCCGTGAAGAGCACACCGGCAGATTCTGCATCGACCAGCCGCTGCACCACTACAGCCAGTCTGACTGCAGCGTGCTCGATGCCATGTTGGGCGCGGTAACCGATCGCGCGAGCGGTCCATAAGCCCGCCCAGCACTTCTGCACCGCCTTCAGCACAGCCTCCTGGCCGCGAATGTTGAGGTACGTTTCCTGTTGGCCAGCAAAGGACAACTCGGGTAGGTCTTCCGCCGTGGCGGACGAACGCACGGCCACAGCTGGCTCGCCGCCCAGGTTGGCGTAGGCCCGCGCAATGGCGCTTGCGACGGCGGGCGGCATCGTGGCCTGCCTGAACCGCTCCCCGATTTTGCTCGCTGCCGCATCCAGTGTGACGGGTTGCGCCGGGTCAGCAGGCGCCACAGCCGCCAGGATGTCAGCTTGAAGAAAGTTCGCGTCCACAAAATCTTGGTAGGCCGCAGTGGTGACGTGAAAACCGCCGGGCACTGGCAGGCCCGCTGCCACGAGCCGGACTAACGAGGCGCCCTTACCCCCTACCGTCGTCAAGTTGGCCCCCAGGTCGGCAAGAGACAGCACATAGTCCAATGGCATCGGCCGGTCCTCCGTCTTCATGCGGCCTGTTCTCGCCTGCGCTGCATGACCTTCTTGCCACCTGAGATTCTATGCCGGAGCCCCATCGAGGGGAGGGGATCATCCGCTTGCAGCGAGATTGCAAATGCGTACTATCGCTGGCTGGCCAGGCACTCGAAGTGCGGCTATCCTCCGCACGACCCAGTCCAATCAGGAGACACCCATGTCTCAACAACCCGCGAAATCAGAAATCACCAGCGACGACAAGCTTTGGGCAGCAATTGGTTACCCAATCGGTATCATTGCGCTGATCATGCTACTCGTCCAAGACAAGAGAGATCGACCATTCATAAAGTTTCACGCGGTCCAGGCCATTTGTTTGTGGGTCGCATTTGTGGTGGTCGCAGTCGTCCTTAACATCTTCAGCGCAATCCTGGCTCGTCTCACCATTGGGATTTGCGGTCTCACAAGTTGTATTGTCCCGATTCTCTGGCTGCTCCTCTTCTGGCCAGTACATCTTGCCTTCCAAGGCAAGTATTTCGATGTCCCGGTCGTCACTGATTTCATCCGCAGTCAGCACTGGGTTGCATGATGAGAGACCCCTTAGCTCCCGGCCGCAAAGCTTGATGAAGCTGGTCTCAGGCGCATGAGTCTACCCACCTGTTTGTGTCGCGCAAGGACGAGCGGCTTGCTGGAGGCAGCTCTCGAGGTCAACAAGGGGGGAACCTTCTCGTACCTTGACAGGGTTTTGACCTCGCCCGAGTTGAAAGACCCGCCGAAAACACGAGAGTGCATCCGGACGTAGGCGGTTTGAACGCAATCCTTCGCCAGACTTCGGGTTTGTCTCGGTAGTTCTTGCGATCTGACCTTGCCATTCGCAAATCAAAGAAATAACGTTTCGGTCACTTCGCGGTCGTAGTTCGCCAGGCACGTTTCAATCAGAGGTCAGTAGGCAACGTCAAGGGCGCGAAGAAGAGCGCTGGGGCTGGCACCTGCAGACGAACTCTCGTAACCCGGAGGCCGGTGGTTCCCTGGCGCGATCACCCAGGGCAGGCGAGTCCAGCCCCCGCTGCCTTAGTGGAGAACCGAGGCACTTGAGCCTCGGTTCTTCGTTCATCGCATCAGACCTGATCACGCGACTTCAGCCAGATTGCCCAGCAATTGTGGCGCCTCGATCCAGTTCACCCCACTTGAGCTAGTGACCAGGCGATCACTGGTTTCTGTCAGAATCGTGCGGTCTCCCAGAAGTGATATGGTTGTGGTGGGACTCTGTGCCCCGTCACTCCAACCGCGGCCGGAAGTCGCAGAAGGTGGCCGATGTGAACGTCCCGTCAGGAAACCATGGGCAATTGCCAACCCTGGCCGTGCCCTCTTTGGCCGAGTTGTTTGGATCTTTCTTGAGGCTGGGTCTGACCGCATTTGGTGGGCCGGCCATGGTCGCCTACGTCCGCAGGATGGCCGTCGATCAGAAACATTGGCTTGACGAGCAGGATTTTCGCAACGGCGTCGCACTTTGTCAGGTAATCCCCGGCGCAACGGTCATGCAGGCCGCCGCCTATGTGGGCCTCAGAACAAGAGGTTTGATTGGTGCAGCCCTGAGCTTTGTTGGCTACGCCCTTCCGGCATTTGTCCTGATGATGATCCTCTCCGCCCTATATTCGTGGGCGGGTGCACTGCCCGCGGTGGTTTCAATATTCTCCGGGCTCCAGGCCGTCATTGTGGCGATTCTCCTCAGCGCCACCGTTTCATTCGGTCGAGCCTCTATGAAAGACTGGAGGCGCGTGCTCCTTGCGGTGGCCTCTGCCTCCGCATTCTGGATGGGTGTAAACCCCATCTTGGTCATCCTGTCCTCCGCTCTTCTGGGGTTTGCCATCCTTGAAAGTAGGCCGCCTGGTCTGCAGCATCCGGTAGAAACTCCAAGAATGCGGTTCCCGAAGTTGCTCCTGCCCCTGTTAGCACTCGTCGGGGCGAGCTTTGCGGCCTTGTTTCTTCTTCGACGACCATTGTTTGACCTTGCTGCGCTGATGTTCAGGGTGGACCTGTTCGCCTTCGGCGGCGGATTCGCTTCGGTCCCACTCATGTTCCACGAAGTCGTTCAAGTGCGCAACTGGATGGACGCGGCCACCTTCCTCAATGGAATTGTGCTCGGACAAGTAACGCCCGGGCCGATTGTGATCACGGCTACCTTCGTTGGCTACCTGCGCGATGGGATGGTGGGCGCACTCATAGCCACCGTCAGTGTGTTTACGCCGTCGTTCATTATCCTGATCGGGTCCATTCCCTACTATGACCGACTTCGTTCCTCCCCGTACTTCGAGAGGGTGATTGGCGGCATCTTCGCTTCCTTTGTCGGCCTTCTGCTGTCAACCACCCTTCGCTTTTCCTCCAGCGTTCGCTGGGACGTTCTCCACGTACTACTTGGAGGCGCCGCGCTGGCAGCCCTCCTTGCAAATGTTGACATTCTCTGGGTGATTCTCATTGCGGCAACGGTTTCCGCAATCGCATTCAGATGAGCCCTTGCCTCGACCACGAGGCAAGTTGGAGAAGGCCCACACCCCAGCCCTCAGGAAATCTCTGGCGCATCGGGAATTCCCCTTGGGAATTCCGCCTGTTCAATTCAATTGCTCAATTCAATTACTCCACCTTGATCTATTGACATACACACTCCACAGGAGGTACTCTTGGGCTCACACTCACGGATCAACCTCGTTGGGCTCGAGGATACTGAACCACGGATGGTACCCTCAAACGGGTGGAAATGCTGTTTGAGGCCCCCTCCCTCGGGTTGGAGCTCATGACCCGACGAGCTGTGGTTCTTGAGAACACCTGAGGAAATATGAAACGCCGCAGATCAGCTTGTCTGCGGCATTTGATTCCCGCCCACTTCTGGTCTATGGGGCTGGAGGCCTGGACGCCGCTGGTTCAAGCCTGGTCCCCCTCCGGCGGCATAGACGCTGGCCGCGTCAAGGCGCCCAAACTGGGCGCTCATGTGGTTTGGAACGGGCGCACGAGGCGGCCCACGCCGGCCGCCTGCCCCGGCTCCGCGGTTCGCGCTGGAGGTTTTGTGGAGAAATATCCTCCCCTTTTCCACCCAATTATTAACCCAAAAGATCCAATGAATCGACGCTCCCCTTTTCGGTCCATTGACAGCCTAGCTTTATAAGGTATGATAATAGATGAGTTTGCAAGATAAACTAGTCTATGCAAGATCGAGGGCCTATGGAAAGACAAGTTGAGTCCGCCGCAAAGCGTGGCCGGGGATATTGGTTTATAGACGGCTTTACCGAAATGGCGGCCGGGGGATTGCTCGTTCTCCTGGGAGGGGTGATTCTTCTTCGCGGGGTCGTCCCGCAAGCGCCGCTTCTTACACAGTTTGCCGCCACCGGTGTCGACGTTGCCATCGTAAAAGCGGTGGGTTTCTTGGCAGCCATCCTCGCAATATGGTGGCTCAAGGACCGCTTCACTTTTCCGCGAACCGGATATGTCAGAGAGAAGTGGGTCCCCCTGGCGCAAATAATAGCCTTCATCAGAAACGTCTTCTTGATTATCGTCCTGCCGCTGCTTGGTTTAGTGGCTGCGTTCTTCATCCTGCCTGGGGGGCGCGGTGCCTTGTTCTCCATTCCCGTCTGGTTGCCGGTTTTCCTGGGCATGCTCTGGGGAGTTCTTTGCTACTGGCTGGGTGAATGGACGGGCCTGCGCCGCTTCCGGCTGCTGGGAATGTTGATCCTGCTGGCGGGAGTTGCGGTGGGAGGGGGACAGCTTCTGGCCGGTTTGCCGACCTTTCCGCCCCAAGCGCTGACCTCCAATCCTTGGAACGCATTGCCGGAAGTTCTTCGGGTTCCCCTGGAGGAGGACGTCAAGCGAACGTTCGTCGGTCTCGGTTTGCTGACCCTGATCTCCGGTGCTGCGTTTGTCCTCTCAGGACTGGCGACGTTTCTGCGCTACCGGAAGGAAAATCCGTCTCCCTACCGGGAGGAACCTTGACCGAACCGCTGCGCAATCTCTCCGATCTGGATCGGGTGATTCACGAACCGGCGCGCCTGCTCCTGGTGGCCCTGCTCTCCTCGCTGGAATCTGCCGATTTTCTTTTCCTTCTCAAGGAAAGCGGCCTGACCAAAGGAAATTTATCCGTGCACCTTTCGCGTCTTGAGGAAGCCGGCTACCTGAGGGTGGAGAAATCCTTCCGGGGAAAGATCCCGCACACGGAGTTCCGGCTTACGCCGAAAGGAAAATCGGCCTTCGATCAATATCGGAAGAGCCTCCGGCCGATAGTCAATCCAAAAAAGGGACGGGCGTAAGAAAGAGAATATCCGGCAGAGGTGAAAGGTGGAACTCGCAATCGAAACAAACGGTTTGTCAGAAACCCACAGGCCGTTGATTCGGTTGCCCCTTTTGGGGATTTTGGTTTCAGTCTAATTGCAATCCTTTCCCCGGTAGACAGACGCTGATTCCCGGCCGAGAAGAGAAATCCCATGCCCGAAATCACACCAATGAAAGCCGTAGGCTTTGCCTGCCCAAAATGCAAGTGTCCCCTGCAACCGGGACAGAACGCACTCCTATGCAGCGAGTGTCACCTGACATATCCTATCCTCGCCGGTATCCCCAATTTCCTCGCCGAGAGCGAGCTGGCCCGTGTAGCCCCCAATTATCGGTGGATCCAGATGCTGGAATTCCTGGCCCCCATCTACGAAGGCCAACTTTGGCATTCGTTTATCCTGAAGACTCTGGCTGCCGCTCGTCATAGCTCGCTGCACAGCATCGCGAGCTTCATCTCGGAGACCATGGAAGGGGTAGCTGGGTTTGTGCTTGACGTGGCCTGCGGGCCAGCCACCTATGGTCGCCGTGTCGCCTCCCCATCCCTGAATGTTTTCGGCATTGACTTCTCCATGGGCACTCTAAAGCAGGGAATGACCAATATTGCGCGGGAGGGGGTAACCGGCATTCGCCTCGCCCGAGCCCGCGTAGAGGAACTGCCGTTTGAGAACGCAGTCTTCGATGGGGCAATCTGCGGCGGATCCCTCCATCTGTTCCCTGATACCGCGCTCGCTTTGCGCGAAATCGCACGAACCATGAAAGCCGGTGCGCCCCTGGCGGTGACAACATTCGTGGCGGGGAATGCACCTCTCACCTGTTTGATGAAGCGCCGCAAGAACATGCATGTCTTCCAAATTCCTGTTTTGCGGCTATTCATGGCCGAATCTGGATTTGAGGATTTGAGCCAAAACTGGATGGCACGTTCCTCACCTTCAGGGTTCGCAAAGTTGTGCCTTCCAAATAGAAAAGAGAAATCGCAGGTCTGAAATGACACCAATCAAGCCACTCAGCTTTGCCTGTCCCAAATGCAAGCTTCCTCTGCAACCGGGAGAGGACGTGCTCCAATGCAGCCAGTGTCACCGGACTTATCCCATCGCCATCGGTATCCCCGACTTTCTCTCAGGCGATTTGCAGGCCGGCCTGGCCCCTGTCTTTGGCGGAACTTCCGGCACCACAACCATCAAACGTATGGCCAGGCAGATGGACTTCTTTGCCCCCATTTACGAATCCCGGCTGTTCGTTTCGGTTCTTCTCGGACTATCGGGTGTTCATGGGGACAGTTCCCGGTTCATGGACAAGATCGCAAGTTTCCATTCCAAGACCCTGGAGGGCGTGACAGGGTCTGTCCTCGACGTAGCCTGCGGGCCCGCCACCTACGGTCGCCGAATCGCATCCCCATCCAGGTACGTTTACGGCATCGACATCTCAATGGGAATGCTGCAGCAGGGTATGACCTACCTCGAACGGGACAATGTATCGGGGGTTTGCCTCGCCCGAGCCCGCGTCGAGGAGCTTCCCTTTGAGAATGCGGTCTTCGATGGAGCTATCTGTTCCGGTTCCCTCCACCTCTTCGCCGATACGGTGCTTTCTCTGCGCGAAATTGCGCGAACCATGAAACCAGGCGCGCCTCTATCTGTCCAGACCTTTGTCGCGGGGAAAACGGTAATCAATCGGTTTGTGCAGGGACACTCCTGGGTTCATACTTTTCGACTGGATGAATTGCGGCAGGACCTGACTGAGACCGGTTTTGATGAATTCCGGCCGGCACTGGACGGCATCGTTCTCACTTTCAGTGCACGCAAAGCGACGCCGCGTACTTAGAAGTCCGGCCGATCCCGGCGAAACACACGGAAAAGATGGATTGGGTAAGGCCGGTATGTGTCGAGGGTCATGAAAACGGCCTCGCCGACTCGCCTGAGGAGAGACAACAAAGAAGACGCAAAGTCGCACGCCCCGGTTCGGGATCGCATCTTCTTCATCTTTGTGGCGGTGAGCGTGAGATTGGCCACGGTCACTGCCTACATTACCTGGAAGAAGGTGCCCTGGCCAAGAACCCCATCCCTCCGAAAATGGGCCTGGATTGGACATGCACCAAGCTCCTATTATGGATTCTGACCGTGTATCTACGGATCAATTCGCAGCCTTCGCTGATTGAATCAATCTCGGTGCAAATCCATCTCGGTGCATTGACAAACACACCCATCAAGAGGTAAACCTTCGGCCTACACTTACGGATCAACCTCGTTGGGCTCGAGGATACTGAACCACGGATGGTGCCCTCAAACGGCTGGAAACCCTGTTTGAGGCCCCCTCCCCCGGGTTGAAGCTCATAACCCGACGAGCTTCGGTTCCGTGGGTCGGCGCACCAGAAATGTATCGAAGGCGCAAATCGAGTGGATCTGCGCCTTTCTTTTCGACCCATAGACCGCCAGGCTGGCTGCCTGGGGGTCCCCCGTTCAATACCAGGGGGCTTGCCCCAACCGGGCGCACCGCTGGTCCTCCTTGGCGTGGTTCTTCCACCGTGGTCTTGCTGGGACGGGGTCTTGGCTACTACAGGGACGACGCCAGGCCTCTTCGCGTCAGGGACCCCGGGCCTTGCCCATCGGGTTACAATGTCTAGGCGGATTGCGGTTTCGCCCGATTCTATGTAGGCCGGAGCATCCGGCCAGCACGCCGCAACCATGCGGCAAGCGGACTGCCTTGTCCAGCCCCCTGCTGACGACTAAGCTCTATGCGCCCCCTTCTCGCACGGGCTTCGTGCCTCGTGCGAGGCTTGTCCAGCGGCTGGACGAAGGGGGTTCGTGCCCCCTCATCCTGGTCTCTGCCCCCGCTGGATTTGGTAAGTCATCGCTGGTGGCCGCCTGGATCCGGGCGGGAAGCCGGCGGGCAGCTTGGCTCTCCCTCGAGCCAGGGGACAATGACCCGGCTCGTTTCTGGCGCTACCTGGTCGCGGCACTGCAAACCGTGGAGCCGGACTTGGGTGCAGGCGTTGAGGGCATGCTGCAAGCCGGGTCGCTCCCCCCGGTCGAACCCTTGGCGACCGCACTGGTTAATGACCTGACCAGGCTCACTTCTGCTCTCGTGCTCGTGCTAGATGACTACCACGCGATTCAATCCCCGGAGATCCAGGAGGCCGTGGGCTTCATCCTGGATCACGCCCCGTCAAGCCTGCAGCTTGTGCTTACCACCCGAGAGGACCCGCCGCTTGCGCTGGCTCGCCGCCGTGCGCGCGGAGAACTGCTGGAGATCCGCGCCGCCGACTTGCGATTCACTCCAAAGGAGGCGGAGGAACTCCTGAACGCCGTTCACCACCTCGATCTATCCTCAGCTGAAATCGCCGCCCTCGAAGGCCGCACGGAGGGATGGGCGGTCGGGCTGCAGCTGACGGCTCTCACGCTCCAAGGCCGCTCCGATCGGAGCGCGTTCTTAAGACTTCTGGCCGGGGACGAGCGGCACATTGCCGACTACCTGATGGAGGAAGTGCTGACCCGCCAATCCCATGAGGTCCAGGCTTTTCTTCTCCAGGTCTCCATCCTGGAGCGCCTGAGCGCCCCTGCTTGCGACGCCCTCACGGGAAGGCAAGATGGCCAGCAGGTCCTCGAACAGCTGGAACGGATGAACCTCTTCATCGTTCCGCTGGATGAGCACCGCGGGTGGTACCGGTTCCACACGCTCTTTTCCGAGCTGTTGCGGCGGCGACTCCTGGGCACCATGGACGCTGCGGCAGTTGCCTCGCTGCACCGTAAGGCCAGCGCGTGGCACGAGAGCCACGGATACTTGGAACAGGCCGTGGCGCATGCGATCTCGGCGCGGGACCATCCAAACGCCGCGCGGTTGATCCTGCTTGCGTCGGGGCAGATGTACGCGCGGGGCGAACAGCAGACGCTGAGCGAGTGGATCGCTGCGCTTCCTGCCGCCTTCGTGGCCGGGGAGCCCACTCTGACGCTGTGCTACGCATGGGTGACGCTGGCCAGCGGGCGGGCGGATGAGGCGGAGCGGTGTCTGGAGGCGATGGAGCAAGCCTCGGGCGCCGCGCCTTCCGGCCAGCGCATTGCCGAGCTGCCCGCCCTCCTGCGTGGCGCGTTTGTTGAGGCCATGGTTGTGCGCGCAACCGTGGCTATGAACCGCTTCGACCTGCCGCGGGTCTTTCAGCTCGCGGAGGAGGTCCTCCCGCGCCTGTCCGAGACGGCAGCTCTTCCCTTCAACCGACCTGAAGCGCTGCGGCCCGCAGTCACCTACGACCTCGGGCTGGCCCGTGAGTTCAGCGGGGATCTGGAGGGCGCGAGCCGGACGCTTGCGGAAGCAGAGCAGCTTGCCGTCAAGCAAGACAACCAGGTCCTACAACTTCTGGCCCTCGCGCATTCCGCCCAGGTGCAGGCTCTGCAGGGCAATCTGCGCGCGGCAGAGTCGATCTATCTGAGGGGGCTTGGGCAGGCCGGGGGGCCCGGCGGAGGCGTCTCCGTGTTTGGACCAGCCGTGCTCCAAGGAGGCCTGGCGAACCTCCACTACGAGTGGAACGACCTGGCGAGCGCGCGCAAACGTGCCGAAGAAAGCGTGGCCATGAGCCGACAGCTGCCCAACTGGGAAAGCCTGCCTCCCGGGCATCTCTGCCTGGCACGGGTGAAAGCTGCCCTGGGCGATTGGGACGGCGCTTTCCAAGTCCTGGATGACCTCGAAACCCTCCTGGAGCGGTACAACGGCCAAGCCGTGCTCCCCCACGCGCGGGCACTGAGAGCCAGGTTGTGGCTTGAGTGCGAGAAGCTGGAACTGGCTTGGCAATGGGCCGAAGGCAGCGGCCTGAGCACGGAGGGCGAGCTCGCGTACCTGCACGAGGTCGAGCACGTCGTCCTGGCCCGAGTGTTTCTTGCCCAGGGAGAGCTCGAGCGCGCTACCCGCTTGATTTCGCGCCTGCTTGAGGCAGCCCAGGGCGGAGCGCGGCTGAGCCGGGTGATTGAGCTGCTGGCGCTGAGCGCACGTGCCCAGCAGATCCAGGGCGAAAGCGCCCTGGCGCTGGAATCGCTTTCCCGCGCTGTCGGCCTGGCCGCCTCCGAGGGCTATGTCCGCACTTTTCTGGACGAGGGGACTTTCCTACGGCCGCTCCTGGAGGCTCTCAGGCGCGGCGGCTCTGAAACCTTTGCCCGGAGAATCCTGCAGGCCTTTGAGGCAGAACCCAGTCAACAGTCCGCCCCATCGACCGTATCCCTGCGCTCTGCGCTCTGGCTGGAGCCCCTCAGCCCCCGGGAGAAAGAGGTGTTGGGGCTGATCGCGGAGGGCCTCAGCAACCAGGAGATCGCGCGGCGGCTCGTCATCTCCCGGACCACGGTCAAAACCCACATTGCGAACCTCCTCAGCAAGTTGCAGGTGAGCAACCGGACCCAGGCTGTAGCGAAAGCCAGAGCGACCGGCCTGCTGCCCTCAGACTGACCGGTTGCCTGCGCTCCCGCAAATGAGATGACCTCAAGCACGGGTCGTGCCGTCGTGGGAACCAAGGCATGACCCTGATTCCGAATCGCCCGCCCTTGCCTTCGCTCCCCCGATTGATGTTCTGGCCCTAGCTCTCCCACGGAGGGCGTGTCTGGCGCGACACAGCAGCATCCCGCCATGCGCGGGAGGTGCCTCCCGGGTTGGCCTGACGCTGCCCCCCACCCTCGCGCGGCGCTGCGAGAGCACGGATCCTCACGCCAGGCTGAGTCGCATGCAGGCCAGGGCGTCCTCGTGCAAGGGGCAACCCTCCCCCATTGGCACCGGCAAAGGGGGAGATGGCGCCCCCCGCCGCAGCCCCGCCACGGGCTTCCCGATTAGCGCTAGCATTCTGGAACGGCCAGCGATGTCGTAACCGGCCCCTCAGCCCGAACCTTTGCAATTGCCACAAGCCAAGGTTGCTCGGCCCGGGAGGCCCGGACCCCAGCGGCTCCGTCCAGCGCGCACTCCGACCCGGACCTGGGTGCGCAGCCCTCGCGCCGCAGGGCGGAGGGAATCATCCTTTGCCCAGGTCGAGATCGTCCTTTTGGACGATGCGGCTCATCCCTCCCTGTGTGTACACTGGCCCCAGAGTTGATGAGCAACCCTTTCCGCCTGAGGTGCCCCCCTTGAAAAGGCCCAACCCACCCTTCCGTGACGACGAACCCGCGCTGTACAGGGTTCGGATCCGTGGCAGCCTCAGTTCCTCGTTCTCAGACTGGTTGCGTGACCCCCAGGTGGAGGTCGTGCGGGAGGGAGACGGGTCGATCGTTACAACCCTGACCGGGACGGCTGCTGATCAGGCGGCGCTGCACGGCCTGCTGACCTCGTTGCGCGATCTGGGTGTCCCCCTTCTGTCCGTCGAACGCCTGGAGAAGGGTACTGGACGGCAGGCTCGACCGAGAGGTGCAAGCTGAGAATTGAGGAGGCTGAAATGGAGAAAGAACCGGTTGTCCAGGTGCAGGACTTTCGCAAGACCTACGGCGACTTCGCGGCCGTAGACGGCATCAGCCTGGAAGTGTATCCGGGGGAGATCTTTGGCCTCTTGGGGCCAAACGGCGCCGGAAAGACGACAACCCTGGAGAGCCTGGAGGGGCTGCGCCAGCCGGACGGCGGCAGCCTGAGAATCCTGGGGATGGACCCCGTGCGGCAATTCAGACGGCTGCGCAATCGGATCGGAGTCCAACTGCAGTCGTCTGCCCTGCCAAGCAACATGACCGTTCGTGAGGCGATGCGGTTTTTCTGCGCCTATCACGGCCTTCCCCCCCGCGACGACCTCTTGGACCGCTTTGGGCTGGGGGAAAAGAAGAAGACTCAATTTCGCATGCTCTCCCTCGGTCAGCAGCGCCGCCTGGCGCTGGCACTGGCCATAGCGCACAATCCGCCGGTTCTCTTCCTCGACGAGCCGACGGCCGGCCTGGATGTCCCGGCCCGCATCGAACTGCACGACTTGATGCGCCAGCTGCAGGAAGGCGGAGTGACGATCATTCTGGCGACCCACGACATGGCGGAGGCTGAGAAGATGGCCAGCCGGGTTGCCATCCTGCTCCAGGGGAAGATTGCCGCAACGGGCAGTCCAACTCAACTGACGGCCAGCGGGGACGCGCTGGTCAAGATCTCAGTGGCGACGGAATCTTCCTGCCTGGCTGAGAACCGAACCGGTTTTCCGGGGGTTCGCCGCCATCAGTTCAAGGAGGGGTACGCATTGTTTTTCAGCAACGACCCAGGCCCGACGGTCACGGCGATTCTGGACTTCCTGAAGGTTAATCAAGACCGGCTGGTCGATTTGCGCGTGGAGCGCCCTTCCTTGGAAGAACGTTTCCTGGAGATCACCCACCTCGATCGCCCTAGGGGAGGCTAGCCATGGCTGCTTTTCTTCACCACCTGAGCTACGACTTCAACAACGGTCTGCGCGACCGCTCGCTCCTGCTGATGAACTATCTCTTTCCCTTGGCTCTGTTCGCCATGCTGGGGGCGCTGCTGGGCAGCATCGACCCGGCATTTGCCGGGACAATCATCCCGGCAACGATCATCGTGGCGGTCATGTCCAGCATGCTCTTGGGGATGCCGAACCCGATCGTATCGGCGCGCGAGGCCGGGGTCTACCGCAGCTTCAAGATCAACGGAGTCCCGGCGGCCTCCATCCTCTCCATCCCGGCGCTCAGCAGCCTGCTGCACATGGTCGTCGTTTCCGCGATCATCACCGTGACCGCCGTGCCGCTCTTTGGGGCTCATCTCCCGGTCAGTTGGGGTTACTTTGTCCTGGTGGGGCTGCTGACCATCTTTGCCATGGCGGGCCTCGGCATGCTCATTGGAGTCATTGCCTCCAACACCCGTGCTACCGTCCTGATCAGCCAGCTCTACTTTGTGCCCTCGATGTTGTTGGCGGGTCTGACGATGCCCTCCAGCATGCTACCGGCGGCCATGCGCAGGATTGCAATGCTCCTGCCAGCCACGCATGCGATGAACGCCTTTCAAGCGCTGGCTTTGGGGCTGCCGACGGATGGGAACCCGATGGGATCCCTGCTCATCCTCCTGGCTGGCGGTCTGACCGCCTTTGGTTTGGCGGTCTTGCTCTTCCAGTGGGACAGCCATAATCTGAGGCGTGGTCGGTCGCCCTTCCTGGCAGTCCTTGCCGTGGTGCCCTACCTCCTCGCGGCCGTTCTCATCCGGTGAAAGCATGCCTGATCTCCGCGAGCGCCAAGGGCGCTTGGGTGGGGCCTTATGGCTGAAAGGTTCAGTCTGACCAAGGCTTGCCGATGCGTGGGCCCACCCTTCATCCCCTCGTTGGGGCGCCAGGAGCATCTAGCGAACAAAGTCCTGTCCTGGAACAAGTCCATACGGCAGAAGTGAACCATTCTTCGAAGGCATCCAGATTTGGAGGGAAAGGAAATATGGCAACACTGATCGTTTCAAAGAGTTCAAAAACAGAAACCGCGCGGGGTATCGCGCGCTGGGCCGGGCAAATGATTGCCGCGCTGGTCATCTTTGGCGCGATTCTGTTCCTCGCCGCCGGAAGGCTGAACTGGATCAGGGTTGGGTTAACTTGGGGATGAATGCCCTGACTCTGGCACTGAGCGCGATTGTGCTGATCCCTCGCCGCCCGGGCATGCTGGCAGAACGGGCGCAGGTGCGCGAAGGAGCCAAAGCCTGGGACCGGTTCCTCGCCGCAGCCATCGTCGTCGTTGCGCGTCGGGAGCTTTCGCACCATGGCCAGCCCACCGATCCTGGATTTCCTACAAGCCATGTCGTTCCCACAGGTGTCTTCTTTGTCTCAAGGAATCCCATCTACCTGGGAGCGGCCTGTCTTCTAATAGGGATTGCGCTCGGCTGTCAATCTCCCCTGGGTGTTTGTGCTCCTCCTCCCGGCACTTGTCGGTTGCCACTACATTCCGATAGCCCCAGAAGAGAGGCACCTCGCCGTCAAGCTCGGCGAGGAATACCTTACGTACGCCGTCTCAGTCCATCCGTGGGTTGGCCGCGCTCGGCGCCCAAGGTAACAGTGAGATCGGTCCGGATCCGGAGGGTCGCACATGAAAAAAAGGCCGGCCAACAAATCGTGTGGGAGGGTGAGAAATGCCTGATGTGAGGGCGACAGAGGGAATCAGAAGAGAGATAGCAGAAAGGCCAACTCGTGAGGGGCCTGTCTCGTTTCATCTCGAAAATGTTCCTCCGTTACTACATTGGTCTGTCTTTCACACGACAACGAGGGTGGTCATCCGCGAATGGATTATTGACACGGTTGTTTTGGACTCAGTTTGTCCATGCCTCGCGTTGCTTGGAAGCAATTTGATTTGTCAACCAGCGGGTACGTACAAACCCGCCTCCTTTAATACCCGCAGCGCACGCAAAGTGACCCATTTGCTGGGCTTTCCCTTTTCCTCGATGTCGCCCCACATTCTGCCGTTGAGAGAGTTCTCCAACACCCAACGCCCCTGGTCATCCTGCTTGCCCTCGATAAGCTTGAATACATTGGTCAATCTTGAGTCACTACCGTAGCCCGCCTCCACAAGCACTGCTGCGGTCTCCAACACATCACTCCAGTAGCTCAAGGGAAAGCCCAACTTGAACCAGGTTGAGCTTACTCGCACGGTGTACGGATAGTCTGCCACGGAGGGATCGCGGCTAAGCAGAAATGCAGCGCCAGTCTCGATGGCGCGCTCGATGACTGGCGTGCGCCGATCTATTGGCACCGCCAGCAACGCTCTCATTGCCTTGTTGGCGCCCCAGCCACACGGTTGCCCCTCATTGACGCCGCAAGCAAACCCCGGTCCTGCTGTGGCCGACTTGTGGTACTGAATTTTCCCCTCACCGGTGATGGCGCGAGCCTGCCACTCCAATGCAGCCTGCACGCGAGGGTCAGCGGCATAGTCCAGACGCAGTAGGGCGTACAGCAGGTTGCCATTGAGGCAGTGCCAGGAGCCACTTGGCAATGGGGGCTGAGACCCCGAGAACGCACCGTTTCTGGCGATGCTGTGGCTCAAGAGGTACTCGCAACCCCGTCGCACACGTTCATCGGAGGAGTCGGCCCCTAGTTCGACCAGGAACATGATTTGCCAGACGGTGCCCCGATACTTGGGACCATAGCCGCCTCCGGGCTTCACCCATGAGCCGTCGGATTTCTGAGCCTCTAGGATGGCCGGCACCGGACCTTTGGTCATCACAGCGCGATGTGCTGTGATGACCTCCGGATCATTTGCCGGCCGATCTAGCAGGTCAGTTAGCGCAAAGTAGCGCACACTCGGGTTCTTCTTGTCCTTCTCAAGAATCCAGGCAATAGGATTGGCTTTCAGCATATGCCTCGTTCCCCAGCAAAGTCTACGATCCCATGACGAATCTGATTGAATGGTTTCCAAGAGAGCGCTGCGATTGGACTCGTAACTTGACGGAGGCAGGATCCACTCATGGGGGTGCCCCCTGCCCTAATCACTGTCCACAGTGCTCGTCCCCTTCGCAGTTTGACCGATTCTGTCAGAACGAGATCTCGGACGGACAATTCGGCTAGCACATCAGCTTGGTTTGTTCAATAGAACAAGTATAAGGGACCCATTCCCATTTTCCTCTCAATCTTACCGTATCTGATCGGCGGAGGTATCCCAAGTACAGGCCTTGCGATCGTAGTTGGCGTAGCCGCAATCTATGTCAACAGTCCATTAACGTCTGGGCGGACTATTCTCTTTGCCAGCTTGCGGCTGGTGCGGAAAATGCCTTGGCTATAGCTGTGCTGGCCGAAAGCCCCATGCGCCCGGCCATAGACCTCGATCGGATCTGGATTGAACGTGCACAATGCTCCTATCATGGATTCTGACTGTCGATCTAGGATCAATTCGCAGCCTTCGTGATTCAATCAATCTCGGTGCGTTGACAAACACGCCCATCAAGAGGTACCCTTCGAATTACACTTACGGATCAACCTCGTTGGGCTCGAGGTTACTGAACCACGGATGGTACCCTCAAACGGCCGGAAATCTTGTTTGAGGCCCCCTCCCCCGGGTTGGAGCTCATGACCCGGAGGTCGCTGGTTCGAGTCCAGCCCCCGCTACCTAAAGCCAAAACCGAGGCCTTTTGAGCCTCGGTTCTGTTTTGTGTGACCTCGTTGTGCCAGGCCAAACCACAGTAATTCTCGAGGATTCAAGAGTTTCAAGAGACGCCGCTGGTTAATCAG
>Ga0187858_10002381_pt1 | contig 19368 bp, 14 predicted proteins | sample June2016WEW_8_15_FD_133015 | JGI IMG/M metagenome (GOLD analysis project Ga0187858, IMG submission 133015) | Peatland microbial communities from SPRUCE experiment site at the Marcell Experimental Forest, Minnesota, USA - June2016WEW_8_150 | ecosystem: Environmental > Terrestrial > Soil >...
CAACCATTTACCGCGCCAGAGCGCACCAATCGGCGTTGCAGAAGTTCTGGTCTCCCGCGCTATCCTCTACGGAGCCTGTCCTGATCTGCCTGGCCAAACCTTCGGTCTGGCTGCCTTCAGCAAAGCTCTACCAAAGACATTCCAAGACTCCGGAGAAGTTTCTGGGTCAGTTCGCAAGGCTCAGTCAAAGGCCTGATTTGCAGCCAGACGACAAGCTCACGTGGAGCGATATGGTCGAGTACCCCGACTATGGGCTCGCAGGCGGAGATGTCTACGCGGCGATTCGCCTTTCTGCTCTCTTTGGCCAGGTCGGAAAGAAGAATCAGGTCAGAATTGGAGGCAACTACTCCTTCGAAGACCTGCGAAACTCTCCTGCCGTCATCATTGGAGCTTTCAATAATCGCTGGACGATGCAAATGACATCCAGTCTTCATTTTGCATTTGTTAATGAGGGCGACCAATCGCTCATCCGGGAGGTAGGCCCATCGGGACGGCGATGGTACCCAAAGACTGACACTATTAACAGCAGATCCAACGAGGACTACGCTCTTGTTACCAGACTTCTGGACTCGAGGACCGGTCAATTCGTTGTACTCGTGGCCGGTATCCAGTCTTACGGCACGCAGGCTGCTGGTGAGTTCGTTTCAAGTCCCGAGTACCTTCAGGCGACCCTTCAGAAGGCCCCGCCGGACTGGGAAAGGAAGAACATGCAGATTCTTCTGCGGACCCCAGTCATTGACGGATTACCCGGCCCTGCTGAGGTTGTCGCTATCTACGTCTGGTAACCAGCAACTGCCTCCGGCAGGATGGGCTTCCGGATCCCGATAATCTGCTCTTCCGTTTTACCGGCTCTTCTTCTTTGAAGGTTTTCTCTTTCAAATCACGAGAGAACCCTTCTTAACTCACCGAGCTTTCCGGGAGCAGGTCAAAATCAGTGAGCGCTACGTTAAGCCCATCACCGGCCAACACGTCGCCCAGACCTGGAGCCAGCCCGATGATGCCGTCGAGGCCAAACCGGATATTCATGGACGGTGAGCGACCTGTACCAAAAAGACCAAACAAATTAGGAACATAATGCAATCATGGTGTTCAGCCCGGCCCCCTGAGGATTCGGTTGGTTTGGATGCGACTTATGGACACTGATGCAGGACGACCGGCAGCGGGACCGAAGGCCACGCGGATCGCTCCGCTGTGGCACACTCTGGGCCTGCTGATCATCCTGCTGGCATTTGTCTGGGTCACTTTCAGATGGCAAAGCCACAGCCTTGCAGCCGGCGAGCAGCACCACGGAAACGCGCTCCACTATTTATTCGTTATAGCCTCTGAGTGGGCGATGGCCATGTACATCTGGCTTGGCGGTCTGATCCCAGGCGCAACCCGGCTGCGCGACATCATAGGTGGACGCTGGGCCAACGTCAAAGAACTGCTGCGCGACATCACGATTGCCGCGGCGTTCTGGATTGTATTTTTCGCAGTGGGGGAGCTCAGCAGTTTTGTGGGGCGCCCCAGTCATCCCGGATCCCTCCAATTCGTAAACCCGCTTGGAGCCATTGAAGTCACACTCTGGGTCATCATGTCGATGACCGCCGGATTTTGCGAGGAGCTGGTGTTTCGCGGCTATTTCCAAAAGCAATTTCTGGCTTTGACGCGAAGCGCCGCGTTCGCCGTGCTGGCGCAGGCCGTTCTGTTCGGAATCTGCCACTGGTACCAAGGGGTCAAGCAGGCGATCCTGATCTCCGTGCTTGGGGCACTCTACGGAATCCTCGCACAATGGCGCAAAAGCCTTCGGCCGGGCATGATCTCTCATGCATGGTCGGACGTTCTCGTTGTAATTCCGACACCTTTCCGGTGAGTCGCTGCGACCGGAGAAGCGGGACTCCTCGTTGGTTCCTTCTTCATATCCAGAGCCCTTGTGGGTTTACGCATAAAGCGAAAGTGCAACCTCATAAGGTGAAAGTGAAGGTGTTACTTATTGCGAGGCTGCGCCGGGAAGCCGGGGGAACGGATCTCGATGGTTCCTGGATGCATCTTCCACTGATCAGGCAGCCAGTTGATCAGTTCGCGTTTGCGGACCTGCGACAGGTTCGTCAACAACTGCGTGAGGTACAGTTGCGGGTCCACGTCGTGGCGGCGGCAGGTGCTGGTCAGGGTGGCCAGGATCGCGGCCGTTCTGCCGCCACGCGGATTGCCGACGAAGAGGCTGTTTTTTGCGATTGAGAACCACGCGCTTCATCTCGCGCTCGCTGACATTGTTGTCGATGCTGACCGCGCCGTCCGAGCAGAAAACGTTCAGTTCCGTCCATTGGCCCAGCGCATAGTGGATCGCCTCAGCCATGGGATGCTTGGGCAGCAACTGCTCCTTCCAGGCAAGAAGCCGTTCGCGCAATTGGGCAAGCAGAGGCGCCGACTGCCGCTGACGCAGCTTCAGGCGCTCTTCCACGGAAGCATCCTTGCTTTGTCTCTCGACCGCATAGAGAGCGCGCACCCGCTCAACCGCCTCCCGCGCGATTTCGGGAGCGGCCCTTTCCGCATCGATTATCTTTCTCTTCATGTGCGCCCAACATCCTGCACGCGTGATCTCGTTGCCGGCAACGACCCCGTTGTAGCCGCCGTAGGCATCAGCCAGGAGAACCCGACGATAATCTTTCAGGAAGTACTTTGGTCCGTCGCGTCCTCGATTCAACGTGAAGTCGAAGACGTTATACGGATAGCCATCGTCGCCAACATAGACCCACATTCGTGCATTCGCTGTCTTACCTTTGCTCAGCATGGGCATGATGGTGTCATCGGTGGCCACAACGTGCGAAGCTCGCACTCGCTCCGCCATCAGTTCGTACAACGGTTCCGCCAGATCGGCTATATCTCCGCACCACACTGATTGCGTCGCCCGCGAGATCTCGAACCCTTGCCGCTGAAAGATGTCCTCCAACCTGTATAAAGGCAGGTAATCAGCGAACTTGCTCGTTACGATGTAAGCCAGCAGCCCCGGTCCGGCCATGCCCTTGTCGATCGCTGTCTCCGGCTTGGCTGCGGTTTCCATCTGCGGGTTGTTTCCATTGCTCTCGCAGCCCGGGCAGGCATATTTCTTGCGCAAATGATGGATGCGTTCGAAGTGGCCGGGAAGATATTCGACCAGCCAGCTCCGGTCCGTGCCGATTTCCTTGCGCTCGATGCCGCAGCATGGGCAAGCCCGCTCCTGCTCGCTCAGCTCGTGGACGCAGGTGGTTACAGGAAGATTTTCGAAGTTAGCGAGATTACGCCGTCCCTTGCGCCGCTTCACGCGCCGAAGTTCTTCTGCCGGTTCGCTGCGCGATGGGACGTCGTCCGGATTAACCGGCTTGCGATCCATCTCCTCGGCGAACGTCAGAAGCATCTGTGCCAGATCACCAGGGGATTGCAGACGATCAGCGCGAGGACCGTAGTACCACTTGCGATACCGCTTCAACTCCAACTGGAGCCGCAGATTTTCAACGTGAAGATCATTGGCACGCCTGCTCTGCTCTTCGGCAAGCTGCTCGTGTTTATCGGCACGTCGCTTCTCTTGGTCGCGCTCATTGATCAGCGCGCGCAGCATTGCTTGCAGCGCTTGGCTGTCATCGGACAGAGCAACAAGATTGGCTTCGCTGTCCACTTATGTATTGGACGTAAGTCGAGCCTCGCAAGTTACCTCACGCACTAACTCTTTGCAGGCTGCTTTTGTTGGTTCCGGCTGCACGTTCATAACGCGGCACCCGCTTCAGCTTCGACATATCGATCCCATCAAGGATCATCGCCAACTCGCTCGCACGCAACTCAACCGAACGCGTTCCGGCATCTAATCGCGGCAGCTTGAAAACTCCGGTCTCAAGCCGCTTATACCAAAGCACGAACCCGTCGCCGTCCCATAGCAGTATCTTCAATCTGTCGCCTCGGCGCGAACGAAAGATAAAAAGGCTGTCGCTCATAGGGTCTTGGCCGATCACTGCGCGAACCCGCTCAGCCAAACGATCAAAGCCGCAGCGCATGTCAGTCACCTCAACCGCCAGCCAGATCCGCGGCCCCTGTGTCCGGTCCAACGCGCGCAAACTCGGCAGGCCGATCATACTTCCGCTTCCAATACGGAAAGCAATGCGCGCAGATGACCCGCATCGAAGCCGGGCTCCACCACCAGGCTTCGGGCTCGCGGCAGCCGCACCTCAATCGCCCTGCCAGTCGCCGCGGGTGCCTGTTTCGCTACAGCGGCAACTTCCACCGCAACAAACTTCGCCGCTTCCGCTCCGCGAACACGCTTCTTCCAGTCGTAAAACTGCCAATCGCGAATACCCCGATCACGACAGAACGCCGCAACAGTTTGGCCGCTCGCAATCTGCTCGGAAACCAACCCGCTCCACTTCGCCCACTCTTCCGTTCGCCCGCGCCTCATCCCTCTACACTGCGACACGACGAGGCGATCTACAAGATGGGGTCTACATAGCGTTCACCAAAATCAAGATAGCGCGCATGCCGCGTCTCCGAGGCAGAGGCGCATGCTGCACGCCAACCTGCGAGCGTCTTCTCACATCCACCCTTCTTGATTTCTTTGAATGCAAAATGTGTCGGTCTAACTGGCGACGTCGAGCAAAGACGCGAATTGCCCCAGATGCCCTTCTCTCAACAGGAATCCATCTAAGCGGAAAAATTCAAACTGGCGGATTGCAAATTCCGCGAAGGGTTTCTAGTAGCAATCCCCGCTTTTACTTCGATTGCCAAAATGAATTTCACTGAATGATCTAGCTCACGACCTAGTGCTTCGTGAGAAAACCGGATACAGCCATCCAGTCTCTCAGGCGATCGGGCCATGTAGAGACATTCAGGGGCGTGAATTCCTGAATTCCAAATCCGTGCGATACACCACCATAGATATGAAGTTCCACCGGAACCCCAGCAGCCTTCAATGTCTTGTAAATATCGGGATATGTCTGAGAAATTGGATCGCTACCCCCGCATGCCATAAAGGTTGGAGGAAGGTCCCGAGTAACCGGTGTGGCCGGCTGCCCCAAGAGAGTTGTAAATGGCGCGCCGTAAATGAGCGCTTCGAATGCGGGCTTAGCAGACAGCTTATCGATGTCGTCCACCGGATTCTTCACAGGGTCGCTGAATCGTGCGCTAGCCATGCCCGATAGTGCGCCCCCGGCAGAGAACCCGATCACGCCCACCCTGTCCGGATCGACACCCCACTCCGCCGCGCGAGACTTCACCGTACGAATTGCGCGCTCCATGTCTGCAACAGCATCGTCCATCGTATACTTGCTTCCCACATCCTTTGGCAGCCGATATTTTAAAACGAAGGCGGCAATCCCGTGCTGGCTCAGCCAGTCAGCCACGCGGTAACCTTCCGGCGTGATCCACTCCTCACTGAAGCCGCCACCGGGAGCAACGATGAACGCAGCTCCCGTGTTGAGATCCTTATGTGGCAGATAGACCGTAATCGACGGCTTGTTTATGTTTGAAATGATCAGTATGTCGTCGTTTCCCTCTGCAATCGAGCTCCCCACACGGTACTTCTCAGGTTGATCGCTCATGCCTTCAGAGCCGGGAGCATCTTTCGGGTACAGTTGGATCGTAGGATGTTTCGCAGGGTTGGGCGTCATATCGCTCGGCGGTGGGCCAGGGATGGCAGGAGGGTGTTCAGTCGCAGGGCGAGTTGGGGCGGCTGGCGCGGCTTGACCGTGTGCGCAAACAGTGACGGCAATTAACACAGAGAGCAAGAACGCGTATTTCACAATCGACCCCAATCTGGAAAGGCGAATCTCCTCAAAGAACCGGTAAGAACAGAGACTTAGACGCAGGCTCAAAGAAGCAGCTAACTTCATCTCCTTATCTCCAGAATTCTAATCTTTTTTGGCGAAAACGCCGTGGTGTTCTCAAAAAGAAACAAATTCACGGACATACTCTCTCTTGAAGAGCAGCTCTCATCTTCTCCCACCCATGAGCCGCGTCTGCGACGGACTGGCCAACGGACAAGCGAAACTTCCGCAGCAGGGTCGCCGGTCAGAAGATCGCCGTGGGGTTAATCGGCGACCCGGTGCCTCCGGGTACCGCTTCCGGCGCAAGCGTCAACAGGAATACCCAACGATGCTGCTGCGCGGCCACCTGAGCCACGCGCTCGAGGTCCATGTTGTCTATGATCGGCATGCCCATCGTATTCAAAACCAACAGGTGGACGGGCATCGGGACACCGTCAATGGGGGATGGCAAGACGTCGCTTTCCACGTCACTTCCCAGTACTGCCACATCATGCTTGTGTAACCAGACCGCGCAACTTGCATCCAGACCGGGAGATGATCGACCCAAATCCCACGGTCCAAGCTTCTCTCTGCGTTCCCATCGCCCCGTCCGGATCAGGACAACGTCGCCCGGCTCGACCGTGACACCAGCTTCCTTCGCCCATCGGTCAAGATCCGCTGGATGGATTCTTTCTGTGAGGTCGAGGTAGGGCTTGTCTTCGAGGCGCGGAATATCGAAGAGGATGCCTCGGCTAAAGATTCCTGCTTTAAGAACAATGACACTGGCCTTTTCCGCTCCAGTGTCCGTGACTGTATTCCGGGCGAAACCGTTGTAGAGTTGGTCGCCGTCCATCATGTGCGCCACGGCATCGAGATGGGTCATGCCGAGACCATGAAAGGCTTCTGAATATTGATCCGAGGCGAAAATCTCGCCGGGGGTCGCTCCCGTCGCCAGCATCTTATGATCGAGCGGATGATTGTTGTCGAGGGCGGGTTCCGTCGATTCGTCGTGAGCCAGTGAGATCGCGATGCCCTCCTTGACCAGGCGCGCCGCCTCAATACGCTTAGCCGGGGTGATGAGGTTGACCGCGCCGAGCTGATCATCGGCTCCCCAGCGGCCCCAGTTGGAAAGCTCCTTTCTCCAGCGCTCGATATCGGCCTTGGTCGGTGTGGAAGCCAGGCCGCTCGCGGAAGCGGGATGGGCAGCGGCCGGCACAGTGTGGTTCGGCGTCCCGCGGCCGAACGTTTGAGCGTTCAGCGCCGGGCAGACACTCAGGGAACAGCTCGCTAAAAGAGGAATCGCGAATCTTCGAAGATGGATCATGTTGTATCTCCTTCAGTGCCGGCTCAGCCGGCGGAACGCGGTGAGAAACAGATTGTACGGATACAGGCGCTGGCGGCCCGCGTCGATCATACTCACGACTGCTGCCCGGCGCCGGGTGAGGATGGCAAAGCGGCCTCGGACAAAAGTTGCTTGAGATTGCGCACCGAAGATGCCAGCCATTGCGCGTCCCGCGCCACGTCGTCAGCCCAGACGCCACTGGCCGGTGTCCACGTTTCGAGAAATATCTGGGGCGATGAATCGCACTGCAGGATGCGGCGCAACAGCGAGAGCGCACCAATGCCGCCCTCGCCAAAGGGGGCCCCAGAAACGCAGAAGCCGACATTCGAGCCGGCAAGAACATAGTCTTTCAAGTGGTAACAGATAGCGCGCGGGCCCAGCAGGTCAAGTACGACGCCGGCATCTTCGAAGTTGCGCAAGGAATTGGCTACGTCGACGCAGAATCCGACGAGAGTACGAGGATAGCTTTGCGCCGCATCGGCGAGGACTCGAGAAGGTATCTCGAAGTGATTCTCGATGGCGAGACATATCTTCCTGGCCTCGAGCTCCTGGACGACTTCGTCGAGAAACTTGCGAATGACTTCCAGAGTGAGCGGCGATTCGCCCTGGCGCTCGAGCACAACGCGCAGATAACTTCCGCCGATGGCTTGCACGCGGTCGAGATGTTGCATGATGACGGCGCGGTCAAGAGTCATGCAACCCAGTGAGAGGCGCAGGCCGATGCGGGCGGCATGGTGGGCTAGTTTGGTCCACTCCGCGGGGGACGCATTGAGCGGGCGAGCGTTCTCGCAGACCTGGAATGAATCCAAACCGGTATCCCGGACTTGGCAAAGGAGATCGTCAAGCCGAGGCGCTTTCGAAGCATCGTTCAGCAGGTAACGGAAGACGTAACTTGTGGCTCCAATAAGTGGCTTCATTTTGGAAACGATCCTTATGTGGCTTCGATCGGCGTCTGGCGGTCCCGCAGGCTGAGCCAGAGGATCGCGCTTAACAGATTTATGATCGCAGCTATGTAGAAAAAGGTTTCGTAGCGCCCGGTCCACCGAAACAGGACGGGAAACGCAAGCGAGCTCACAAACGATCCGATGTTCCCGCACATGTTCATGGCGCCCGAGAGCGTGCCGGTGTGTCCTCCAGCAATGTCGATGCACAAGGTCCAACTGGGGCTGAGGGTGAGATCGACGCCGAATGTGGCGATGGCAAGCGCCAGGACGGCTCCTTCGGGCGTTTGCGCGTGGGGCGCGATGCACATGGCCGCGGCGCCGAGAAGGAACCCAATGACTGAGGGAATGACGCGCGAGACGCGGCCCCAATTGCGGCGATAGAGGCGGTCCACGGTAAAGCCGCTGACCCAGTTCGCCGCTGCGCCAAAGTAAAGTGGAACCGCAGCCATGACGCCCGCTTCGCCGGCTCCCAAGTGATATCGCTGCCGCAGGAAGGGCAAAAACCAAGTGAAACACAAGAAGAACGTGAAATTGGAGGCGAAGTACTGCAACATGAGAGCCGGAGTCTCACGAAGCTTCCAGATGTTTGGAGAGGCTGCGCTTTTGAGCGCGGAGGCGGCATCGGCCCGCGGCAACTCACGATCGGAGCGGATGTAGGCGCGTTCCGCGGCGCCGACCCATGGGGATTCCTCCGGCGTGTTGCGAAACCAAAGCAGCCAGACCAGCGCCCAGGTGATGCCCAACACGCCGAGGACAAGGAAAGAAAACCGCCAACCGAAACCGGCAATCGACCAGGAGACCAGCATGAGCCCGCAGGCCGCGCCCAGTCGCGAGCCGATGAAAATGATGCCCTGAGCCACTCCTGTTTCGCGAGCCGGCATCCAGGATCGAATGACGCGCGCCGAGATTGGAAAGGCGCCAGCCTCGGCCGCGCCAAAGAGAAACCAAACGCCTGCGAACATGGCCGGCCGGTGAATGACGATCGTCAATCCAGTGACCAGCGACCAAAGGCCCACCAAGATGGCCATCGGCATCCGCGATCCGAACCGGTCGGCCAGCAGGCCGGCGGGAATCTGGAAGAACGCATAGCCTAAAGCAAATGCGCCAAAGATCCATCCGAACGTGATGTCGGAGAATTGAAGTTCATGCGCTATGTCCACCTTGGCGGCGGAGACCGCGACCCGATCGACAATGGTGAGCATGGAAAGCGAGAAGAGAACGGCGAGAACAACGAAGCGCAGATGACTCTTCGTCACTCGAGGAGCGATGAAAGCTAGCCGCGAGGTCCGAATCATGATTCCCGCTCCTTCCAGGAGCAGACGCTAGCAAAGCCCAGCGGGTCGATGGGGCACTCGCAGCCTTGTTGAGAGCGCGAGCTGTTCTGTCGACATACGCCGCACTGAATGCGAGCGCCTGTTTCAGCGGCCGACTGCCGGCTCAAGGGCCCCCACGAAAAAGAACGGCTCCATGAGCTTCATGATGGGGAGAAATTCGTGCTGGGTCAGATGATGCCGGATAGCCTCGCGATCGACCACATCGAGCCAATTCCAAATTCGGTTGGTCATGCGCACGTTGAAGGCGAATGTCTCAATCGGATCCTGGCGAACCGGCGAAGTGTCCGAGGTAATCCATCCGTCATAGCCGAGTTCCTTGAGATGGAACAGAAACTCGACATAGAGCCAGAGGTTGTTCGTGCCGGCCATCAGATCCCAGTCCCACTTGCCGTTGTTGTCGTTGATGTGCACGTAATAAGGGACGCCGCTGAGGGCGATCAGCGAGAGTGCCTCGGCGGGATTTTCACCGCCATAAATCGAGTGGCCGATGTCGAGGGTGATGCCGAGATTGGAACGGCCCACGGCGCTGCACAGCAGAAGAGTTTTGGCTGCCGAATCGAGAGTGCAGTGGACGCGCGTCTCCGATGGCTTGTACTCCATGAAGAGGGGCATCTCCGGAACGTAATCCGATGCCTCTCTTACACTGTCGACCATGCGGTTCCAGGCCTTCCGATAGTCGGTGTGGAAGGGATAGTCGTAGCCATCCGCCAGCGGACAGCAAGTGACTTTGTCCGCGCCCACCGCGACCGCATAATCCTTGGCCGCCTTGATCATGTCGACGGCCCGGCGGCGAATTGCCGGATCGGGACAGGCCAGCGAGCCGTAGGCAAAGATGGGGTCGCCTTTGATGTTGACGTTGATGGCGGAGATCTGGAGATTGAGCCGCTTGAGATGGGCCAGCATGATCTCGGCCGTGTCTACCTCATACGGATGAACGACCTCCGCTCCGGTGACTCCCGGAATTTCCGCCATTCGCTCGAGCTTCTGCTGGATGGTCAGCGGGTCCTGGTATTCGCAGAAACGATCGCGCAGTTTGCCGAGAAACGAGGTGATTATCGCATGTTTCAAGAGTGCGCCTACCTTTCAACAGAAAACGGAATCTCGAGCATCGAGCAGAGCTCAGTGAATCGCGGACCACGCATGTCATAGGCAACGACGCGCAAAGTGTGAGGGCCTGGAGAGACGTCCAAAGCATCCCACCATTCCTGACCCCCCAGAAAATACGGCGCACTGAGTCGGTAACTGTAAGGCTTGTTGTCGATGAAGAATTCGACACGCTTGATGGGCCAGCGTGGATCGTTGTCAGTCACGATCGCCTCAATCCAGTTACTACCCTTCAGCACCTGTCCCGGCTTCAGACCCAAGACATTGATTTTGGGCAAGGTGGCATCTTGATAGTTCGGCCGCGCGGGTGCGGGCGATCCTGTCAGGCGCGCCACCTGCTCAAAGAATAACCACTTCACGTTCGACCCAATCTTCCAGTCAACCGGCGGATCCTGGAAGCCATCTCGGTAGTTACCGAGGCCGTTGTCGTAGTAGCCCCACCCCACGTGTTCTTGCACGGCAGCCTGCAAATTGAATGTGCTGACTCCGTCCTCATTGATCAGGACCGGGCGATCGTATCCTGCCCACTGCCGCATCGCCTGGATGGACTCGTGAACCGACTCCGGGGTCTGCCCGTTGGTATGGAACAGCACATAATCTACGGCCCGCATTGCCATGTCTCCCCGGCTTCCGCGACTCATGACACCGCCAACCCAGCTCGTGGAAACAGGGATCTGGTGCTCAACTGTCTTCTGCGCCAACAGAACCGCATCGAGAATGCCATCGGGCCGCATAATGGGATGCTTGTAAGATGGATTCGTTTCGTTTGCAATCTCGATCAAAATGTTGCGGTGAGGCAGGTTCTTAAGGAACAGGGACGCCTGACGGACGGCTTCTTTGGCGTAGCGGTCTTCGGGGTCTTCCTGGATGCGCTCATTCGATCCCTGATAGAAGAATCCAACAATCACCACCATGCCCAGCTTGTCTGCCTCCTCGATCACGCGCTGAAGGCGGGCCGAATACGCGGGCTTGAGGTTGCCTTGGAAATCGAATCCGCTGTTCAGTTGCGGCTGAAGCGTACCTCTTTCTCCGTAATTTCCATCCGGAGGTCCACCACCCTGCAGGTTCACCGTAAATGCAAGGATGCCGGCGTGCCGCCAATCAGGAAGCGCCGCCAGAAACTCGCGGAGGTTCCGTTCCGGGTCCCACGGTCCATCGGGGTAATCCCAAAACACCGGCCCCATTGTGTTCGAAGTATATGGATGTGCCCGAGAGCCCTCAGTCGGATAATTTGCATCGTCGAAGATCGCTTGCACCGCGCGAACATTCAGGAGCGTTCCCTGCAAGTTTGGATCGGCAGAAGCAAACCCGCTTGCAGCCGTGTACGTTGGATTGCCATTGATGGTGAATTGGGAACCATGAATTCCCACGACGGTTTGCCCATGGGCGCACTGCAACCCGGCGAGCATGAGAAGCAGTGAAGCGCTCTTCAAGATCATTCGATTCACACTAGAGCGTCAATGGCGGCGAGCGATTGACCCGAAACCAATCGTAGTTGCAAGAGCTGGAACAAGTCTAGCCGGAGTCAATCGCAAGTTCGGACGATTCTACCCTCCGCGATGAGAGCGGTCGATGCGTTATAACTCTCGGCCAAAGAGAATACCTTCGCATTTCCAATAGCGCCAAGATACCCAAGCTGAAAGCCACGGATTCGGTTGGTGGTTAACGATCGAATCGGAATCGGTGCAGATTCCTGCGGTTCATTTGCCCGCGAAACGAGACTCTACGGATGTGCTTTTGGCACTGGATTGCTGGCCGCACTCTTTTCTGTGCATGGTTTTCCACTGCATAGCTCGCCGGTAATGCCCACTCCTTCAGTAATTGTGTAGATGCGATCGGCGGCGGGAAGTCTGACTGTCTCCTTTCTGCCAGAGGGCCAGTGGATCTCGAGACTGCCCGGATCTGTAGCATCCCCTAATCCAAAATGAAGCCGGCGATCGTTGGAGCCGATGTAGCTGCCGCTGGCCAGGACATCCTGCCGCTGACGCATTCCATTCGCGGTGAGATATCCCGTTGCGCAGGTCGCATCGCGGGGGCTCTTGGGGCCACCGACAAGTCCTATTTCGACCCAATGATGATGATCGGGATTGACGTTGCGCAGCAGCACCGGCGGGCCATCAATGGGATTGATGACCACATCAATCTTGCCATCATTGAACAAATCGCCGAAGGCAGCGCCGCGCGCCGGAACTACTACCGCAAGTCCTGTACCGGTGACTGGCGGGATGTACTCGAATCTGCGCTCCTTGCCGCCTCGATCGGGTACGTTGTGGAAGAGCAGCGGCCGCTCGGCGAAAGTGGTGCCCCAGTCATGCTGATCCACCTGGGGATAAACGTGGCCGTTGACCATAAAAAGATCGAGCCAGCCATCGTTGTCGTAGTCGATGAAGCCGTCGCCCCAGCCGACAAAGGGAATCGTGGTCTGGGCGACGCCCGCCTTGTAGCTCACATCGGTGAAGCTGATGTCGCCGTCATTGTGGTAAAGCACCTTATAGTCGTCGCCGAAGTCGGTGACGAAGAAGTCGATCAGGCCGTTGTTCTCGTAATCGCCGGCGGCAATGCCCATCGAAGCAATCTCGCGCCCGTCCGCGTTGAGGCCGAACCCGGAGAGGTAGCTCTGGTCGTCGAAGGTTCCGTCCCCTTTATTGATGTAGAGATAGTTGGGTTCTGAGTCGTTGCCGACCACGAGGTCCGGTTTCCCGTTCCCCTTGAGAGAAACAAAGATCGACGTGAAGCCGTAGTAGTGGTTTTTGTCTTCAACTCCCGCCTTCACCGTCACGTCGGTAAACGTGCCGTCTCCGTTGTTATGAAAGAGATGGTCAGGCTCGCCCGGAAGGCCGCGCGGACCGCAGTTCACTCCCGCCCCACGGTATTGGCAGTAGGCGATGTTCGTCGATTTGCTCCCGCCAATCGGCAAGTCGTTGCGGTCGAAATGAACGTAACCGGAGACATACAAGTCCAGAAGCCCATCGCCGTCGTAGTCGCCCCATGCCGAGCCGCTCGACCAGTTTCCCAACTGCACACCTGCCTTCTCGGCAACATCGGTGAAGGTGCCGTCGTGGTTATTGTGGTAGAGCCGGTTCTTTCCGTAGTTGCCGACAAAGAGATCGGGCCAGCCGTCGTTGTCGTAGTCTGCGACCGAGCAACCGTAGCCCCAGCGGTCGTTGGTTACGCCGGCCTGGGCTGAGACATCGGTGAATGTCCCGTCGCGGTTGTTGTGAAACAGCGCGGCATGTGGAGATTCTTCCTTTCCATCCAGCGCATCGAATGTGGAGCCGTTGACCAGGTAGATATCGAGCCAGCCATCGTTGTCATAGTCGATCAGGCACACGCCCGAGCCGTTGGTCTCGACAATGAACTTCTTTTCCGGCACGCCCATCTTGTGGCGCCAGCCCGAAAGGCCTGCCTGCTTCGTAATGTCTTCAAAGATGACTGGCCCTTTGTCGACGAATCCACCGGCCGTTATAGGCCGCCGTTGCGCGTCGTAGACCGGTGCGGCCAGAACACCTGCGGCGATGCCGCCCATCCCTCCCTGTTGCGGCACCGTTTGTCCCTGCTGTGCGTTACACAGCTCAGACAGAAAAGGCGCTATACAACAGAAACAAACAATCAAACGCATGGATCTCAAAAAGAAACTGTTCCTCGCTCCGGGCGCGATCCGCATGGAGTTTACGATACTATGTCCATCTCTAAGATGGATTTGAACTTCGGTTGTCACCAAGTGATGATATCCGCTTGGGTTTGCGATGCAGGTGAAACATTTAGGTTAAGGTGCGTCCTACGACAAAAGCCCTGGAGAAGCTGGCTCCAATAGGTCGCCGATAGACCCAAATATGAGGGCTTAGTGCTCTCCGTTGGGTTCTGCGGCTGGCGGCTCTTCCTCCACGAGTCGGTATCGTTTGCGCTCGGTCTCGCGGTGCATCGATTCCTGGTGCATCTCGGAGAGGCGTTTGACAAGGGGTTGCAGCTCATCGTTATTGTGCCCGCTGTGACGCAGCGAGATGACGAGGTGATACATAGCCGATTCGTCCGAGGGATCGTACTGTAGCGCAAGGTGGCATTCTTTGATTGCAAGGTCGTACTGTTTCAGGCTCATGTACATGCTCGCCAGGAGATTGTGGGCGCTAACCAGATCCGGCTTGCTCGTTTCGACAGTCAGCGCATCTTGCATGGCCTCCTTGAATGCGGGGCTCCCCGGCTCGGGCGTCCCGTTCATCAGCAGCTGGGCCAGCAGCATACGAAGAAGCGGGCTCGCGGGCTGCGCCTTCAGTTGGTCGCGGATCCGCACCAGAGCTTTTGCGGGATCGTTTTCCTGAAGAACGGTCAGATCGCCCGCATAGGCGCCGAGACTCTGCGTGGTATCGAGCTGTTCGGCCATGTTGAAGTCGGCTTCGGCCTTGTCGAATTCGCCCAGTTGTGCATAAAGCACGCCACGGGAAAGGTAAAGGGAGGAACCATTCGTTACGCGCTTCAATCCGACATTCAGCATGTCGATGCCCACCTGGAAGGAATCGTGGGTGAGGCAAAGGACCGCGAAAGCAACATAGTTCGTGGAATCGGCGGGATCGAGAACGATGGCCTGACGCTGCAGTTCAACGGCCTTGGGTGTGTTGCCCGTCGCCTCGTAGGCCTCTGAAGCAAGGCTGAGAATGTCCGGATCAGTTTGGTCGGACGTCAGTAAAGGGTCCAGGACCTTCACGGCTTCGTCGTTGTTCTTCTTCTCAACCAGAAGCACGGCGAGATCGTAGCTCGGATAGTTCCGACCCGGTAGAAGCTGGATTAGCTGACGAAAAACGGGAATCGCATCATCGGTCCGATTCAGCTTGACCAGGCAATATCCATAAGCTTCCAGCGAATCCGGATGGTCGGCGATTGCGTCCTGAATGAGGAGGAACTGAGATGCGGCGGCACGGCAGTCGCCGGCTTGCCTGTCGAGCATTGCCAGCATCTCCTGCGCGTTAGTGTCGTCCGGAGCGGACTTCACCAACCGTTCCAGCAGAGGAATCGCACGTCTATCACCGGTCTTGTAAAGAACCTGTATTTCCCCCATTAGGGCGGGCACGTAATTCGGCGAGATCCGGACCGCGTGGTCGAATGCTGCGACGGCTTCACTGTTGTTACCCTGCAATGCGAAGCAGACGCCCTCGAGCGTCCAGAGCTTGAATTCGGCGGGATTCCCACGCAGCTGATCCTTCAAGGTCTTCAGAGCCTTATCGTATTGCTGCGATCGAATCAGCGACTCAATGGTAGCGATTGGGACCTTACTGCCCTGAGCCTGAGCCGGCAACGCCAGGACAACGGTAAATCCCGCAAACAGAATGGATCGAAACATCTCAAATGAACTCCAGCGCTTTTCTTCGCGCGGTGGGTGCTGAAACCGCCTTCTTATAGCATAGTTCGGCAATGTCACTGCAGGCGCATCGCTGGATTGGGTTGCAGCTGTCCCCGGACCTTCCCTCCGGGCTCACCGGCATGGCTGGATGGCACACAGCGTCCCGCTGATGCCTTGCCCCTCGGTAATCGTGAAAATGCGATCCTCGGCCGGGAGCTTGACCTTCTCAACCTGACCCGAAGGCCAGTGAATCTCGGCCGTCCCGGCATCGGTTGCATCGCCCAAGCCGAAGTGAGCCCGCTGATCGTTGGACGAAATGTAGCTGCCACCGCTCATCACATCTTCACGCTGACGCATCCCGTTCGCGGTTAAATAGACGGTGGCGCCGACGGCGTCGCGTGGGCTCCTTCTGCCGGTCTTCGGGTCTGCGCCGCCTACCAATTTGAGTTCGACCCAATGGTGATGGTCGGGGTTCACGTTCTTGAGCAGCACCGGCGGTCCATCTACGGGGTTGATGACGACATCGATCTTGCCGTTGTTGAACAGGTCGCCGAAGGCGGCGCCCCGCCCTGGCACTACCACCGCCAATCCAGATCCCTTCACTGGCGGCACATAGTCGAATTTGCCGTGATGGTTATTATGAAACAGCAGCGGGCGTTCGGCATACGTAGTTCCCCAGGCGTGCTCGTCCACCTGGGGATAGACATGGCCGTTGATCATCATAAGGTCTTTCCAGCCGTCATTGTCGTAATCGATCAGACCGTCGCCCCAGCCCACAAAAGGAACAGCCATTTGGACGAACCCCGCCTCTCGGCCAACATCGGTGAAGTTGGCGTTGCCGTCGTTGCGGTAGAGCGCCTTGTAGTCGTCTGAGAAGTCCGTATCCAACACGTCAACAAAACCGTTGTTCAGGTAGTCGCCTGCGGCCAGCCCCATCGAGGCGATCTCTCGTCCGTCGAAGTTGAAGGCAAACCCGGAGACGTAACTCTGGTCGTCAAAGGTGCCGTCACCTTTATTGATGTAGAGGTAGTTCTGCTCCGAATCGTTAGCCACCAGCAGATCCAATTTGCCGTCGTTGTTTACGTCCACAAAGATCGCAGTGAATCCATAAAACCGATTCGGGTCTGAAACCCCCGCCTTCACACTGACGTCGGTGAACGTCCCGTCGCCGTTGCTATGAAAGAGATGGTCGGGCTCGCCGGGCAGGCCGCGGGGGCCGCACATGACTGGCACGCCGCGCATCTGGCAGTTTGCGTTCGAGGCTGTGCCGTCTTCGGCGCTGGGTTGATTGTTCAGATCGTAATGTACGTACCCCGAGACGAACAGATCGAGGCGGCCATCGCCATCATAGTCGCCCCAGGTTGCGCCTTTCGACCAATTGCCGAGCGTGACGCCTGCCTGTTCCGCGACGTCTGTGAACGTCCCATCGTGGTTGTTGTGGTAGAGCCGATTCTTGCCGAAATTTGCCACGAAAATGTCCGGCCAGCCGTCGTTATCAAAATCCCCGATGGCCACGCCGAAACCCCAGCGGTCGTTGGTAACGCCGGCCATTTCGGCCACGTCGGTAAAGGTTCCGTCGTGGTTATTGTGGAAGAGCGCGGCATGAGGCGGGGTACGCTTTCCGCTGATTGCGTCGTAGGTTGAGCCGTTTACCAGATAAATGTCGAGCCAGCCGTCGTTGTCGTAATCGATCAGGCCGACACCGGAACCATCGGTCTCCAAAATGTACTTCTTCTGGGGCGTGCCCATCTCATGGCGCCAGCCGGAAAGCCCGGCGGCCTGTGTCACGTCCTCGAAGACTACCGTACCTTTGTCAACGAATCCGCCGGCAGTGATCGGCCGCTTTTGTTCGTCATAAACTGGAGCGAACACGCCAGCCGAGGCTATGCCTCCCCCCATGCCGCCTTGTCCGGGCTGCGCAGGCTGCTGAGTCTGGCCCGGTGCATGCATAGAAAGGGAGATCAAAAATGCGCTGCACATCAGTTCACGAGTATGCAAGAGAACTTCTCCATTCGTTCATCTCCAACACTGTGCCTGAATCGCATCATAGTAGCAGGGAGAATCGTCAATGCTGATTCTTTTCCGGCACGTTACCAAATATAGGTGGCGATGACATGGGGCGGTCCGGCCACCGAATTAGTTACCGTGATTTGCAGGAGAATTTCAAGATTGTGGTTCTGCCAGTCAGCGAGACGCCAGCGAGCCCTTCTTTCAGATAGCGCGAAAAAAAGAAACGAACTCGCCGGCTACTTGTGTTCCGCGGGGCCCGAGTCCCGTGGTCGGGATACTTCCGCTCCGCCGGGATGGCTGTTGTATTTGTTTTCGAATGACGCTAACGAAACGACCATCGAATCTCCTCCATTTTCACTTAGGCGAAAGCCTGCCCCAATTCAAAAGCTTTGCGTCAAACGTTGATTATAAAAATGTAATCTGGAAATTTTACTGTAAATATACTGTTTGTTACTTGCGAGTCCTATGATCAGCGGTCAAACTGCCCATCGGTTTCGGGATTAGACTTTGACGGAGGCGGGAAGCATTTTCACAAGTTTGATTTTGGAGCCTGAAGACCGGTTTCGTGGCCGGCAGGTCGAATTGGGCTCGATCGAAAGATGGCAGTCGAGCGAAGCCTCGATAGTGCCTTGGTGATCACATAAGGGAGCCGTGCGGTGAACGCATTCGTCCGTAAAGGCGTGGTTGTGGTCGGGCTGGGGTTTCTTCTTCCCGGTTGCCGGGCACTTTGGGGCGCAGACACGCAGATCGTGTTGTCGCGCCAAGGCAGGGTTGTTGTGCTGGAGCCATACGCCCCCAATATTATTCGAATCACTTTGAGCTCCGAAAGGACTCCAGCGATTGCGGCCGCTGGGTATGGATTCGTAGGCACGCCGTCGATTACCGGCTGGGCCCACGAGCGAGATTCCAGAGGATACGAGGTCATTCGTTCGGGGCGAATGGTCATTCGTGTTGCTCCAGAGAACCTCCCTGCACCACACGCTATGCAGCTCGACGCGTTGAATCAGTCGCTGAGAGAGCACTATTTCGGCGGCGGTCCTCGTAGAAATGGACCATACAATGACACGATCTCTATCACAACGGCGTCCGGCAAACCGCTTCTGACGATGCGCAACTGGTTCATGATGCCCAACCGGCCGGCAGCGTCCTCCGGAAGCGCGGAGAGCGGGCAGAAGAACGATTCCGGCTACCGTGTTTCTGCAGTCTTCGATTCTCCGGCCGATGAGCACTACTACGGGCTGGGCCAACACCAACAGGGTTTTCTCGACCTCCGTGACCATCGCATTGAGTGCTGGCATGAGTACAACGCAATCGGTGGTGAGACCGTCTGCGTTCCCTTCATGGTGTCGAGCCGCGACTACGGTCTGATCTGGGACAACCCCTCGAAAACCACGATCGACCTGGGTTTCAACCTGCAGAATGTTTGGTCATCCGAGGTTGGAGATCGTGTTTCCTTTTTCGTGATCGCGGGTGATAACAGCGACGAGATCTACGAGGGCTATCGCCAACTCACTGGCATCACACCCATGTTGCCGAAGGCCACATACGGCTACATCCA
>Ga0187858_10002388_pt1 | contig 19347 bp, 13 predicted proteins | sample June2016WEW_8_15_FD_133015 | JGI IMG/M metagenome (GOLD analysis project Ga0187858, IMG submission 133015) | Peatland microbial communities from SPRUCE experiment site at the Marcell Experimental Forest, Minnesota, USA - June2016WEW_8_150 | ecosystem: Environmental > Terrestrial > Soil >...
CGACCGCACACCCACGAAATGATCACAATTTCCCCTATTATGGAAAGTGATGTGGAAGTTATTGAAGATATGGCTTGGAAAGCCTTCAATAGTATTACGACTATTCACTCTATATTGGAGAGTAAGGTAAGCTATGGTCTTACTCTGGCAAGAGAAAGGACCAAGCCCACCTTTTTATGTGTTCAGAAATACTACAGTGTAGGTATATGCGAAATGGGTTTAAAAATTCCTCATTTCATCAATCGATGAACATCACCTAGACAAAAGCTAGAGTTAATTATGCGCCTTACAAAGCAGCTGACATCACCTAAGGGATTTCTTCTCTACAACCTCCGGGAGATGATCAAAAATCGGCGAAGCTATCTCTTCATCTTACCCTCAATGATATTGTTTTCGATCTTCATTTTCATCCCAGTGCTCTGGACAATCTATGTCAGTTTCTTTAATTGGAAATTTAGAGGGGGGTCGACTTTTATTGGTTTGAACAATTACATAAAGCTTTGGTCAGACAGTATATTCCTTGGGGCCTTACAAAATACGATTAACTTTACCATAAGTATCACAGTCTTATCAGTTATTTTCGGCTTTATAGCGGCTCTTCTTGTTAATGATCTTCGAGGGCTAGCAAAGTATTTCGTACGGGCTGCAATATTTATCCCAACAGGTACTTCGTTAGTTGTAACAGCACTTATCTGGCGGAGTTTTCTTGAACCCGGAGGGATTGTACAAAGCGGTTTAGAGAAGATCGGTATTGTAACTAGCCCCTGGTTATCAAATCCCTCCCTTTCTTTTCTTGCAGTCATCCTGGTTAGTGCATGGCAAAGAATTGGATATAACATGGTGTTCTTTTTGGCAGGTCTACAAACGATTCCTCAGGTTTTCTACGAAGCAGCTGAAGTGGATGGTGCTTCTCGGTTCGCTAAATTTCGAAGTATCACCATCCCTTTGCTTCAGCGAACCACTTTATTTGTTTTAGTCATTAATACGATTTTTACTTTCTTAATGTTTGACCAAGTATTTATGATGACCGGTGGGGGCCCGGCAGATGCAACCATAAACGCGATGATAGAAATTTACAATCAAGCCTTCACGTATTTACATTATGGATATGCGGCAGCGATGGCAGTTGCTTTTTCGCTGATCACGTTTGCCGTTGCAGGTATTCAAATGTACCTATTGAGAAGTGAAGCTGAATATTAATTTATGAGAAGGAGGTGAGGAAGGAAAAGTCTACTCGAAGAAACAAATAAACAATACCACTATACATAACATATTCTAGTAAAAAAAATTGGAGGAAGCCATGAAGAAGATCCTTGTATTCACAACAGTTATTATTATACTGTTGACGACTATAACCGCCTGTGGGGCGCCTGCTACGGCTGCGCCGACCACCGCTGCTGCCACAACAGCGCCTGCTACGGCTGCGCCGACCACCGCTGCTGCCACAACAGCGCCTGCTACGGCTGCGCCGACCACCGCTGCTGCCACAACAGCGCCTGCTACGGGAATTACACTCACCATTTGGCAGATACCGAACTCACCTACAATGGCCCAGATCATGGATGCATTGGTTGCTCCTTTTGAGACAGAACATAACGTGAAGGTTGAGACCATCGTGTATCCTGCTGCTCAGTTATCAACATTGTGGGCCTCAGCAATTCAATCGCGTGTAACGCCCTCGATTGCATACACCTATGATTCTCAACTACCCGATTTTTATCGCATGGGTGGTCTGGAGCCACTTGAAGGCTACTTCGACAAGTCGTCTCTTGCTCAATTCATTCCGGTAGCGTTAAACAGTGCATACTATCAGGGCCATCTTTATGCACTGCCGGTTATAACAACCACTGATGTCCTTTACTATAACAAAGATCTCTTTAAAGCAGCAGGTATCACTGATCCAGATGATCCTCTCTATTCACCTACCTGGGATGAATACCTTGGATGGATGCAAAAGCTGGCTAAAGCTGGCGATTATGGCTGGGATACTGGCATGCTCAGCACGTGGGATCACCCAATTAGTGATTTCTACATGCGATTTGGCTGCAGTGCGACGAACGCGGATTACACTCAAGTTACCTTTAACACGCCACAGTGCTTAAAAGCCGCTGAAGCCTGGGCTGAACTGGGTAAAACACCTGGGCTCATTCCACCAGCGGGATTAACAGTTGACTATAGCCGTGGTGACGCGTTCACAGCGGGAAAGGCGGGTATGGTAGAGTACTATATAGGAATGGCCACGGAATTGGAACAAAAATATCCGAATATTCACTGGGGAGTAATGAGGCCATTCCACGACGCAGATTACGTGACCTATATGGGCATGGGCTATTACACTGTATTTGCGGATGCCAAGAATAAGGATATGGTCATTGAGCTGCTGAAGTACTTGACCACACCCACGGTAGAAGAAAGTTTCGCAAAGACTATCGGGCTCTTCCCGGGAACGGTAGGCGGTGAAACAATATTTGACAATGCTTCGCCAGCCGTGCAACAAGTGGCCTCAGTCACTGCCTATTGCTTGCTGCATGATGCAAAGTTTTTATATCCATGGCCGGGCTTTGTGGAGTGGGGCAACAATGTGTTCGTGCCGAACTACCAAAAGTTAATACTTGGAAAGATCACCCCTGAAGCGTTTACCCAAACTGTAACGGCGGAGGGCAATAAAATCATCCAAAATCCGTAAAACACCATATAATACCGGGGGGTGAGTCACCTAATGACTCACCCCCATTACTCTATAAATAATGAACGTATTTATAGGAGCAAGACAATGCAGAGAAAAAATCGGGCTTTAGAGATACTTCGATGGGGACTTATTCTTATTTTTGTGTTTGGCAGCATCTTTCCATTTTATTTTGCCATCCTAAATTCATTCCGTTTGGTTAGTCGAATTCCTGACCTTGGATGGCTACCCACTCAGCTTACATTGAGAAATTGGGTGACCGCTTTCAGTGAAGGATCCATGATCCCGCGTTGGACATTCAACAGCCTTTTTGTGACTTTATGCATCACAATTCTAGCAATTTGTACAGACACCCTCGCGGCTTACGCTTTTTCTCGTAAACGTTTCCCAGGTAGTAAATTGCTTTTAGGATTAATAATCTTTGGACTGACCATTCCACAAGCAGTACTGATTATCCCTGTGTTTTTCATCATGGCAAAAGCGGGGTTGATCAACACCTATATCGCCTTGATACTTCCGGCCGCTTCTGCTTTAGGTGTATTCATGATGACACAGTCAATGAAGTCAATCCCTGTTGAGTTAGACGAAGCCGCGTTTTTGGATGGTTGTAATGATTTTCAGGTATTAAAGTGGGTCATCCTTCCTCTATTGAAACCAGCACTGGCTTCATTATCTATTATCCTATTTCTTGATTACTGGAATTGGTTTTTATATCCTCTTATTGTCACAACCACTCTCAACATGCGTACTTTACCCGTTGGGCTATACATCATGGCTCCACCAGGCGATGCCGGCACGTATATTCTCCCAAATTGGGGACTCATCATGGTGATTATGACCATCATGGTTGCACCTGTGTTAGTGATCTTCACCATTTTCCAAGATTATTTCACTAAGGGTATCGCTCTAACCGGCTTTAGGTAGCGGTAATCTTCATGATCTTTCCAAAATATTCATGTTTGGTTGCTGACCTCCGAAATTCTATTACGTAAGCGAATTTCCATGCACGATCCTATCGAAGTTTGAATCGATACGCTTAACCTGATATATTGCATGAAAGGAGCGATTGATGACAGTTCCATATGATCTCAGGTTTGCAAATCTAAAGGAGAAAGTAAAGCTTGAGGGGCTTGATGCAATTATGATCACCAAGCCATGGGAAGCAATTCTTGAACCCAATGGAGCGCTTCCCAATGTGTTTTACTTGACCGGGTATATGTTGCAGCACTGGAACACTGGTGGGCTGTTTTTAGTTGTACCCGCTAAAGGTGATCCCTTTGCAGTAACAGCTTCGTATCCCTTGGAACCTATTCCAGGATTGTCCACCTACCATTTGTATGCCCAGGTGAATCCTAATTCAACCTATCATAAATTAGAAGAAGTATTTCGCGCCACAGGCCTTAATAGTGGCAGAATCGGAATCGAGAAGGACACTATACCTGTAGGAATCTTTGATCGCCTACAATTATTGTTTCCCAATGCAGAGTTCGTCGGCGGGGATCATCTCTTAATGCAGCTTCGTATGATAAAAGATGATAGTGAAATTGCAAACTTAAAGAAAGCTATTGAGGTACTGGAAGGCGGGATAAAAGCTATTGCCAACAATATAGAGATTGGGATGTCTCAACTGGACCTTATGGTAATTATTCGTCGCACTATTATAGAAGCGGGAGCCATTCCATCGCATGAGCTTTTCGAGAAATCTCTGATCCTTGAAGAGATGGAGCCGTATAATCCTCCCAAACCTGGTTTTGTAGAAGAGGGAAAGGTGATTACTATTGATTGTCTGGCAGGTTATAGTAAATATATCGCCGATCTCACTAGGCAGGTAGTTATAGGATCAGCCGCGGATAAATATCGCACAACGGTAAAAGAATTGGCTAAGATAGAGGATGCGCTCGCAAAAGGCGTTAAACCTGGAATGTCACAAGCAGATGCGCTAAAGGTTTGTATGGATATAAAGCAATCATGGCCATTCGAGGAAGAGCTTTTCATCCAGATCCATGGCTTGGGGTTGGAGGTGCATGAAAGGCCTCTGGTTTCCACTCCAAATGTGGATTATTTCCCCTTGCCAAAGCCAGGTAGCCCATATGACATTAAATTTGCCCCTAACATGATTCTTAATCTGGAATTAGGAACCGCAAGCTGTACCCTTGAGGATGCTTATCTTCTGGATACTGAAGGAATGCATCGTTTGACAGAACTCCCTCGGGAAATCTTGATTGCTTCACGCTAAATTAATTGGTGCGAATTCCATGAGAATCATAGACATTTCAGGTGCCTTGAAAAATGAGATGTGGTGCGATGGACCTCTTATTCCAGAAGTCAAGATAGAGAAAGTGTTAAGGATTGACGAAATAGGCTTCGATGTGGATAAGATCACTTTCAGCAGCGTTTCGGGGACCTATTTTGAGACAGCGGCTCATCTTTTCAAGGGCCGTGCGTTACCTATCGATGTGCCTCTAGAAAAACTAATTTGTAATGCAGTGGTAGCCCATATTCCCCAAAAGAACAGCCTTGAACATATCACCGCACAGGAACTGGAAAAGGCTGCACACATGCTCAACGAGGGGGAGGCATTGCTGGTCCACACAGGCTGGGATCGAATGTGGAATAAAAATAATTTTACTGGCGAAAGCCCACATTTTTCTTCCGATGGGATGGATTGGATCATTCAAAAAAAAGTTTCAACACTCGGGGCAGACATACCCTGTTTTGACGATCCTATCCAATCAGAAGGTTTGTTAGAAAGGTTCTATCGTCTTTGTCCAGAAAGCATGTTATTGGGTCCAGTGGTGAATTTGGGTTTAGTAATCTATCAAAAGGTGACGTTGATTGTGCTGCCATTGAAAGTGGAAGGCGTCAGTGCTGTTCCTTGTCGTGCTATAGTTCTCGAGGATCGGGATAAACAGCAGGGTGCATGTCCAACCATTATGCATCTGATAAAAAACATAAGAGTCTTCTCAGGAGAAACTCAATGAAGGTTATCGACTCACACTGTCATATAGGTATAGGTAGGTACAAAGAGTTAACACCTGACGGGTTACTTCGCCTGATGGATAAATGTGATGTAGACAAGGCCGTTGTTTGCCCGGTTGAAGAGCATATAACTGTATATAATCGAGAGGGAAATGACTATGTGCTCTCAGCGGTAAGGCGGCATCCTGACCGGTTCATTGGTTTTGCAGTAGCCAACCCATGGTTTGGAGAAGAGGCTACCAATGAGCTAGAAAGGGCGATCAATGAGGGACTTAAAGGTTTAAAGTTCAACTCGAGTCGCCAAGGATTCTTTATCAACGACCCAATCGTTTACCCACTTATTAAAATTGCAGAAAAATGGTCTTTACCGGTCTATTTTCACACCAGCACACCGATATATGCCCTGCCTCTACAACTTGAAGATCTAGCAAGACACTTTCCTTCGGTCAACTTCATTATGGGACATTCGGGAATCGGAGATACATGGACAGATTCATTGCCAGCAGCCCTGAATGTGGACAATATCTATCTTGAAACCTCCTTTTTTGTACCACAGATGCTGAAGGCTGCATTGGATGCGATAGGAAACCAGCGCGTCCTCTTTGGTTCAAATTCCCCTGTTAGTGGATTAGATCTCGAGATGGCTAAGATCCAAGCATTCGATATGAACCTGGAAACCAGGGAACGTGTCATGGGGAAAAATATTGCTTTGCTTATAGAGGAGGTCAAGATATGATCATCGACGCACATACACACCTCATGAAACGCTTCGCATTCCTTGAGGGTCTACCTCTTGAGGAGTTCGTCTCATCCATGCAAAACCAGGGAATCGATAAAGCAATTGTATTTACCATCGAAGGTTTCTATAAAGATTACAAACGTTGTAATGACGAGCTTGGACAGGCAACAAGGAAATATACAGATATCCTTTATGCCTTCTGTACAGTAGATCCAAAAGACGGTAGCAATGCAGTTACAGAAATGCAACGATGTTTTTATGAATATAACATGAAGGGCGTTAAGCTACATCCGTGGTTACAGGCATTCTCAGCAGTGGACCCGATCGTTTTTCCAATTGTTCAAGAGGCGGCCAAGTTGGATATACCAGTGTTATTCCATGATGGGAGTCCACCATATTCCGATACTCTCGAAGTCGCATACTTGGCCCACAAATTTCCCGAAGCAAAAATTATTCTGGGACACTCCGGACAACTAGATTTTTATCGCCTGGCGATAGTTGCTGCACAGAGAAATGAAAACATCGTATTATGTACATCCTCCACTGCGCGATTAGGCCTTCAAGAGATTGTGGATATGGTTGGAGCTGAAAGAATAATTTTTGGTTCAGACTTTCCCTTTGGTGGGCAAAGTATATTGAAAAATGAGATCATTAAAATAGAATGTTTAGAGATTACTGAAGAGGATCGAAGAAAGATATTATGTGAGAATGCACGTAGATTATTTAAGATATAGTTAAATCTAAGAAGACTGATCGGGTAATTTGTCACTTAAAGACAGATGTATGAGCAATCTATCGAATATACGTGTTCTGGCCATTGGTGCACATCCAGATGACCTGGAAATCATGGGGGTGGCACTTTGGCAAAATATGCACAATGGGCCAATCCATACGCCATCAAGAAATATTATGCGTGGTCTTCCATTGTTTTATATGTTTTTGCAAACAAAATATCAAGAAGTTGACAAATATCTTTCGGAAATTGTTGATGATCCTGAGATGTCGAAGATGCGCTGAAAATTTTGGCTACCCAAGCCCGTTAAAATCGTTTTCACCGGACTACGCATAGGATTGCAGATTCATATCCAATCATAACGACTTCGTGAAGGCTTCCTACCAGCCCCCTACCCTACTCATGTTTGTTCTCTACTTTATAGTGGATGGAAAGGTGTAGAAGATTTGTGTGTGTCATAATGGCTATACGCAGTACTTAGGCTTCTTTCCCCATCATAAATAGCTGAATTGAGATGCTCAAACGAGCAAAACCATCTGTCGGCGTTTCCGCCTTTGTGCCCATTTCCTCCCCCTCCAAGGTAGTCAATAATCGCACAAGCGATAAATTCCGCTGATGGAACTTATGCCTCCGTTCCTTCCAAAAGACACGGGCCTGGTAATCCTGGCCCGTGTCTTTTGGTTTTAGGAATTTACGAAATATACATCCAAAGCCTCTCGGTGGTTGTATCCTGACCAGTCAGGGTATGCCAAGCATGTGGGAGCTCTAGATCGAGCAGCAGGCCGCCATTGAGCATGTTAAGCTCGACAATCTCTGTGCCGCGCCGAATGGGCAACAGCGGATGTGCAGCATTCAGGCGAACAGCCTTGCTGGATTTGTGCTTTTTCACCAATTGGCGAATGTTATCCGGGGACAAAAGGGTAAAGATGAATTTGTGCCCGCTTTCCGAATCTACGAAGGCCACCGCGTCCGGATTTGTGAGCACTTCCTTGGCAGACAAGGTAACTGGCAAACTCAGCGCCTTTGATGTCGCCGCACTGAGCCAGGCAACCGGTTCTTCGATATTGGTTTCCCTGGCAAGTTTACCCCGCTTAATGCGCAGGTCCTGCTCGGCCCACTGTTCTTCCACTTTACGTATGCGGGCAAGTTCCCGCTTTTGCCGTTCGTTTGCGACGACAATCAGCGCGCCAAAGACGATGACGGCTATAAAAACCGGAAGAGCAACAAGATAATCGATCATGGTTCATCTCCTATGAAATATGGTGTTAATCTTCAGACGAATAAAATTTCTGAATCTCTCGTGTCCTATCCAGGGATTTGGCTAATGCCTGTAGTTCCCACGGTCGGCGATCCGAGAGACTGGCAGACGCAAGTACGGCCAGCAAACCCACAAAAGTAAATGCCGGCCAAAGAATTATTTGAATGTTCGAAGGCTGGATCTTCTTTGCCGGTTTCCTCACCGGTGCTGTTTTAACCACCGCAACTTGAGGCTTCCCTGTCGTTGGTGCTACTGCCACCGTTGGCCGCCTGGTCAGCGTCAATGTTAACTGAGGCACAACCGACGCTGCGGCCGTCGTAGGGGTGACGGTCGCTTGATGCGGGGGCAGTGGGATGATCACCCAGCCGCTAGCGCTACCGGTATTCCCGAAAGCATCCCAAGCCTTTACGGTGACCTGGTACCTCCCGATAGTCGCAATCGAGCCATCACCCATGCGGCCCAGCCAGGAAAATTTAGTTGGCAGATCTGCGCCAGTGTAGGAGAAAACGGCGGCTGGCCAGTGGCCCAGTGGGTCCTTCACGGTAATGCTGGCGCCGGCCACCAGTAGTGAGCCTTTCTGAATGCTAACGCTGGCGCTTCCGAGATCCAGCCAGAGCGGCGTGATCGAGACGCTGGGCGCCTGGTTGCCAACCACGATGGTGACCTTTGCGGTGTGCTCCTGGTTGCCGGCGTTGTCGCTCGCCCGCACCAGGAAGGTGTAGGTTCCGTTATCGCGCAGGCCGTTCCAGTCGTAGAACCAAGTATCCCCCTCTCCGAGCGGGAGCGATTGCCAGGTTGTACCTCCATCCAGCGAGATCTCGGCCCCGGAGACCCCGGAAGTTGGATCGGAAGTCGAGCCGGTCAGGTGATATACGTGGTTACCACTGACCTGCACAGTGGAACCTTCGGCAGGCGAGATAAAGGCCGAGACAGGCGGGGTGGCATCCACCTTCGCAGATGCAGAAGTAGTGGAAACATTCCCGGCATTGTCAGTCACTTTGATCTGGACCGTATGTACCCCGTCCAGGAGCGTCGGGGCGGTTGTTTGCCAGGCGCCCCCATCCACGGAATACTGAGTCGAGGCGACGCCGGAAGTGGCATCCGTGGCCGAGACCGAAACACCAACGCTGGAGGTATACCAACCATTCAACCCGGATGTACCGGTCAGCACCGGCGTGCCCACAACTGGCGGGGTACTGTCGATGTGGATCGTCTGACTGATGTTGGTGACATTGCCGGCGATGTCGGTTACGCGTCCCTGAACTGTGTAGATCCCATCCTCCGAAAGAGTCAGGCTGGAAACCCAGGTACTGCCATCCAGCGAAACCATCTGGCTGGCGACGCCCGATGCGGAGTCTGTCCCAAAAGCAGATATGGTTACGGGAGAGACATACCAGCCATTGTCCCCATCCGCAGGAGGCGTCTGGAAGCTGGCAACTGGCGGTGTACCATCCAGTTTGATCGTTTTGGTTGTACTGGCGGTATTGCCGGCCTTGTCCTGGGCCTGCACCTGGACCGTATAAGTACCATCGGTTGAGATGGTTACGGACGGTTTCCAGGTTATGCCATCCAGCGAGACACCCTGACTTTCAATTCCAGAGGTAGCGTCGGAAGAATTGGCCGTGACAGTTACCGGCGAGACGTACCAACCATTGTCTCCATCCGGAGAGGCCAGGGATAGGGAAGCATCCGGAATGGGTGGGGTGTGATCGATCAAAACGGTTCGGAGGATATTGGTTGTGTTACCCGCATTGTCCGTAACCCGCCCATGCACGGTGTAGACCCCATCCATCGACAGTGTTAAGGAACTGGACCATGTCAGGCCATCCAACGAAACCATCTGGCTGGCCACGCCGGAACCCGCATCCGTCCCATTGGTTGAAACGGTCACCGCGGTCAGATACCAGCCGTTATCCCCATCTGCCAGTGGCAGCACGAAGCTGGCAGTTGGTGGAGTTGTATCCAGACGGATCGTCTTCGAAGAACTGGCCGTGTTACCGGCGTTGTCAGTAGCATGTATCTGGAGCGTGTACGTGCCGTCTGTTGAGATCGATACGGAGGGCTTCCATGTGGAACCATCCAGGGAGACCGCCTGGCTGGCGATCCCGGAGGTAGCATCGGAGGAATTTGCCGAGGCAGTCACGGGGGAGATGTACCAACCGTTGGCTCCATTGGAAGCAGCTGAGGACAACGACACACCTGGTATGGGTGGCGTTCGGTCAACCTGGATGGTTATGGGTGCCAAGGTGGTGGTGTTGCCGGCGTTGTCCGTGACGCGGCCGTGCACGCTGAAAGTTCCATCTATCGAGATGGTCAGATTAGACATCCAGGTACTGCCATCCAGCGAAACCATCTGGCTGGACACACCGGATGTGGCATCTGTCCCTACGACTGAGATGGTCACAGGGGAGACATACCAGCCGTTTGCGCCGTCCGCGGCGGGAGCCTGGAAGGAGGCCGTCGGCGGGGTAATATCCAGCTTGACCGTTTTGGTCGTGCTGGCGGTGTTGCCAGCGTTATCTTTTGCAGTGACCTGGACCGTGGACACGCCATCAGTCGAGATGGTCAGGGAGGGTGTCCAGGTGCTGCCGTCCAGGGAGACAGCCTGGCTGGCCAGGCCGGAAGTGGCATCGGAGGAATTGGCCGTGACGGACACGGGAGCGACATACCAGCCGTTCGAGCCGTTGGGAGAAGTGGGATTCATGGAGGCATCTGGCACGGGTGGGGTCCGATCCACCGTAACGGTCATGGGAGCCGCTGTGGTGGTATTGCCGGCAACATCCGTGGCCCGGAAAATGATCGTATGGGTACCATCCACTCCTTCGCTGAAGGTAGCACCGTTCTGCCAGGCGCCGCCGTCCACCCGGTACTGGGTGCTGGCAATGCCCGAGGTGGCATCTGAGGCCGTTGCTGTCAGAACTGCCGGCGAGATATACCAGTTGTTTGATCCATCTGGTGTAGCCGGGCTCACCGACAGGCTTGGAGGTGTAGTATCCAGACGGATAGTCCCGCTGGACGTGGCAGTATTTCCGGCTTTGTCGGTGGCAGTCGCGGTCAGGTTGTACACACCGTCCGTGGAAGTAGTGAAGGAAGAACCGCCGCTGTTGATGCCCACGCTAGCCACGCCCGATGTAGCGTCCGTCGCCGATGCGGAAGCCGTCACGGGGCCGGATTTGTTCCAGCCGTTTGAGCCATTCGGTGAGGGGATCGTGATGGTCAGGGATGGAGCGACTGAATCCACGCTCATGGAAGCATATGCCTCGTCGGACTGATCACCAAAAGATGAGTTTGCCCAGTAGCCCAGGTTGGCCGTTACCCCCTGCGGGAAGTTCCAGGTGCAGGAAGATCCGCTGCATAGAGGCCCATACAGATCACTGTCGAAGCCGGTGATATGGTAGCCGCTGACAGGCTCGGTCCCACTCAGGGAGAGCGCGCCCGTCCCCTTGCACCAGCCGTTATTTCCGGCAGACGAGCAGGAGGTCGTCCCGGAGACCGTTGCATCCGGCAGAGAGTGACCAGGATTGTTTTCCGTCGAGGATGAATCACACCCGCCAGCATTCGCACAGGCCGAGGTACAAATATTGTATTCCGGCTCGCCGCAGGGTTCACTGCAAACCAGCGAGCCTGAGTGGTAGTGGTGGATGGTGCAGGATCCGGCGGTCGTGCGATTGGCCGGTCCGCTCCATACGTCCGCCAGCACGGCCGCCACCCCAAAGAACACCAGCGGGGAGATGACGCAGGCCGCGATCAAGATTTTATTAGTAAAAAACGCTTTCAGGTTCTTCTGCTGCATCTTTTTCATATTAAATTCCTCGTAATGCCTCCTCTTGTAAAAATTTCGACCGCAAATTTCCACCGAACGCCTAAAAGCCCAGTCTCCGGTCATCCGGGGATGGAGCTTCTGGGACAATTCCCTGCGCTTTTTCCATCTCCGCCCGGTCCTGGCGTTCCATAGGTTCTCTGTCATTCGGCAGCCCTCGGAACAACTCGCTCAGATAGGATTGATAGATCGGGTTTGCGATCATGCTCTTGAGCATGTTCACCGATTGCTCCTGCCACCCGTCGCCGGAAACATAATCTTCCGGGTGCGCCCCAATGACTTCCCGGATGAGCGCCTGGACACGCGCAGGTTCGGGGCGTTTCATCGGTTTCACCTTCAATAACGTGGGAGGCTGCCAGGCATAATTCAGCCGGGCGCGCAGCCAGCAAGTCAGCGTTGGAAGGTCCAGAGTGGTGATGCCAAAACGAGCGGTTGTGTTAAGCGTATCCCGGATGATGACCGCGTCCTCTGGATCCGGGGAGAAAAAAACCTGCGTGGAGGTGTTCGCTAAAAGCGCCTGTACCACCGGCTCAAAGCCTTCCACATGCCGCATCATCGAAAGAGACTGGGCCAGCACGAACATACGCGCTCCAAATTTTGCGCCCTCGGACAGCATGGACTCCAACCGCATCCCTACGCCGATCTCCTGGGCTTCGTCAATCACAAAATAATATGGGACCGGCTTGTGTATCGTGACTTTGCGATAAGCAGCGTCGAAAACGTTATAAACGACACCAGCGGTCAGTTTTGCGCCTTCGCGTCCCATTTCACCTGAGGGAAGTCGCAGGACAATCCAGGCGCGCTCCTCAACCCACTTTTCCAGATCTACGAATGTACTCTGGTGCATTGCAGCGAATAGCCAGGGGGATAGTTCGAGCGCCATCACTTTGGACAGCACCGGCGAAATTACTTCGGTTACCCAACCCTGATCCCATTTCCGGCCTTCGTTCCCGAATTGACCCAGGAGGGCATCCAGTGCCAGAGACCCCATGCGTTCCGCAGGTGGAAGGTATTGCAGGGCATCGTGCCGCCAATCATTGTTGAAGGCGGCAAAGACAACGTGCAGCAACCCCATGCGCGCCTCCGGATGATGCATGTTCCAGGCATGAGCAATGCGGAACAATGCCAGAAGTGCGGCCTGCATGCGCGGCCCCCAATAATCATCCCAGATCCTCCGTCCAATCTGAACGATCGAATTGCCGGCCCATGAGAAGTCCGGGATTGCTAGCAGGTTCAAGGGGATTACCTCCGGCTGGTCAGGAGTGATGATCCTCAGGCGGCGAACAGCTTGGCTGCGCAGCTCCGGGGGCAGGTCGTCGATCGCTTGGAGAAAACTGTCGGATAAAGAAAGATGGGGGTCGGCCAGGAATATGCCCGGAGCATCCGGGCCACGCTTGATGAGCTGTTCAAGCAGCCCAAACATTACGGATGATTTACCCGTCCGACTGCCACCGGTGGCAACGCCATGACCATCCGGGTCCACGCCGATCTCTTCGCCGGTGGCCGGGCTGATGCCGATCTTGAAGGTTCCTAACACTAGGGGACGAGACGGAGGCGGGGCTGGAACGTCCTGGATAATGGTACGATCCAGCATGCCACTCCCCTCCCCTATCTCTGGGGGTGATACAAGCGCTGCAATCTCGCTTACCGGCAATGGCATGGCAAGTGCGCTGATGTTCGGCCATTCGGCTGGTAGATTCACCCACTGGCTATGGCCTCCCAATAAAGACAGGGATGTTGGCGAAGTACCGCTAACAGAGAAGGCTACACGCAGTAATGTTTCATTGACGCGCTTTTCAAGGATTTCCTTTGGAATGGATCTCCAGTACATCCAGTTAAGCGTACCGAGCGTACCTACTACAGCAAGCGTGCTGCCTCCAATAATTCCCAGCGCCGCAATGTAGGGATTCACCAATCTCCCCCCCAGTAAACCACCATAGATTGCAGCGATGATTACACCAATAATAATTATGAAGCGCAGAAAGGCTAATCTGATTCCCCATGGATTGGGGGCGCCTCTATCGTTAACGCCGGATTCTGTACCATATGAATAGGCAACAAGCGCACGCAAACGCTCTTGAAGGTGTTGTTCTTTCCCCAACAACCAAATACGCATACCAGCTTGTTGGCCAGGCTGGAGTCCACTGCGCAATTGTCCACCGATTGCCAACATCGGGTCTGCATTCAAATCGCCCATAACCAGGTTGGGGACACGTACTGTGGTACGCAGACCCACTACCGCCGACCGACCGGTATTTGGGTCGCCGGCAACTTGCTCCCAACGTGACTGCTGATGGGTCATCGAAGCCCATGCACTTGCTGCGCCTTGAGCTTTCCCTGGAGGAGCAAACAGACGAATTTTTATACCTTCCGTGGTGGCATATATTTCAATAGCGACCGGAGCAGGAACCTGTCCCAGCCATGCAGATATCTGATCTCGGTTGCGTTCCAAGGGTATTGGAGGCAAGCGAAGTTCCCATATCTCCCACTTACCCGAGCATAATGGGCACTCATGATCTGTTTTCGGAAACATGTATCCGCAATTTGGACAATGCATGGCTGCGCTGAATATCCTTAATATTTTAATAATTTATTCCAGGTGTTCTGTCTGAATAGCCCCCAGCTTTTCCAAAAACTCAAGCCAGACCGGAGGAATTGTTACGAGAACGGGGAATAGAGCTCCACGACCACCCGAAGGAACGGCCATAAATATTTTTTTCTGTAAACGGGACACCTCACCAGCATTCTGCCTTGCTTCAGCTTGTGGGACACCCATTGACTGGAAAAAAGCAAAGGCTTCATCTGGCTGAGTCTTTCCGATGAAAACAGTAGATGCCATGTTGAGAGAAGTCGGATTCTCGGCCAGTTCCTTTGGCATGTGCGTAATCAAGGTAACGCCAATGTTCCGCTTGCGAGCGCGCCGGCCTAGCTCGTCGAGGAGATCGGCGAATGGTCCACTACGCAATAAGCGCCAGCCTTCGTCAATGTAAATGTCCATGGCTGTTTTGCCTACAGTGACAACATGGTATAAGAACCAGGACAGCACTGCATGGATAATGCCTATATTTTCACTGCTCAGGGTGGAGAGATCAAAATTCATCCATTGGCCTGCAGCCAGTTCTGTGCCCAACAGGGCCTTCGGACGATCAAAAAAACCATCCCATAACCCCCCATACATATATGGTCTGAGAAAGGACATCGGGTTGGCAGCGTTTGGATCATTCAGAGTCCCCAATGTATCCACCAAATCCGCAATGGACATGTTGCCAGGGGTACGTTCCCAGCGTCGCTTGACCGCTTCGTGCAGGACTGCCTGGATTCCCGGGGTCATACCTTCTTGGCCGACCAGGGTTGCCATTAGAAAACGGGCAGCAAGAAGCATGTCTTGAGGATTCTCGGCCTGGAGAGGATGCAATAAACAGGTATCCGGATCCCCTGGCGCGCCTGCAGGAATGACTGTTCCACCCATTGCCTCACATAGTTTGTTATTTTCGCCCTCCGGGTCAATCGAAAGAATAGTGCGTCCTTGCATCAACCTCTGGAGCATGATCAAGCGTATCAAGGTGGTCTTGCCGGCGCCCGAGTCTCCCAAAATAAGGGTGAGTGCATGCGGTGGCGGGGGTGCGTTGGGATCGAGACCAGAGGTGTAAGAGAGGTGAACATCACGGCCTTCATTTAAATGGAGTCCAATCCATACAGCGTCCTTGGCTGGCATCACCCGGCGGGATGGCGATGGAATGAGCTTTTCCAGTTCTTTATAAAACAGTCTTGGTCGATCCATAAACCCAGGGAATAAGTTGCCACCAGGTTGAAGATGGAGAAGTGCCCGCTCAGGTATAAGGTGCAGTTTCAGAGGCGTTAATCCTGCGCCTTTCAAACTTGATTCAACCTGGCTGCGCGCGGCAATGGCGATTTCTAGTTCGGAACGTATGGTAAATAGTGCAGAGAGCAACGAGACACGAAAAACGGCGTCCCCCAATCTTGCACGGGACTCCGCTGAATCCATGGCGGAATCTTGTGCCATTTCGGCCATCGAAGGACGTCTGCCCGTTTTCTCGGCCAGGACATTCATCACGCCCTCGGCTAAAGTTCGCCGCGCCCGCAATTCAGCACCTACAGTGTTTGGTGGTTCACGGTGGATTGTCAATGAATAAATTGCAGGTGCACTACCGATAAACGTTTTAGCTTCAATATTCGACCAGGGCCGGCCCGCCATTCCGGGAATCATTCCTCCACCCCTCGCAGAAATTGGTAACAAAATGGCATCTGGGAAGATCAGATAATCTTCCGCCAGTTCCAAACCGGCAGGGGCTACGGACCGCCTGTATTCATCAACTGCTTCGGATTTAGTGCTTTGCATTATTCCTGAACCATCAGCTGCTTCAGGTTTAGCGTATTGATCAAACCCCGGGTTGAGTATTCTATAAGCCAGTTCTTGGATCTCTCTGGCACCCAAATACTTTGCTTGTACACCGTAGGATGCACATGTATCCGGCAGCCCTTCCCACCATGCAAGTCCTGCCTCGCCCTGGCAAACATACTCGATAAATGTTCGACGCAGGAACGGAAGAGGCAGCTGCTGCGCGGCCAGGGACAAACCCTGGAATAAGATATCCTGCCCTTCTGCCTTGTGGTTTTCCCAGCCTTCCAATCGCTGCAGGAAGGCAGTTCGGGGCTCCGCGTCCGGCCAGTATATTTGCATGATGCGTATGGTCTGACCAGCTTGAAGATTAGTTATTAGTTTGTAGTATGCTCCTGCGGGTTGGACATCTGGGCGGTCGACATCGGCAAACAATTCAGCGAAAAGCCGTTGTGTTCCGTCGAAGCCCAGTAATGCTGGATACCGACCGACCTGGGTATATCCCCGGGCGATAACGAAACCAAGTGTAGAACCAACTGCGTTTTTGTCAGCCATGCTAATTTGAGTTAATGAAATAGTTATCTGGCAGTCCCAACTCAAAGGCACGATACCCTTGGCGCATGGGCCGGCTGCCAGTTGGCAGCAGTCTCTTCTTCTCAGTATCAAATCGAAAGAGGGTCGAAAAAGAAGGCCGGTTGGCGGAGCGTTCCACGATCGAGGCTACTTCCACAATTTCGGTCATTACCTGACCGTAAAGGGGGCTGCGCTCGACATAGGCGACGGCCGTTACTGCCTCGGCAAAATTTCGCGCGATATCGTACTCAGATAGATTGGTTACGTCTGGATGAGCTCTGACGACCTGTTCGAAGCGGTACCAGACATGGTCTGCGCTGGTGGCATGGATGGTAAAAGCTGAATGACCGTGGCCAGTGGCGGATGCCCGGATCAGTTCCCAGGCTTCAGCTCCGCGTGCTTCACCAATGATCAACCCATGCGGCCGTGAGCGCAGGGCTGCCCGCACCAGGTCATACATGGTGATAGGCGGCGGTCCACCGCGGATCTCCGGTCTGGTGACAGTGTATACAACATTGCCGGTATCCATGCTTGTGCTACCATCCCAGCCATTTAGAACAATTTCGTTGCTGTCTTCGATGATAAAGAGACGAATGGCGCCTTTTGGGAAGAAATCCAATAATTCCTGCAGCACGCGGTTGGCTATAAATGTTTTCCCTGATCCGGTTGCTCCAGCAATCACCAGCGTTCCGCCATTCACCATTATGGACAGGAGATAATTCGCGGCCTGGGGCGTCATAACGCCGTTGCCTTCAGGGAATGGATAAGGTCGAAAGACTGGCCTGGTAATAGCTGGCAGGCGGCTTGAACAAAGCAATGCAAGGTTTCCCTTTTTTTGTATATCCTTTCCTGTGCGGTAGTTGCTAATACGCAGCGTGATCGTGTCGCCATATGGTGATGCCGGTTGCATGATGTAGTTGATCCGAACGCCCTTGCGCTTTATGCCATCTCCGGTAGGAATCATCACTTGAATCATGGCATCGGCAATTGGGTGATCAGGCGTTGGAGCAATTTGGCCAGCGCGATCGATCAATACTCGAATTGCGTCGCCAGTACCCGGAGCAGCGCTACCGACGTGTTCCCATCCCCCGGTCGTGGTATACACATAGATGTGTCCGAGATTGAGGGCCACATCTTCCACATCGGAGCGTGAAATCAACTCCAATAAAGGTCCCAGGCCAGACAGATCGCCGAGCAGCATTAGTAGATCTTCCTCCCCCAGCTTTACGCCATGGTCGAGAGCCTGCCTGGAAACCTGCTCGAAGGCTTTACGTGCCAGAGCTTCTAGCTCGGCAGGTTGAAGGGCTCGTTGGCCAGCCTCCTGTGCCTTGGCGGCCCGCCCCTCCTCCAACAAAGTCTTTCTCCACTTTTCAATAACATCTGTTGGAGTAGGATCTTCCACCATTCTCTGGGAATTTCTCACAACGTCGAACGCCATGCTTTTACCTCCTCAAAAAACTTTTTTTCTTATGCTGTTGGCCGGGAAGTAGTCCAACGCGTGCCGCTCCTTCTCGAACTGCAGGTACGAAGTGCGACGCAAAGGCAAGTAGGGATTCGACAAATGGCCCAAGTTCCTCGAGCTTTTCCAGTTTATAGCGCCATACCAGGATGTCCTCAACGTTGTCGCTATTTACCGCATGAGCGGCAATGCGTGGATCAACAACCGGCAAAATGCCATTTGGGGCCAGGCTGATATCAACCTTATCTTCCGCCAAAGCATTCTGCAGCAGCTTGTGGGCCTTCTTGAACTCATCCCCAACGACCATGTTGTAGCACAGCTTGACCCGGCTTCCAACAAATTCCACGGCCGATATTCTGCCTACCTGACCAGAAAGTGATGAGATCATGCGGGCAATCCACCGACGCGTCTCAGCAAGATCTGGGACTTCTGGCTTAATGACGATGGCGATCGCCTCTGCATTGCGTAAGGCAGCCCGATGAACAGGGTGGGATGGGTTGATCCCCACATCCATTATCACTACACCTCCAGACGCCACTCCGGCTTCAAACAGCCCTTGGATGGTGCTATTGATGACGTCCTCGCGCTGTAAGGCTTTGTCACCCAAGTCGTCGGAAACCAAACCTGGAAGAACTCTCAGAGTCGGCAAATTATCCATGGGAGTGAACGCGGCCAGGTATGCACCGGCGGAGGCCACTGCACTCATTGCATCCATGCTCTGCTTGGGCGGCGTATCGGCC
>Ga0187858_10002396_pt1 | contig 19317 bp, 17 predicted proteins | sample June2016WEW_8_15_FD_133015 | JGI IMG/M metagenome (GOLD analysis project Ga0187858, IMG submission 133015) | Peatland microbial communities from SPRUCE experiment site at the Marcell Experimental Forest, Minnesota, USA - June2016WEW_8_150 | ecosystem: Environmental > Terrestrial > Soil >...
AAAGGTACAATAGGTCCATAAGCTCTAGAGGCTCACGATGGCTAATTACACCGACGCTCATGCCAAGGCGGGTATCGCCGCCGCTCTGCCCAAGCTGGAAGTCTGGCCCAACCAGTATCCGGGCTACGTCATCACCACGCGCTTCCCCGAATACTCCTCCGTGTGCCCGAAGACCGGCCTGCCTGACTACGGCGCCATCACCATTCAGTACAAACCCCGCAAATCCTGCATCGAGCTGAAGTCTCTGAAAATGTACCTCCTCGCTTACCGCGACCTCGGCATCTTTTACGAAAACGCCGTCAACAAAATGCTTCACGATCTGGTGGATGCCATGCGCCCCGAATGGTGTGTCGTCAAAGGCGAGTTCACACCCCGCGGCGGCCTCAGCACCTCCGTCGTTGCCCGCTGGCCCCGGCGCCCGGCCTCCCGCTCGCCCCGGCGTAAGCCACCTGGCAATTCACGCTGAGCCCGATGGACTTATCACAAAACAAATTGCATAATCCCTATGTCATCGATGGATGTTCGTGACTTTCATTTCTGAGGAGGGAGAATGAGTATTTCTCCAAACGTGCCGGAACCGCAGGAGTCTTATCACTACGAAAACTTGGGTACGCCCCGCTGGATTATGGTGCTGTTCGCCGTGCTGTTCGTTGCACTGGGTGCGCTTGCCTACGCCGGTTATTCCGTCCAGACGCGACTGCAGCAACAGCTCGCCAAATCCGAAGAGCAGAATAAAATTCTCACCGCGCAACTCGACCAGGCCAATGCGCGCCTCGCTGATCTCAAGGGACAGATGGATGTCACCTCGCAGAAGATTGGCATGACCCAGGCGGAGCTCGCCGACGCCAGGAGCCGCGCCGAAGCCATCCGCAAGCAGCAGACTGCTTCCGATCAGCGCCTGTCCCAGGAGATCTCCACGGCGCAAAAGGAAAGTGAAGCCAAGATCGGCGCCGTCGCCACCGATGTCACCGGCGCTAAGAAAGACATCGAAGCCACCAAGAGCGATCTCGAAGCCACCAAGTCCAAACTCGAACGCTCCATGGGCGACATGAACGTGATGAGTGGCCTAATCGCCCGGAATCACGACGACCTGGAAGAACTGCGCCGCCGCGGCGACCGCAACTATTACGAATTCACATTGCAGAGGGCCAAGACCCCGCAGCGCGTCGGCCCCGTTCAGATGGCCCTGAATAAGACCGACCCGAAAAAGTCCAAGTACACCATGACCGTCCTCGCCGATGACAAGTCCATCGAGAAGAAGGACAAGACCGCCGGTGAGCCCGTGCAGTTCTACGTCAAGGGCAGCGCCCGCATCTCTCCTTGCGAGATCGTCGTCTTCGACGTGGGCAAGAGTCAGATCACCGGCTACCTGGCGACACCAAAGGACACCGGCGCTGGCGCCCCGGCGGCTCCCGCTCCCGCTGCCGCGAAGCCCTGATCCTTCTCCCATGGGGGCGCAGCAGTGCTGCGCCCCTTTAGCCCCCAGGCTGCAAACGTAGGTTCCTCTTCTCACCACCGGCTTTCCGGCAAATCTTGGCCTCTGCCTTCTGTTTTGTTCTTTCGCGGTTCCTTCTTCTGGAAACTCTCCGGGGAACAGGGCTTTCGTCTTTTCCGGCCTGACGCTACGATTCCTTTAGCTTCGATCTTTCCGCTGTGGAGGGCCTATTCCCGTGCGCACTCATTACGCTCGCCCGCTCTTTTTCTCTTTGCTCGTTTCCTCGCTCTTTTGCGCCGCTTGTTGTTTCGCGCAGGCTCCGCTTGAGCCCGCTCAACTCCCCGCGCGAACCACTTTTTATGTCATCTGGCGCGGCACTCCCACCGGCGATGTTCGCAAGAGCAACGCTTTGCTGAGCCTCTGGGATGATCCCGACTCCGCTCCCATGCGCTCCGCCCTCGTCGAGTCTCTCCTGAGCGGCTCGCAGAAACAAAAGGACAATTCCAAACTCTCTCCCGCAGAGCTCGCTCAGTACGCTTCCCTGCTCGATAATCCCTTCGTCCTGGGCTACCTGCCGAATCCAAACTCTGCCGCGCCAGCCAAGCCCGCCAAGTCCGATTCCTCGAAACTCGCTCCCGCCTGGAATGGCCTGTTTTTTGTCTATGATCGTTCCGGCAAGGAAGAATTGCTCACAAAAACTATTCTTCGCCTGCGCGCCGCCGACGCCCAAATTCCCAAGCTTACGCCGCTGACCGTCGCTGGAGTCTCCGCGCTGAAAATTGAACGCAAATCTGGCGTGAACTACTGGGCCGAAACCGGCAAATTCGCCGTCAGCGCCAGTGAACTCCCTGTGTTCGAGGAAATTCTGAACCGCCTTGCTGGCAAGGGCGACTCCTCTTCCCTCGCGCAATCCGCGGCCTACCAGGAAGCCAAACCTCTTCTCGCCACCGGCCTCCTTGAATTCTTTCTCCGCGTCCCGGAGATCAAGAATTTCGCGCCCAGCACAGACACTTCCGCGCCGCAAGTGCACGCCATGTTCAATGCCCTCAAGCTCGATTCCGTCCACGTCCTCGCCGGCCATCTCTCCTTCGAAGGCGCCAGAACCCGCTTGCAGGGCGCCGTTCTTGGCGACACAACGGCCGGCTCGCTATTCGACATCTGGCCCGAAGGACAAGCCAATCCCGCCTCTCTCTCCTTCTTAACGCCGGACACTGTTACTCTCAACGATACCCAAATCAATTTTCTCGGAATCTACGAAACACTGAAGCGTGCGCTGTCCCAGGCCGGTCCGGACTCCGCGAAAACCATGGCTCCCATGGAAACAATGATCCAGACGCGCCTCGGCATGCCCCTGACCGACGCCTTGGCCCTGACCACCGGCGAAATTGCCTCATTCCAGAGCAGCCCTACCCTCGATGACACCAAGCAGATCTTTCTTCTCGGCATTCGCAACAAACCCGAAGCCCTGAAATTACTTCGCACCATTTTCAGCGATCAGATTACTTCCGAGCGCAACGAGGGCTCCGCCACATATCTGAAGATTTCCTTGCGCGGCGGAGAAAGCTCCGCCGGACTGGCTCAGTGGAATTTCTACTATCTCGCGATGACTCCAGACTTTTTGCTGGGCGCCGCCAAGAGTGACACCCTGCGCGCTGCCCTCGCGCAGCGGGCCGCCAATACTCCATCTTCTATTCCCCAGAATTTCCTCGCCGCCCGCAAACAGTTCCCCGAAAAGCTCAATGGATTCTCCTATTACGATATGCAGAAGCTGGATTGGCCTGCGCTGAAGGAAAAATGGATCGCCGAAGCCAACAAATCCTCGAAAACCAAGACTGCGGGCAATTCCCAAGCCCTCCCGATACAGGCCGGTTGGCTGGACTCGATAAATCCCGCCGTCTTTTCGCGCCATCTGCATTCTGTGATAGGCGCATCCTGGAAAGACGCCGAGGGAGTACATTTTGACGAGTGGCTGGACTGATCAATCCTCCGTAGGGGCGCAGCATTGCTGCGCCCCAGCTACAGTGGTTTCAAACGTGGCGATTGTCTCTTCTCAGCCTCATCCACACAAATCTCTTTCCTTCCGAACTCTTTTGCTCTCCTTCGTCTTCCTGGCCTTTCTAGTTCTGCCCCCTGCTGTCCGCGCGCAAGAACCTCTACCCGCCACGGCCCCAACCATCCGCCTCACCATCGAGCGCGTCAACGTCGGCGTAATCGTCAGCGATGCCCGTGGCAAATTCGTTGAAGGCCTGCATCGCGCCGACTTCCACATTTTCGATAACGGCGTCGAGCAGCGCATCACCGAATTCGCCCCCGTGGATGATCCCGCGCAAGTGCTTCTTCTAGTCGAAGCAGGCCCGGCCGTCTACTTCCTCCAGGACACGCATCTCTCCACCGCCAGTGCCCTTCTCGACGGCCTCTCCCCCGGGGATCGCGTGGCCCTCGCCCGCTATGCCGAAGCGCCTCTCGCGCTGCTCGATTTCACCGCAGACAAAGGCGCCGCGCAGGATGCCCTGAGCGGTGTTCGCTTCAATCTCGGATATGGCCAGTTGAATCTCTCAACCAGTCTAGACGGCGTTCTCGATTGGCTTGCGCGCGTTCCCGGCAAAAAAACCGTTGTCCTGCTCTCCACCGGCGTGGACACTTCTTCCCCCGCCACGATCGATCTGCTGCAATCCCGCCTGCTCACCGGCGATGTGCGCATCCTTTGTGTCTCTCTCAGCGCGCCTCTGCGCAACGGCAAGGAGGGCAGCCGCAAACAAGTTCAACAGACGCAGCAGGCCTTCGCAGCCGCCGATACCCGCCTCCTGGCGATCGCCGAAGCCACCGGCGGCCGCGTCTTCTTCCCCGAAAACGCCAAAGCCTTCCAGGAAACCTTTCGCCAGATCTCACAGCTCGTCCGCCACGAATACAGTCTGGCCTTCCCGCCGCCCGTTTCCGATGGCGCCGTTCATCAGCTTAAAGTGACCGTGGATTCACCGGAGGGATCGAACAAAGGAAAGCCGCCCGGCTATCGCGTCGATCACCGCAAAGCCTACCTCGCTCCCAGCCCAGCTCCTGCTCCCTGATTTTCTGAAGACTTCACTCACATCTTGGCGGGTCTTGCTTCCTGCGGAAACTTCTCACTCAAATTCCTTCATCGTGTTGGCCATCTCGCGCAGGCGCTCATCTACCTTCGCAAACAATGTGCCCTTCTCAAATCCGCCATCCCCATTGCGTTGTCCGGCGCGGGTTCCGGTCAGCAGCTCCACTCCCTGCTCCACGCGCCCTATCGGCCAGATATGGAATTTCCCGCTTTTGACCGCTTCCAGCACGTCTTCCCGCAGCATCAGGTCCTCGACGTTTGCCGCCGGAATCATCACTCCCTGCGTCCCGGTCAGGCCCTCGATCCGGCACGTATCGAAAAATCCCTCGATCTTTTCGTTGACCCCGCCGATCGCCTGTATATCGCCGCGCTGGTTCATCGAACCCGTCACCGCAATGTCCTGCCGCAGCGGGAGCTCCGAGAGCGCCGAAAGCAGCGCGTATATCTCCGTCGAACTCGCGCTATCGCCGTCCACGCCTGAATACGACTGCTCGAAGCAGATGCTTGCCGCCAGCGACAGCGGCTTGTCCTTCGCAAAGCAACTGCGCAAATACCCCGCGATGATGTGTACGCCCTTGTCGTGGAATCTGCCGCTGAGATTCGATTCGCGCTCGATATTAATGAGTCCCGCCTTGCCCAGGGCCGCGCTCGCCGTGATGCGCACTGGTTTTCCGAACGCATACCCGCCAATCTCCAGTATGCTCAGCCCATTCACCTGGCCGACGCATGTTCCCTTCAAGTCCACCAGCAGCGTGCCCTCCTCGATCATTTCCCGTATGCGCGTCTCGATCAGGTTGTGGCGCTCCATCTTCGAGGCAATCGCCGAGCGCACGTGCGCTGCGCGCACCACATTCTCCCCCGCTGCCGCCGCCGTATAGTGCGCCTCCCGCGCCAGGTCGGCAATATCCACGAACCGCGCCGTCACTTTGTTCCGGCGCCCCGCCTTTCGCACGCCATACTCGAGAATCGCCGCAAACGCCCCGCGATCGTAGGGGAACAGGTTTTCCTTTTCGCTCAGCGCCCGCAATCGCCCGGCATACTCTTCGATCACGCCGTCGCTCAGCGGCATTTCTTCGTCAAACTCCACGCGCACCTTGAAAATCTTGCGGAAGTCCTCTTCATATTCGTACAGCAATTCGTAAAGATCGCGGTCACCGATCAGGATCACTTTTACGTTGAGTTCCACGGGCTCCGGCTTCAGCGCCGTGGTTGCAAATGGATAGAACACTTCCAAGGGCTGAATCTCCAGGCGTGTGTGGTTCAACGTGCGCTTTAGCGCTCGCCACACGCCCGGCTCGGACAGCGCCTCAATCGAATACATGATCAGGAATCCACCATCGGCGCGCAGCAGCGATCCACCGCGCAGGTCCATGAAATCGCTGGTCCAGCCGCCGCGCGCATCGTAGGCCCGCTGGATCGTGCCAAACAGATTCGCATAGGTCGGCGTGGTCTCGAAAATCACCGGAGAATCGCTCTCGCTGTTGTGCGACAGAATCACGTTTACGCCATACACCCGGAACGGATCCCTCTCCGGCCCCGGGATCTTCTGCAGCACTTCCGGCTGCTCCCCGCTCTGCTCCTCTTCTCCTTCACGCTCCTTGAATGGCCCCAGATTATCCAGCAAGTGATGCCGCACCTCTTCGAGGTACTCGGAAACTCCCGCGCCGGGATACTTCTCCTTCAACTCCTCGATCACTCCGTCCACCAGCACCGACGCCGCTTCCTGCTCCAGGTAACTCAGCTCGCTTGCCAATTCCCGCGAAAGCGTTAGCGTCTTCCGGTACACCACCGTAAATTCCTGCCGGAATTGCTCATACTTCCGCTCAATCTCTTCCGCCACTCCGGTTTCCAGTTTTCCCTCGTGCACCAGCTTGGAAACATCCTCGATGGGCACCATCTGTCCTTCCAGCACCGGGAAAATCTCCGGCAGCGCCACGGCGCCCACCTGCATGTGCCCGAGCGCAAATTGATCGCGGGCAATCCTTCGCGTGAAGTCGTCCATCAAATCTTTTTCGCGCACGGAAAAGCGTTCGACGATTCGCCCTTTCTGCCTCTGGAACGGTTCGCCCTCGAATACTTGCGGAATCCGTCGCCGCAGGAAGTCCACGCCCGCCTGCATATCTTTCTTGAACACGTTGGCCGAGCCCCGTGGCAGCGAAAGCAGCCGCGGCCGGTCGGGGATCTTGAAGTTATTGACGTAACACTTGTCCAGCGAGGGTTTAGTGGCCGGGTGCAAGTCCTCGATCATCTGGGCAATCGTGCCCCCGCGGCTGGTGCCCGCCAATCCGCATACGAACACGTTGTAGCCCGGTGCGGACAGTTCCACGCCCATCTTCAGCGCACGCAGCGCGCGCTCCTGCCCCACGAACCCTTCGCGCTTCTGCGCCTGCGCCGTGGTTTCAAAGGGCACGCGCGCCAGCTCGCAACGCCACCGCAGTTTGTCGGGCGTCAATTCTGTCGGCATGGTCATCGTCTTGTCGGTCGTTACACTCATTCGAGGGCGTACTCTAGCATAGAGCGTATCACCGCGCGCGGAATTTACCCCGCACGTTACGCTTTGAGTTACGCAGCCTCCTTCTCCATTTGCTCCCGGTGTTCCATGTACACGCGGAATACCCCCATCGCCGCCGCCAGAATGGTCGGTCCGGCCACCAAACCCAGCAGTCCGAAGGCTTCCAAACCACCAAGGATGCTGATGAACAGCAGCAGATCGTTCAACCGCGTGCGATTGCGCATCAACAGCGGCCTCACGAAGTTATCCGCCACTCCCGCAACGCCGCCGCAAATCGCCACCAAAAGCAGCGCCTTGCCCCAGTGCCCGTTGATTCCCAGCCACAGCGCCGCCGGCACCCAAATCAGCGCCGAACCCACCACCGGCACAATCGAAAAAAACGCGATCAGCACGCCCATGAACACGGGTGCGCCCAGTCCCGTCAGCGCAAACGCCGTTCCTCCCAATACTCCCTGGATCGCCGCGATCAGCAGCGCTACGGCCACGCTTGCATAGATCAGGTCACGCGATTCCTCCAGCATGTCTTTTTGAATCTCGGCGTCGAATGGGATCAGGTGCCGCAGCGCGTGCACGATCTGTTCGCCGTCGCGAAACATGAAAAACAGCGCGAACAACAGAATGACCAGGTTTACGAAAAACGAAAACAGATTCTTCAACAGCGACCCCACGCTGCTTGCCAGATACGACCCGACTCTTTCCGCTCCCTGCTGGAGGAGCCCGATGAAGTCCACACTGCGCAGTGTCTCCGGTAGCCGTCCCCTTATCCAATCCATCAAATGAGTCGGCATTCCCACCGAACCAGAACTGATCGCCGCCTGCACCTGTGCCGATGCAACCACCGCCTCTCGTGCCGCGTACAGCAGCACCAGCAATACGGGCACAATCAAGAGTGCTGTCACACCCACGGTGCAGCACAACGCCGCCCACGTCGGCGAAGTCTTTCGCAATAGCTTCTCGTACACGGGATAAAAGAAGATCGCCAGGACCGCCGACCACACCAGCGGCTTCAAAAATGGCGCCACGATCTGGAACACCAGGTAACCCAGCAGAAGCAGGGCCCCATAGGAGAGCACCGTGGTCAACCGGTCACTCGTTGTCGTGTTTCGCTTGGCTTGTGTCATTCGCGTTATATAATCCACCCGGTTCGCATTGTGACGGGCCTCACGGGGCCCTCAGCTTTCCAGGTCGTCTGCGCAAGGATTTCAAGACAGTATGCCATTTCGCAAAATCCCATTCACGCTCGCGCAGGCTCGCCTCCTTGCTGTACTTGCTTTAATCAATTTTGTCAACTTCGCCGACCGCCAGGTGCTGAATCCTCTCGTTCCCCTGCTTCGTCAGCATTTTGGCGTGAGCGACACCTGGCTCGGCCCTCTCCCGATGGTGCTGCTTGTCATTCTGGCGCTCGCCAGTATTCCCTCCGGCTACCTCGCCGATCGCTTCAATGAGCCGAAAATTATTGCTGCGGGCGTGCTCTTCTGGAGTCTCGCCGCGATCAGCAGCGGCCTCGCTCCCACCTTTTTCTTCCTCTTCGTCGCCCGCGGACTTGTCGGTATCGGCGAGGCCGCGTATGCCCCTGCCGCGCAATCCTTGATTTCCGATTCCTTCTCCCGCCGCAACCGCGCCATGGCGCAGGCCGTTTTTGCCTCCGGTATGATTCTTGGCGGCGCCTCCGGTCTGGCGCTCGGCGGCATCATGGGAGCACGCCACGGCTGGCAGCACGCCTTCATCATCGTGGGCGTTCTCGGCATAATTCCTGGGTTGTCCGCCCTCAAGATCAAGGAACCTCCCCGGCGTCCTCGTTCGGAAGTCGTCAGCTTCTGGGAGCTTCTTCGCGTGCCCGCGTTCGTGGCCATGATCGCCGCGGGCATTTGCATCACGTTTTCCGGCGTTTCTTTCGTCGTCTGGGGCATTGATTACGCCATGAACTACAAGAACTTCAGCCTGAAGGAAGCTGCTCTTTCGCTGGCCATCATTGCCCTGCTTTCTTCCGTGCTGGGAGCGCTCTCCGGAGGATACTTCGCGGACCGTCTCCAGAGGCGGCTGAAATACGGCCGAATCCTGGTCATCTCCTGCGCCTTCCTCATCGCCACGCCGTTCCTGCTTCTGGCCATCCAGTCGGACGAGAAATGGATCGTCCTTTCGGGCTTCTTCGTGGCCATGTATTTCATGTCGTGGTATCACGGACCCACAACCGCGGTGCTGCACGATTTAACGCCACAGCGCGCCCACGCCACCGCCATCGGCGTCTACATGTTCGCAACGCAGCTCTTAGGCGCGCTCGGCCCGTTGTTGATCGGGCGCATCTCGGACATCAGCGACCTGCAAATCGGATTGCAGGCCGCCACAGCCGTTCTAGTCTTTGGCGCCTTGCTGCTCTTACTGGTAATCCATTTCGTGCGTCGCGACGGCCTGCACCATCCCCGCCTCGCCGCCTTTCGCGCCGAAGACGAAGCCGCACACTAAGCCCCACTCACCTGAACCCGCAATTGTTCTGGAATTGTTCCTACTTGATCCCAACCAGCTCGATCAGCCGCTTCACTTCCTCGTGGGGAACATCATACAGCGGCCGCTCATCTTCCTCTTTCAGCCGCTGGTGAAGAAATTCCGCGGCCACAAAACTGGCCTCGCGGTCGCTCAGGTCACGCCCGGCTTTCGCGCGGAATTCCACGAACGCGGTGTGCGCCAGCCCCACGATGCGCCCTTCGCCATCCACAATAAATTTCGCGTCAATGGTGTCGCTGTGACGCGTGGCGATGGCGTTCCAGATGTGCGAAAAGCTGCAGTGATACACGTGGCCGCTTAAGGTCGAGGTTACTTCAAATGCGCCAATGAACTGGTTCATGGCCCCGCTGTTGGCAAGCACCGGTACGCTAGGCACGTTCGCTCCTCTTTCCGCTTTGTTCGCGCGAACAACTAGTGTTCAATACCCCCACCCAACTGTCAATCCCGCCGCATACAGTGCGGCACGGTTTCCAGACTACCTCATATGCGTCTTTCGGGAGGGCGAGCATCGCAGCCTGCGGAGAACGTTTCTTTCTTTAGGAGGCCGGGGCTTCAGCCCCGGCGTAGAGCACCTATAACCAATGGGCTTTAGCCCCTGAAGACTCTGGAAATTCTCCGCTCCTCGCGTTCATAGGACGATTTCTCTTTTCACGTTGCCTCGGCGAAGAGCCGACTCAACGCTCCACTACTCTTGATGGCTCCATTTTCCTGCCCATTCATTTTCCAAGGATGATATAGCTTTCTTCATGCAACCCAATCCGATGCCCCATCCCGCGGTCACCGCAGCCGGCATTGTGGCCATCGTGTTCGGCGCGCTTGGTGCGCTCGGCGCCATCTTCGTCGAAATCTCGATGCACATCGTGTCCCACATCGCGCCTGCGGATGATGGCGTTCCGTTCCCCCAAGCCGCCCGCGCCATGGCCAGTGTGACCTGGCTGTTCCTCTTTCTTCTCGCCATCTTTGGCATTTTTGTCGGCGCAGGCATTCTTCGCAGGCGCAATTGGGCACGCATTTCCATCCTCATTTGGGGCGGGCTCATGGCCTTCTTCTCCGCCATCACCATGGCGGCCACGTTCTTCGTCATGAATAATTTGCCTCCCACATTGCCCAACGCCGCCGAAACCGCGTCGTTCATGGCCGTCTTCAAGTGGGTTCTGGCATTGTTCTATGCGATCCCTCTCGGCGTGGGGATCTGGTGGCTCATCCTCTTCACCCGCGGGGCAGTGGTGGACGACTTTAATCCGCTCTCTGCGCGCCTCCATCCCGGAAAAACGCTGGACGCCTCCGGCTTCCCGCAGGAGCTCCCACCGCCGCCTTCCTATGTTCCCGGCGGACCGGCTTGCCCCTTGCCGCTGCTCATCATCGCGGGTTTGGACATCTTCTCCGCTGTTTCCATGCTGACGCTTCTCATCGTCCCGTATTCGTTTATCTCCGCGATACCGCTCTTCCTCTTTGGCCACGCGTTTCACGGAGGCTTGGCCCTGCTCTTTTTGGTGCTGCTCGGGATCGTCTACGCCGTGTGCGGCGTGGGCATCATCAAGCTGAAGCCGTGGGCGCTGGATCCGCTGATCTGGTGCCAAGCGCTATTCTTTCTGAGCGGGATTGTGACGTTCCTGAATCCGCAATTCATGTCCACGATGAAGGAAGCCATCGCCATGATGATGCCCAAAATTCCCAATTTGCCCGCAGGTGTCGATTTGCCTCCGAACGTGTTTCCATTCTCGGACACGTATTTCAAGGCGATGATGGCTTTTGGGTTCCTCTTCGCCGCGGCGATGTTGGCGGTGCTGATTGTGTACCGCAAGCGGTATCTGGAAGCGGCGCGCGCAAAAAACCCCGCGGCAAACTGAAGCTCAGCCCGGCAAATCCAAAAATGTTGTGAGCGTCCCGGTCGCGGCCAATCGGCGCGGCGTTTAGTGCCCTACGAGTGCGGGAACTTCCGCGTGGCTGTAGTGGCGAATGGCGGCGCCTACCCCGGCCCCGGGTTCGTGGCGGTGGCCCTGATCCACCAGGGCCTTGTCCAGCGCGCCCAGCAATTCCAGCACGAATTGCTTCTGGCTGCAGTAGCCCATCAGGCCGAGCCGCCAGATTTGTCCCTTTGTCGCGCCAATGCCGCCGGCGATTTCGATGTTAAATTCTTCGAGGAGCTGATTGCGCAACTTCAAGTCGTCAACGCCCGCGGGTATCTTGACCGCAGTGACGGTGGGCAGGCGGTCCGCCGGCCTCTCCACAAAAGGCTTCATGCCCATCGCTTCCACACCGGCGATCAGCGCAAGCTGATTCTGGCGGTGGCGTTCCCAGCGCGGCTCGAGCCCTTCCTCGAGTACGATGCGCATGGCTTCGCGCAGCGCGTAAATCAGCGAAATCGGCGGGGTGTGATGATACAGGCGATCCTTGCCCCAGTAATTCATGGCCGTGGAAAGATCGAAGTACCAGCTCTGCACCTTCGTCTTCCGCGTGCGGAAAACCTCTTCGGCCCGCGGGCTCACCGTGATGGGAGACATTCCCGGAGGCGCGCTCAACGCTTTCTGCGACCCGCTGAAGCAGATGTCCACGCGCTGCTTATCAACATTCAAAGGCACCCCAGCCAGGGTCGCAACCGCGTCCACCACCAGCAGCGCGCCGCATTCATCGGCTACCTGCCGGAAGGGATCGATGTTGGTCAACACGCCGGAAGAGGTTTCCCCCTGCGCCAGGCCAATCATTTTGATCTTGCGGCCCTTGGCGACCTTGCGCACGTCTTCCGGGTCCACCGGCTTGCCGTAAGGTGCTTCGACGAGGTGCACGGTAGCGGGGGTGTGCTGCGCGATGACGTACATGCGTTGCGAGAACAAGCCGTTCACGCAACAAATCGCTTCGTCGCCAGGTTCCAGCGAATTCAGCACCGAGGCTTCAATGCCGCCCGAGCCAGAGGCGGACAGCGGAAACGTGATGCGGTTTTCCGTTTGGAAGATCTGCCGCAGCAGGATCTGGGTTTCATCCATGCAGCCGCGGAACCACGGGTCCAGATGCCCCACCAGCGGCGTGGCCAGGGCCCGGTAGACGCGTGCGTCCATCGAAGACGGCCCGGGCGTCATCATCAAACGTGCGGGAGGCTTGAGTTCACCGATCGGATTGCTCATGAGTGTGCTCCTTTACGGATCCTTATGAATCCACAAGGATGGCCCGCGGGTTCGTACTTCGGGGAATCGCTGGAGTACGGCGGGAACTCCAGTGTCCCGCAGGGGCGAGCCCAGCGCAACGGTCAATTTGGATGGCCCGGGCTTGGGTCACTTCCCGTCGTGATCCTGCCGACCCCGTTCCCCCAGTGTCATCCCGAGCGGAGCGACCCGATTTTTTCTTTCGCGCCGCAGTTTGGCGCGTCGAGTCGCGCAGTCGAGGGATCCCTCTTCCTCTTCTCCGCTGTGCGCCCCTCTCGTCTCTCACTCACCATGCCCTTGACGAAGGAAACTAGCTAATTCGCCGCCACGCCCTTGGCTGGAGGAGCTTTCTCGCCCCCCGGCGGCACGATCTGCTCAAGTCTCGCTCGCAGCCGCGCGACTTCCTTGCTTTCCTGCAGCAATTCCTCCTGCTCGAATTTGCGTTTCGCCCGCGCTTCCTCATCCTCATACCGCCCGCTCGGGTCTTTCAGGAACGCTTGCTCATCGAGAACGAACATGTGCATCAGAAGTTCAATTTTGAGTTGCTTCTCTTTGATCTGCTGTTCCAGCGCTGTGATTTCCGCTTGCCTCTTCTCTGGGTCTTGCGGAACCACGGCAGATTCCCTAGCCCCAGGCTCCGCGGCTACTTCTGCCTTCGTAGTTTCCGCCGGCTTCGCAGCTGGGCGCGGCGCAAGTAACGCGATATCGTCATCGGTGAGGGCGGGAGTCTTTATTACCGGCGTTCCGTACACTTCGCCAGCTATTGAGGACGGTCGGACATCCGGCGGCTTCTTCTTGCTCTGCGCCCGGCAAACGCCAGGCATGCTTAGAGCTGTAAGCAGAATCGTCGCACAGACACGGAGAGAGCGGGCCATGGGGAAGCTCCGTCGCAAAGCGGGCCTTTGCGTGTAGGCTACTCCTCCCCCCCGTCGCGTCAAGGTTCAAACTCCGGTACTAGCCGCGTCACCGAAAATTAGAACTTTTGGAACACCTTGACGCGCCGTACCCTTGCGCTTTTCAAACCTGCGCCGCCCGCGAACACGCGAGAAAAGCATGTTGAGCGGCTCTTTGTAGTGCCCTTCCCGCTGGTTAAAACGCGACAGTGACTGCGATCCCGATGCCCGGATGCATGCGGTCGTATAAGTAATACCCATCGCCGGTGTAATCAAGATACACGTCGTCGTTTTCGTACCACGCGGGATCCCACGATTCTGGCCACGGGTCCATGAACGTAACCCAGTAACCGTCGTACTGGAAGCGCGGATAACCGCCTACGAAAACCATCGGAAGGCCGCCGATGCGGAAGAAGTGATTACTCCCGAAGTACTGCCGGAAGCGGTCTTCAGGAACTCGGTAGCCGTTATAGCCGCCGCGTTGCTGCCAGGTGCGATGGTCGTTATTCCATGAACCGGCGCGAGACTGCGCGAAACCGCTACGCACCTGCCCTTGGTGTTGTGGCACGCCGCTGTGGTGGACTCCGCCATAAGTGGGGCCGTTGGCCTGCACGCCGCCATGATAGGTGCCGCCGTAGGCTTGTTGCGATCGTTGCGCAGGTTTATTGGCCGTCTGCTGATGCTGCTGAGCGGGTTTCGCCTGCTGATGTTGTTGCTGTGCGGGTTTCGCCTGCTCCTTTTGCGGCTGCTGATGCTGCTGCTGAGCGGGTTTCGCCTGCTGATGTTGCTGCTCCTGTTGCGGTTTGCCCTGTTCCTTTCCCTGTTGCTCGCGCTGTGCATAGGCCGGAGCAATGGTTCCCGCAAGAAGGAGAAGAACTCCCTTGGTGATAAGTCCAACTGCTTTCATGAGTGTTGCCTCCGTTACTGTGATTTCCTGCGCCCGTCGCTTGGCGCAGGGCGCACCTGCTGTTTCGGGTGGTTGTCTCCGCGAAACGTGTAAGCGTAACAAATCTATCCACAGGTGGACTGTACAGAAAGGGACAGGCCTCTGATGGCCGTGCTGGCCGGGCACCGCACCCGCCAGTTGGTGGACGCGGCCGAGCATTTTGGAGTGCGGCGGCTTGCCGCCGCTTTTACGCTGCAAGCTACTCCACGAGTGTGTCTTTCTCTGGCGGACGTAGTGGCCGACCTTCAGGTTTAGCCTGAGCCTCGAAGGTTCGGTTCTTGGGTTTCTCTTGCCGTTGTAGGGCCCGTCCTTCTGAGGCGGGCCGCTCTTGGATTTCTCCGATGCCTTTCTCCCCCCTTTGCAGTGGCAGACCCCACCCCACTGGGTCGGTTCTTGGGTTGCCGCGCGCGCCCTTTCTTCCTTCTGTCATCCCGAGCGGAGCGACCCGATTCTGTCCCTCGCGCCGCGGTTTGGCGTGTCGGGTCGCGTAGTCGAGGGATCTCTCTGTCCTGGGAGGGCATGATGTCTCCCCGGCACTTCGCGCCTTGCCGCGCCCGCCCCACAGGAGTAGGATTCATGGCACCCCTCAATCTTGCGTGGAATCTCTGCAGGCAGGAGCAAGGAATCGGGATTGTTGCACTCCTTCGGGAAATCCGCATGGGGTGTGGTGTCCCAAGGAGGATCACATGTGGAATGAGAAGAAACCCGAAACGAAGAGCACGGACGCGCCGCATCCCGTGGAGGCAACACCGGACCGCGCGACGGGATGGCTGGGGGCGAGCCTGCGCGTGAAAGGCGAAATCTCCGGCACCGAGGATCTGCTGATCGATGGCCCAGTGGAAGGTTCGATCCATCTGAATGACCGGAAGCTGACGGTCGGAAAGACGGCCAAGGTAACGGCTGACATCAACGCCCGCGACGTCGTCGTGTACGGCTACGTGAAGGGCAACGTGCGCGCCAAGGGCCGCGTCGAGATCAAGAAGGACGGCTACGTCGTCGGGAATCTGACCACCGCGCAGATCATGATCGAAGACGGTGCGGACTTCAAAGGCACCATCGAGATTGACCGCGGCGTGCCCAAGGAAGCCGACAAGAACGTCCCCGCCCGTGCCGCCGCGGCCGCAGCAGGCGCCAGCTCAGGCGCAGGCACAGCGGCGGCAAGTGCTGACGCGACGCCCAAAAGCATCTGACGAGCCGCATGCCAGACCAGTCCATGTAGTGGCCGGTCTTTAGACCGGTTCTTTCTCTTGCTTTCGTGGCACAGGCATTCCTGCCTGTGCTCCTGGGTTTATCTTTCCCTTGTAGTGGCCGACCTTCAGGTCGGTTCCTCGGTTTGTCTCCTCTCTCCTGCAACAATGGGAATGTCGGCGCGCCATTTGTGTCCGCCGTCTTCTGGAGGACGCCCCGCTCTTCTCCTCGCCTTTGTAGTGGCCGGTCTTTAGACCGGCTCTTCCTCTTGCTCGTCACTCGTCACTTGCTGACCGCCGGTCGCTTTCCTCTTGCCTCCTGATCGCTGGTCGCTGGTCGCTGACAACTCTCTTGCTCGCCACTCGCCACTCGTCACTCGCCACTGCTGTTGCCGCCGGTCCCCTCCGCAGTACCGTTGTCACAGACAAGCAGTGACTATCAGCGTACCCTTTCCCACTACGGAGGTACATGCAATGCGAAAGTGGCTCCTACGCGCCGGAATTACGCTTCTGGCAGTCTTCGTGGCCGCCGGGCTGATCTGCAATCTTGCGCTGCGTGGTTGGTGTCTGCGATGGGGCACAACGCCCGCGGAAGCACGCGCCACACTGCCCGGAGACGATTTGTTCCCGGTTTATGCGGGAGAGGCGACGCATGCGATCACCATTCAGGCGCCCCCGCAGGAGGTGTGGCCCTGGCTGATGCAGATCGGCCAGGATCGCAGTGGCTTCTACAGCTACACCTTCCTGGAGAATCTGGTGGGATGCGAAATGCCCAGGGTGGAACATCTCGTGCCGGGGTGGAAGCCGCGAGCCGCAGGGGAGACGGTTTGGTTCGCTACACCCAAGCGATTTGGCGGGCAGGGCCGCATGATCGCTGCGGTGGTGCAGCCACCGCGCTCGTTCGTGATGGTCAGCGCGAACGATTGGGCAAGGCTGCAAGCGGGAAAACCGGCTCAGGAAGGTTTTTGGAGCTTCACGCTGGAACCTTTGGGAGACCGGCAAAGCCGCCTGATTGCGCGCCTGCGTGGCGGAACGCCGCCGTCTCTGGTGTCGCGCGCGGTGGGCAGGTTGTTCTGGGAGCCCATGCACTTCATCATGGAGCAGAAGATGCTGCGCACAATCAGAGATCTGTCGCAGCGTGACTAGTGCCGTTCCAACTTGTTCCAACAAATCCCTTCGAGAATACTATCTCCTTGTTCGCGTCAGATGCTTGGGCCATCATTTGGCCCAAATAGTTGGAACGGCACTAGCACATCTCCAATCGCCGCCCCCCTCCTGCCCCACCCCTTTTTTGTCATCCCGAGCGGAGCGACCCGACCGTTTCCTCCGCGCCGATGTCTGGCGCGTCGGGTCGCGTAGTCGAGGGACCTGCTTTTCTCTTGCCTTCTGATCGCGGGTCACTGGTCCCGCCTTGCCGGACCGGTTCTTTCTCTTGCTCGCCACTAGCCTGCCCTGAGCGAAGCCGAAGGGCCACTCGCCACTGCGGTTGTCTCCGGTTCTTTCTCTTACTCGCCACTCGTCACTCGCCACTGCTGTTGCCGCCACTCGCCACTTGCTGGTCACGGTACTAGTTTCGAAACTGGTACGAGGAAAAAAGAGAGGAGCGGACCCACGCTTTCAACAACCGAAAGCGTAGGCCACCCAAACCTGCCTTAGCGCGTTGAGCCTGCGCCACCCGCCGTTTTGCCACCCGCCGACATCAGAGTCTGTCAAAGAAGCATGGCTGCCTCTTGAGTATTTCTGCAAATGCCTTGCGCGCCTTTACAGTTCTGTTCAGCAAGAGATCCTGCACCCTGGATTTCACCCCTTTTAGTTTTTCAAGCCGAAGGTCCACCATCACCTCACCCAAACCCTTTCTTACTACAAGAAAATTGAATAGTTTCGGGTAGTAATGACGAAGATGCTGCAACTTTCCGTACTTTATGGCCATGGGGCAACACCAACAGCCAGTGCGAATTCCCCCCACCATTGGAACCTCATCCTTGTCATAAACCGGATTATGAGGGATTTGAAACCTCTCGTGGTATTCCCAGATTTCCTCTGTCGTCCAATCCAGAATGGGATGGCACTTCCAGTGCCTCCACTTTATGGAGTAGAAGTACTTGCCGTATTTGAGTGCCGACATTCTCCTCAGACTACTTTCATATTGAGTCAACCCAGTGAAATAGAGATCACATCCGAGCTGCCTCAAGGCTCTCATCGTGGGCTTCTTCTTGAGCTGCCTGCAGCACTCCGTCGAAGCCCGCTGCAACTCCCAACTAGCATTCCTGGGGAAAATCGGGAAACCAGCCTGGTCAACGATATTCCAAAACGTTGTCGTTGGGCGGGCTTCAACGATTTGCAGTCCCCACTCTTCGCGGATCCTCCTGACAAAGTTGTAAGTGTCGGGATATTCTACGCCAGTGTTGTTCCAGACAACCTTTACTTCCGGCGAGTGCTGTCGCACGAGGTGAAGGACGACCATACTGTGTTTGCCGAACGAGCAAGCGACCACAGGATTCTTGTGCTTGCGGAGTGTCCTTTGCACCAGCGAGTTTGCCTTCAAGATCTTCTTATCCAGGCGGTCGGGAAGGTTGGACGGCACGGTATCTCCCTGACATGGGTGCTACGGACGCTGTGAGAAACTCGTGTTGTTTCCGCCCGCATGACAGACGACCTTGACCAATGTTGGTTCATTGTTCTTCATCCAAAGCTTGTGGGCATTGTTGATTTCTCTCCATGCGTGCCAGTACCCGGTGGGCGAGTCCATGTCTGGGCTGTTGAGCGCCCGCATAAGGAATGGAATGAAGAGACAGACAACGACAAAGATTACTTGCTTGGGGTCAAGAGAGAATGGGGCAGGCCTGCGGATGACAAAGTTCACTAGCGGTTTTGACCCAATGGTCAGGAGGGAGAGCACGACGAAGAAAAGCAAGACGACTTCGAGACCAAAGATCAGCTTGCAAGAGTATCCGCGCTCGAATGTCCGGTCCGCTTGTGCCTTATTGCCTTTCTTAATCATGGGGAAGATGCCGTCGAGCCAGTACGATGTGTAATCTGCCGACGCCGGACCAATGAAATTCTTGCAGGTTTTTTCAGTCTCGGCGCACCTGCCACATCTATCCCGTACGTACAAACTTGGGAATTGAGCCTGAAAGAATCGGACTGATTTCAGTTTCGGACGCCCCGTCTGAAGCCAATCTGGGTTTACATACGCGTAGAAAACAAGGGGAATAACCACGATAGCTATTATCGGAAGCCGAAGAAGGGTGCTGACGTCGACAAGCGGGACTCTCAGCCCGAGGTAGTCTTGATAAACCCAGACGTAGAAGTATCCGACAATAGTCGCCGACACGGTCAGAAGGCGCTGAAGCTTTCCTCTTGGGCTGGCCGGAAACGCGAACTCTTTCAATTGCTGCGTTACGCCCATGGCACTTGAAAGAGTGTTATAACGCTTGTGGAGTTTTGTCAAGGCCGGCAGGTGGCGTAGTCTTAGATTCCGAATGCGACCTTAGGTTGGCTGATTAGATGACGGTGTCGGCTCCCTCGACCGAGTAGACTTGGTTGCTGTTGAACGACCAAGGCTCGGAAAAAGGAGCCGAGCAATGTTAATTATAGGTTGTGATTTTCACACGCGCTAT